>Ga0081540_1003510_pt1 | contig 12375 bp, 8 predicted proteins | sample TabmetS2T1R1_FD_71024 | JGI IMG/M metagenome (GOLD analysis project Ga0081540, IMG submission 71024) | Tabebuia heterophylla rhizosphere microbial communities from the University of Puerto Rico - S2T1R1 | ecosystem: Host-associated > Plants > Roots > Rhizosphere ...
TCCCGCAAGGCGATGACGGCCTGGTTTATGGCTTTGCCTCGCTGGAGGCGCGAGCCGATTCGTCGGCCAAAGCAGTCTCGGCCCAGGTGCCGATCGCGCGGCTTGATGCCGTGATCAATCAGGACGTGGCGTTCGTGAAGATCGACGTCGAAGGCCACGAGTTGAATGTCCTGAACGGCGCCGTCGAACTTCTGGAGCGGTGCCAGCCGGTGTTTCTGGTGGAAGCGGAAGACCGCCATCGCGCCGAGGCGACGCGATCGGTGTTCGAATTCTTCCGGGATAAATCCTATCGGGGGCTTTTCCTGAAGGACAATGACGTGACCGGCGTGGAGCAGTTCGACTCCCGCAGGCTCCAGGATGCCGATGCACTGCGACCGGATGGCGGCCGCAAGGACGGGCAGTGCTATGTCAACAACTTCTTTTTCTTTCCCCGTCATCTCGACGGTGAATCGATACTGAGCAGCTAGCTCGTCGTTTCACGGGCCATCTCCGTCGGCGCCGCCACGGTCGCGCGCGGCTTTTCAAGCAGGAACCGTAATGCATATAGCGATGATTGGCGCCGGCTATGTCGGGCTGGTGTCAGGGGCGTGCTTTTCCGATTTCGGGCATCAGGTCGTCTGTATCGATAGTAACGCCGAGAAGGTTGAAAGCCTCAACCACGGTGAGATGCCGATTCACGAACCGGGGCTGGCCGAACTGGTGGCGCGCAATGTCGGGCAGGGCCGACTGTCATTCGCGAGCGATTTGAAGTCGGCGGCAAGCGAAGCGGAAGTGGTGTTCATCGCGGTCGGCACACCGTCGCGTCGCGGCGACGGCCATGCCGATCTTTCCTATGTCTACGCGGCAGCGCGCGAGATCGCGGGTGTGCTTCCGGAGCGCGCGGTGGTGGTCACCAAGTCGACGGTTCCGGTCGGGACCGGCGATGAGGTCGAGCGCATCATTCGCGAAGAGAATCCGACCGCGACGGTTACGGTCGTTTCGAATCCCGAATTCCTGCGCGAAGGGGCGGCGATCCGCGACTTCAAGCATCCGGACCGGATCGTCATCGGAACGGACGACGCCCGCGCCCGTACCGTGATGGCCGAGGTGTATCGGCCGCTCCACCTCAACGCCTCGCCGATCCTCTACACCGACCGCCGCACCGCGGAGCTGACGAAGTACGCCGCGAATTCCTTTCTCGCCACCAAGATCGCCTTCATCAACGAGATCGCGGACCTTGCCGAAAAGGTCGGCGCCAATGTGCAGGAAGTCGCGCGCGGCATCGGTCTCGACAACCGGATCGGCCAAAAATTCCTGCACGCAGGCCCGGGTTTCGGCGGGTCCTGTTTTCCCAAGGATGCGATGGCGCTGATCAAAACCGGCCAGGACAATGAGTCGCCGGTGCGAATCGTGGAAACGGTGGTCGCGGTAAATGACCAGCGCAAGCGGGCGATGGCACGCAAGGTCGCCAACGCGTTCGGCGGCAATCTGCGCGGAAAATCCATTGCGGTGCTCGGCGTGACCTTCAAGCCCGACACCGACGATATGCGCGATGCGCCGTCCATTCCGCTGATCACCGCGCTGCAGGACATGGGTGCCGAGGTTCGCGTATTCGATCCCGTCGGCATGGAGCAGGCAAAGAGAGTGTTCGAGAACGTCACCTTCTGCGAGAACGCCTACCGTTGCGCCAAAGGGTGTCACGCGCTCGTCATCGTCACGGAATGGGAGCAGTTTCGGGCGCTGGATCTCAAGGAGCTGTCCACCATCATGGCCTGTCCGGTGATCGTCGACCTGCGCAACATCTACTCTCCGGAGGAGGTGCGGCGGAACGGCTTTCTGTACTGCGGCGTGGGCCGGCCGAAATCGGTGGCGTACTGATACTGGGTTAAGGATGCATGCATGATGCCTGATCAGGCAATTCTGGTAACGGGGGCGGCGGGGTTCATCGGATTTCACGTGGCGCAGCGGTTGCTGCAGTCCGGCCATCGCGTCGTCGGGGTCGACAATCTCAACGCCTATTATGATCCGCGGCTGAAGGCGGCCCGGCTCGATATCCTCCGCAACGATCCGCGCTTCCGGTTCGAAAGGCTTGATGTGGCGGATCGCGTCGCGATACCGACGCTGTTCGCGCGGTATCGGTTTCCCGTCGTCATCCATCTGGCCGCACAGGCGGGTGTGCGATACTCGCTTCAAGATCCGCACGCCTATGTCGACGCCAATCTGGTCGGCTTCACCAATATCCTGGAAGGATGCCGGCACAATGGCTGCCGCCATCTGCTGTTCGCATCCTCATCGTCCGTTTATGGCGCCAACAGGAAGCTGCCGTTCTCGGTGCATGACAATGTGGATCACCCGATCAGCCTGTATGCCGCGAGCAAGAAGGCCAACGAGTTGATGGCCCATTCGTACAGCCATCTCTATGGCATCCCGTGCACCGGCTTGCGGTTCTTCACGGTGTACGGCCCCTGGTATCGCCCCGACATGGCGCTGTTCGTGTTTGCGGACGCGATCGTACGTGGCGATCCTGTCAAGCTGTTCAACGGCGGGCGGATGCTTCGCGACTTCACCTATGTCGACGACGTGACGGAAGCGCTGGTCCGCCTGATCGATCGCGCGCCGCAAGGTGGGCAGCACGGGCTGGGCGGCGCGCCAGACCCGGGATCGAGCATCGCGCCCTGGCGCATCTACAATGTCGGCAACAACAAGCCGCAGGAATTGCTGCGTGTGCTCGATATCCTCGAACAGGAATTGGGGCGCAAGGCCAAAAAGGAGCTGCTGCCGATGCAGCCGGGCGACGTGCCGACGACCTATGCCGATGTCGACGACCTCGTGGCGTGAGGTGGATTTCCGCCCGGCGACCCCGATCGAGGACGGCATCCACAGGTTCGCGGCCTGGTATCGCGGCTATTGCGAGGCCTAGCCGGACGCGGGCGATGTTCGTTGGCGGCACCGTAGCGCGCAAGGAATTTTGTGACTTATGTCGGAAAGAGCCGGGCCGCTTGGCAAGACCGGGCACAGCCATTGGACGGAACGCGAAGGCAGGCGTCGATCTCAATCAAGAACGCCTTTCACGCATGCGTCGATAAAGGCTTCCTTTCCTCTCGATTCATTGCTCCCCCAACCGCGTTGAGTTGCAAGATCCTTGCAGGATTGAAGGGAACGCTTCCTAACATCCGATTCGTTTGCAGCTGAACTGGAGCGACGGATGGCTGGGACGGGCGATGACGATGCCGGCGGTGATGAAGATGTCGGAGCTGGGGTCGTCGGCACCGGCGGGAATGCCGCGGCAGCCGTTGGGCTCGATAAAGCCTTGCCGTCGGGCCTTTGGGTTGCAAGAAGGAAAGCAGAGATCACAGCGCATAGCGCGATGACGCCGATGAGCGTGACTGAAAGCCACCCGTTGGCCGATTTTGCTCTTGCCGCAGTAGCAGTCGCCTGCGACGCCCCATAAGAATGGCCATCGTCCCACGTCGCCACAACATAGGCATGAACCGGCGTCGGAATATTCTTCACTTTCCGCGCGCCGATGTCGATAAATCGCGCGGACAGCTTGTTGGTCACCTGCTCATGCACCGCGCGTGAAATGCAGATCCCGCCAACCTCGGCGAGGCCTTCCAGGCGCGCGGCGATATTGACGCCATCGCCGAGCAGATCGCGGTCGCGCTCAACCACGTCGCCGATGCCAATGCCGATGCGATAGCTCATCTGCCGGCTGCCCGGATAAGCGAGGTTCCGCGTGCGCAGGCTTTCCTGGATATCGATGGCGCAGCGTACCGCTTCGACCGCGCTGGGGAATTCTGCAAGAAGTGCATCGCCCGCGGTGTTGAAAATGCGGCCGCCAGCTACCGCAATCAAGTTGTCAATGGTGGATCGACAGGACGCCATTCGCCGCAGCGTCTCTTCCTCGTCCTCGGCAACCAACCTGCCGTAGTCGGCGATGTGGGCTACCAGTATTGCGGCGATCTTGCGCCTCATGAAGATGGCATCCCGCACAAATCGGTCGCAGCAAAATGCTCCCAGGCTAGGACAACCAGGACGATACGGCGCGGCCGGCCGGCGCATACTTCGCGGCCACCCATTCATCCGGACGGCGTCTAGGGAAGCCTATCCGCCGTCCATCCAGGCCGCAATACCCAAACTTCCCGTAACGTGCCAGAATCCTTGGCATTTGGACCGGTTGGCCTTGCGGTCGGGGGCTCTGTCGCAGCCGAATCACGCCTTGAACAGGAGCAACACGATGCCGCTATGGACCTGCGAACAATGTGGGGCCCAGTTTCCCGAGAGCGCTGAGCCGCCGCAGGCCTGCCTGGTCTGCGAGGACGAGCGGCAATTTGTGAACTGGAACGGGCAAACATGGATCGCCCGCGAAGAGCTGGTGAACCGTCGCAAGATCGTCTGGCGCGATGATCTCGGCATTCCCGGAATAGGCATCGAGCCGTCTTTTGCGATCGGTCAACGGGCGCTGCTGGTGCCCGAGTATGACGGATGCGTGATGTGGGATTGCATTCCGCTGGTGACGCGTGAGGCGGTGGAGCACGTCAGGTCACTTGGCGGCCTTAAAGCGATTGCTGTCTCGCATCCGCATTTCTACGGCGCGGTTGCCGATTGGAGCGATGCGTTCGGCGGCGCGCTGATCTATCTGCATGGCGACGATCGTAACTTCGTCACGCGGCCGCATCCCGCCATCGTGCCGTGGACCGGGGATAGCCATCGGCTCTCCGATGACATTGTTCTGGTGCGCACCGGCGGGCATTTTCCAGGTGCCACGATCCTGCATTGGCGCGCGGGCGCGGACGGCCGGGGTGCGTTGCTCACCGGCGACGTCGCGATGGTGGCGGCCGATCGCCGCTCCCTCAGCTTCATGTACAGCTATCCGAACTACATTCCGCAAAGCGTGACATCGGTGCGCCGGATCTGGGCCGCGGTCGAGCCGCTGGCGTTCGACCGCATCTATGGTGCGTGGTGGGGCCGCAACATCGCCGACAGCGCAAAGGCGGCGTTCGAGATGTCCATCCGGCGGTATGTCGCGGCGATCTCCGGCTGAAAGCGCGCTAGCGGTTGCCCGCGCCTACCGCGGATACGCCGCGATGCATCGGCGCTACCTTTCGCGCCGGGTCCGGCTGCGGCGCGGCGGGGCCGCTTTTGGGCTCGTTGAGCCAGCCGGTGAGGCGCGACATCAACCCTGATTGCTCGGCAGTCCGCGGCTCCTGCACGAAGGGGTCGGCGTAGCACATTGCGCCCGCCGCCTTGGCAATCCGCGCCACGGCATCGGTCATCGCCGGTGCGCCCGCGGTATAGACCACATCGTCAGGCGACAGTTTTGGCAGATGATCGGTCGGCCGGCCGCTCTGAATGGCGCGCGAGATCTGCTGCGGCTCCGATACCATCGGGATCAGGGTGACGTTGGGAAACAGCGCCAGCCGGCACAGCGCGGCATGCATGTAGAGCGAGCGGATGCTGCGAGCCTGCACGATGAAGACCATTTCGCGCTGCGGCTGCTCCATGATCGCGGCGACCGCGACCGACCACATCGGCGCGAAACCGGTACCGCTGGCGACGAGAACGATACGGCCGGCATGGCCTTGCCTGAAAAAGGCGCGGCCATACGGCCCCATCAGCTTGACGCGGTGCCCGGGGCGGATTTCGTGGCCGAGCGCCGAGGACACCAGTCCGTCCGTGACCTGCCGGATGTGAAAGTGCAGCAGGTGATCGCGAGGAGCGCCTTCCAGCGGAAAGGTCGGACTGTAGGATCTTGCCGGGAATCCCTGAAACTGCAGTTTGCAATACTGGCCGGGAAGGTAGTTGAGCGGCTTCGGCAGTTCGATGTCGACGCCCACCACGTCGGGCGCAAGCTGAACGGTCTGCGCCACTTCCGCCGACAGCGCCACCGGCTCGGGAGCGGCCTCGATCGCAATCTCCAGATCGGAGACGATTCGGGCCTGGCAGGCATGGATCATGTCGTCGCCGTGGCTGTGGCCGCCGAATACCTGGCCGTCGACGAGGCGCACGCGGCAGGCGCCGCAGATTCCGGAGCGGCAATCGTGCGGAAGATCGATGCCGTTCATCAACGCCCAGTCGAGCAGAAGCTCGCCGCGATTCGCCAGAAACGGCTCGCCGTTGATCGTGACTTTGCAAATCTTTGACATTTATTCCACCTCGATGCGAATCGGCCGAACGTGCCGGGTATGTCTGATCTGGCTGTGGTCGAAAGCGGCGACCCGCATGAAGACGCCGCTTCTGATCGGCACGTCAAACTGGCTTGTTGTGTCGAGCCGGCGTCTCACCTCGAGCGCCCAGAGGCCGGAGGCCCAGCGGGCTGCGCATCGAACGTCGGCGCGATCGCCTGAAAATTCTCCGCCCAGGATGACGCCCGGGATCACGGTCCCGGTCGGGATGCGGGCATCGACATCGGTCGAATAGGCAACGGAATCCTGTTCGGTCATGAACCAGCGTGCGCCGTCGCTCTCGCCATGATTGGGATCGAGGTCGATATCCCCCAGCGCATCCGTCGTGGCGGCGACGACTTTGGGCAGGCGCAGCGGGGCGACTAGGCGGCTGCGGCGCGGACCTCCTGACGTGTCGGCCTCGATGGTGAAATTGTCCCGGTAGTTTGCCGTTCCAGGATCCGGCGCGAAGCCGCCTTTGTAGGGAACGACGTTGGCCGCCTGCATCGGGGTCGGATCGAGCGGCGGCCCGAAATGGGCATCGTCCATCCACCCGGTTGGGCCGCCACTCGTGGCCTTCCACTGCCAGACGTCGGCATAGCCGGTTGCCGTGTAGTGCAGTCCGCGGCCGCTCATGGTGGCCGGCGCGCCGGCGACCGGCTGCGGCCCGGGGTGAAAGGTGCGGCCGCCCGCCAGCGTGACATCCGACGTGGTCAGCAGCACCGAAAACTTGTCTTCGTTGTATTGATGCTCGTCGCCGAGCTGAAAGCCGGAATGAAGCAGGTGCCATCCGTCGGCTTCCTTGACGAGCGGTAAGTGCTTCAGCGAGCGCGTCGAATCTTCCCAGGTGAAAAGGAAATACGCATAGGTGCCGTCATGCACTGCGCGGATTTCGATTCGGGCTTCGCCCTTGCCATCGAAGTTTCCGCCTTCGCCGGTCAGAAGCGAGAACGGCTTGACGCCGCGCCAAGCCCGATCGGAAGTGTCGCCGTCGAGGATCGGAGCGTCGGCGGCATTGATGCGACGGATCTGCAGCTGGTCGATCGCAAATCGATCCGTCGCCACGATCAGCGAAGCGCCGGTGATCGCCGCGGCAGCCGCCACGACGAACGGGTTGGCCTGTAGCGTCGGGTTTCGCGATCGCGTGGGGCCGGTCGTGGGTCGCGGCGCCGGATCCGGCTCGCGCGTTCGATCGCGGCGCGCCTCTGGGCGCGGCTGCAGCGGATGGGATGGGATATCGGGCGGCGCTTCCCGGTTTTCGGCTTCCGGCATTCGCGCCGACCGTTCGGCCAGCAGGCCCAGCAATTCGGCCGCATCGAGCCGTGGCGGTGGTGCAGGCAGCGGGGCGGGGCGAAAGATGCGCAGCAGTTGCGCGGCGCCGCCGCTTTTGAACTGGGTCAGGACATGAAGGACGACAAAGGCGAGGATCACCCAGGTCCCGACCCAATGCAGCATCGCCACGTCGTAACCGGAGTAGAAGCCGAAATAGAGCAGGCCGCCGCTGATCAGCAATCCCGACATCGTGATGAAGAAAATCCAGTACATCAGGGCGATCACGGCGCTCAGCCTGGCCTGTCCGCGGCCGAACAGCCCGCGTAGCCGAACCCAGTCGAGCTGGACGCGGCGCCCGAGGCCGGAGCGCAGCATGTAGACGACGTAGCCGATCGCCACGGCGACCAGGACGATGGCGGCCTGCATATGGGCGATCCACACGCTGTCGCGCGGCAGCACGGCATCGAACCAGTTGATCCAGGTCCGATCGGGGGTTTCTGTCGCGATGCGCAAGCCGGTGACGAGCGCAACGGCGAATGCCGCGACGAATGTCCAGTGCAGAATAATGGTCCCATAGTCCGTCTTACGCTGCCGCACGCATACGCCCCGCTACTTTACTTACCGAACAGCAACCGCGCCGATTCCGCCAACCGCCGATGTCGCTGCCGTACCAATGATGGTCCCAACGCCGTCATGGGGGCCATCGTCTTATGATCGTTCCTTGCGGGCGCAGGCCGGCGAATGCCTCTTCTCTGCGCCCGTTGCGTGAGCCGGATCGGCGAACGCGTTGTTGACTCGATGTATCGGCCTCCAGCATCCCCGGGAACATCGGGGACGGCTGGAGGCCTCGCCGCGCGCCGCTATCCCCACGTGTGATGTAGATGATGCGCCAAATCGGGCATGCCCGAATGGGCATGGTCCTCGACCGCGATGGTGACGTCGGCTGTTGCGAGCGTTACCGGCTCGACGTTGGCGGCCGGCGGCGTCTCCGCGACCGGCGTCCCCAGCACCCCGGCGACCGTCACGCCCTCCGTGTTGTAGGCGCCTCCGGTGGCGGGGACATTGTGGTCGCCGGCGTCAGCCGCGTTGCCGTGCATCTGGTCCGCAGCCGCTGTGACCAGGGTCGCGTCGCCGGTCTGCAATCCCTTGATCATCGCGGCGATCTCGGCGCCGAGCGTGCCGGTCGCGCCGAGCAGTTCGTTGCCGCCCTGGGCCGCGTCGAAGTCGGTGACATATTTCTCGAATGCCTTGAGGCTGTCGATCAGCGTCGCAATGGCCTTGGTGTCGCCGCTGCCGACGAGATCGATGGCCTGCTGTCCAAACGAATTTGAATAGGCGATGAAATTGGCCAGGAAGACCGTCTGCGCTTCGTTGTCGAGGTGTATCGGTGTCGGATTTGCGGCATCCGGGACCGGGGAGAAACCGCTGATGCCGCCTTGCGTCGCCATATCAGCCAGCTTGGCGTCGCTTTGAATGATGTTGATGATGTCGAGGATATTGTCGGTGCTGGCATGTCCCGCATCGGGGCTGATGCCGGGGTCGTTGATATAGGTGAGTTCGAGCTGGAGTTGGCGCACGACCGCGTCGGCATGGACGCCGGTCAGCCCGCTGAACAGTTGCGGGTTGGCGCTCATCAGCGCCTCCATGTCCGTGATCACGGCATTGATGTCATCTGTGATCTCTTGCCGGTTGCCGTCGTTGACGCCGCTAAGAATCTTGTCGGCCGCGTCATTGAAGATCACGCCGATCTCCGCGAGATTGGCGTGCGGCGCGTTCGCCGCCGTGGTCCCCTCTGGCAGGGTGGCGGGCACGGTCGCAGGTCCGTTTGCCGCGAGGCTGCTCAGCGCAGGATCGGTCTTGACGGCATTGATGATGTCGAGAGGGCTGGCGCGGAGCGCCTGTTCTGCGGCAGCCACGCCGCCGAGCGCGCCGCCACCGTTCGCCGAGGCGTTGGCCACCGAAATCGCGGTGTTGATGTCGGACAGGATCGCCTGCACATGGCCCAGTGCCGCCCCGGAAAACTGCCCGGCATTGACCTGCGCCAGCAGGCCGTCGTGCACCATGGTGAGATCGTTCGTATTGTGGTTGATGCTGACAGGCCCTTGGCTGCTTTCCCCGACCGGGTTTTGCCCCAGGCTGCCCACCGGCGCCGGGGTGGCATTGTTGAGGGTAGCGCCGAAGCCGGAGGAGCTCGGCACGATGGACGGTGAGGGCGAGGGCGTCTCGGTGGGCGGAGGTGTTTCCTCCAGCGGCGTCGTGGACGGAGGAGCGGGGACGACCGGCGGGCTCGGGGCCTCGTCGATCGGCGGATCGAGATCGACATGGCGGTGAGTGAAGCGAGCCATTAGTTCGTCCCCTGTTACGCAGTGGTCATGAGGAGTGCGAGCACGCATCCGCCGGGGAGCAGGATGGGCGCACCATGAAAGATCGTTGAGCTTCGTGGCGTCATTCGGCCGACACGGCGACCAATGAGTGCCGAAGCAAGGTTATAGACCGACGAATCCATGACGTGCGCCGCGCCGAAAAACGGCGAATGAAACACGCGCGAAAGAAGACACAGCAACGGTTTTCTCTTGTCCGTTGCGGGCGTTCGCAGCGCTGCCCCTCCCGTGCCGGAATTGTGCGCGGGCGCGCACGCACCCAAGGGGCGATCAGCAGGACTTTGCCACCGTTCTACCCACGAGCGAACTTGAACAATCGGCATTCGTCGCATTCTCGCCGAAAAATGGTCCGCATCGCACGTCAAGGAGACTCGCAGGGAGATCCGGCGGTAGAGCGGGGTCGAAGGGCAGTTCAATGAGTATCGCTCAGGGGCACGCACAGAACCGAGCGCGGGCAACGCCGCCGCCTCGCGCCATTTCGGGCCTGCTTTCGACGCTGGCCGCCGACGATCCCGTCGCCAATGCGATGCGCGCGAGCGCGCGCCGCATGATCGGCGTCGCCGTCTTCAGCGGCGTCATCAACATCCTGATGCTGTCGGGCTCCCTCTATATGTTGCAGGTGTATGATCGGGTGATTCCGAGCCGCAACCTCGCGACCCTGTTCGGCCTGTCTCTGATGGTGCTAATCGCCTATCTGGTGCAGGGATATTTCGATGCGATGCGGTCGCGGATGCTTGCCCGGATCGCAACGCTGTTCGATGGCGGCCTGCAGGAAGCGATCCATTCTGCGCTCGCCACCTTGCCGCTGCGCGGGGTGAAGCCGGTCCTGATGCAGCAGCCGCTGCGCGATCTCGATCAGGTGCGCACCTTCATGTCGGGGATGGGGCCGACGGCGTTCCTCGACATGCCGTGGATCCCGGTGTTTCTGATCGGGCTGTTTCTGTTTCACCCAATGATCGGCTTCACGGCGCTGCTGGGCACCGCGGCGATCATTGCCATGACGTTGGTGACCGAGCGGATCTCGCGCGGCGCGACCAAGGCGGCGATGGACCTGAACGCGCAGCGGCAGGTGCTGGCGGACGCGACGCAACGTAACGCCGAAATCGTTCGGGCGCTCGGCATGACGGATCGGCTGACGGCGCGCTGGTCGCAGGCCAACGAGCGCTACCTGCAGGAAAACATCCGCGCCACCGACGTCTATGCCAATCTCGGCTCGAGCGCGAAGGTGCTGCGCTACATCCTGCAATCGGGAATGCTGGGCATGGGCGCCTATCTTGTCGTCGCCGACAAGGCGTCGGGCGGCATCATGATCGCGTCCTCAATCCTGATGGGGCGCGCGCTCGCGCCCGTCGAAATCGCGCTCGGCACCTGGAAGCAACTCGCCGCCGCCCGCCAGGGCCTCGCGCGCCTGCGCGACATCTTGAAGGCGACCGCACAGCCCTCGACGCCGCCGGTGATGCTGCCGCGCCCGTGCCGCGAATTGTCCGTGCAGAATCTCGCGGTGGCAGCACCAGGCTTCGACATGCCGATCGTGTCCGGTGTCACGTTTTCGCTCAAGGCCGGCTCGGGGCTGGCGCTACTGGGCGCGAGCGCGTCGGGCAAGACCTCGCTCTCGAAGGCGCTGGTTGGAATCTGGCCGGCGCATCGGGGCGCCGTGCGGCTCGACGGCGCGGCGCTCGATCAGTGGCGCAACGAGGATCTCGGCCGGCACGTCGGCTATCTTCCTCAGGATGTCGGCCTGTTCGACGGCACCGTGGCGGAGAACATCTGTCGCTTCGAGGAAAACGCGAGTTCGGATGCCATCCTGAAGGCCGCGCAGATCGCCGGTGTCCACGACATCATCCTGCGCCTGCCGGAGGGCTACGCGACACGAATAGGGCAGGGCGGCATGTCGCTGTCGGCCGGCCAGAAGCAGCGGGTAGGGCTGGCGCGGGCGGTGTTTGGCGATCCGTTCCTGCTCGTGCTCGATGAGCCCAACGCCAATCTGGATGCTGACGGTGAGAACGCCTTGACGCGCGCCATCGGGATCATGCGCCAGAACAAATCCATCGTCGTCGTCATTTCGCATCGTCCGAGCGCGCTCTCCGCGCTGGATATGACGATGGTGCTTTATGAAGGCAAGGCGATCGCGTTCGGCCCGAGCGCCGAAGTGTTCGCGCGCGTCCGCAACGCTGGCGGCAAGGCGGCGCCGGGATCGCCGCAACCCCCGCCGCAGGCCAAGGCAGAACAGCGCCCGTCACTTGCCGAGAGTGTTTCATCATGAAGGGTTTTGATCACGTGCATGCCGATGAACGAGGCGCGCGCCGCCGGTTCGGCGGAACGGATGAGGATGCCGCGGCGCCGCAGGGCCAGGCGCTGATCCTCGAACTGCAGCGATTGCGGCAGGCTTTCGAGCTCGACAATCAGCAAGACCAGCGGCCGCCGCTTCGCCGCCCGGCGAACGACGAAGGACGCCCGGGGTCCCGGCGTCCGCGGCCGGCCCGGCCGAAGCGGTCGAAAAAGAAAAGCAAGATGGGCCGGGTGCTGGATTGGCTCGGCCCGTTCGGATCCCAGTCCGAGGGTCTCGATCCCCAGCCCCC
>Ga0081540_1003511_pt1 | contig 12375 bp, 7 predicted proteins | sample TabmetS2T1R1_FD_71024 | JGI IMG/M metagenome (GOLD analysis project Ga0081540, IMG submission 71024) | Tabebuia heterophylla rhizosphere microbial communities from the University of Puerto Rico - S2T1R1 | ecosystem: Host-associated > Plants > Roots > Rhizosphere ...
ATGTGGTCGATCTGGTACTCGCGCCACAACCCCTCGATGATCGCATTGACCACCGCGGGACAGGAGCCGATCGCGCCCGCCTCACCCGCGCCCTTGACGCCGAGCGGATTGGTCGTGCACGGCACGTTGTGCGTTTCGAAGTGGAATGACGGCCCGTCGGACGCCCGCGGCACCGCATAGTCCATGAAGGTGCCGGTGACGAGCTGGCCGTCGGTTGCGCTGTAGACCGCCTGCTCCATCAAGGCCTGACCGATGCCCTGCATCGCGCCGCCATGCACCTGTCCGGCGAGCAGCAGCGGATTGAGCGTCACACCGAAATCGTCGACGATGACATAGTTGACGATCTTGATGATGCCGGTGGCGGGATCGATCTCGACTTCGGCGAGATGCGTGCCGTTCGGATAAGTGCCGTCGGCCTGCGCGAAGGTTGCGCTCGCATTCAGTTTCGACGGATCGGTGCCAGGGCGCTTCGCCAGATCGGCGAAGCTGATCGAGCGATCGGTGCCGGCAATGCGCACGACGCCATTGCTGATCTCGAGGTCGCCGGCGCTGGTCTCCAGCGCTTCGGCGGCGATCTCCTTCAGCTTGCCGCCGAGCTCGCGGGTGGCGCGCTCGACGCTGACGCCGCCGGTCGGAATCGACGCCGAACCTCCGGTGCCGAGACCGGTGGCGATCTTGTCGGTGTCGCCCTGCAGGATGTGGACACGCTCCGGCGGCACCCCGAACTGCTCGGCGACGAGTTGCGCGTAAGCCGTCTGGTGGCCCTGCCCGCTCGACTGGGTGCCGATCAGGATAGAGATGTCGCCGTTGGGATCGAGCGCGACATTGGCGGTCTCCTCGCCCATGGTGCCGCAGACCTCGACATAGCAGGCCATGCCGATGCCGCGCACCAGGCCGGCCTTCTTCGCCGCCTTTGCGCGCTTGGGAAACTCCTTCCAGTTGGCGACTTCCATCGCGCGTTTCATATGCGCGGTGAAGTCGCCGGAATCGTAGACCTTTCCGGTCGCGGTCTTGTAGGGCATCGCCTTCGGCGGAATGAAGTTCTTGCGCCTGATCGCATCCGGCGTCATGTCCAGTTTACGTGCCGCCGCATCAACCAGACGCTCGACCACGTAGGCCGCCTCGGGACGTCCGGCGCCGCGATAGGCGTCGACCGGCACGGTGTTGGTGAACACGGTGCGGACGCGGCAGTGGAAGGCCTGGATGTCGTAGAGCCCCGGCAGCATGCCGGCGCCGCCATGCGGAATGTAGGGCCCGAAAGTCGAGAGATAGGCACCCATGTCGCCCATCAGGTCGACGTCCATCCCCAGGAACTTGCCGTCCTCGGCCAGCGCCATCTTGGCGGTCGTGACGTTGTCGCGGCCTTGCGCGTCGCCCATGAAGTGATCGGAGCGATCGGCGGTCCACTTGATGGTCTTGCGCAGCTTTTTCGCGGCAACCGAAATCAGCGCGTATTCGCGGTACGGGAACAGTTTTGTGCCAAAGCCGCCGCCGACGTCGGGGCAGATCACCCGCATCTTTTCCATCGGGATCTTCAGCACCATGCCGCACAGGATTTCGCGCAGACGATGGCTGCCCTGGCTGCCGATCGTCAGCGTCAGGTGATCGCGCTTGGCGTCGTATTCGGCAACGGCTGCGCGCGTTTCCATGAAGTTGGTGATGACGCGCGGATTGACGATCGTTACTTCAGCGACGGCGTGCGCTTTGGCAAAGGCGTCCTCAGCCGCCTTCTTGTCGCCGACCGGCACGTCGAACAGCACGTTGCCGGGCTTGTCGGGCCAGACTTGTGGCGCGCCCGACTTGACGGCGTTGACGACGCCGGCCACCGCGGGCAGCGGCGTCCATTTGACGTCGATCGCCTCGATCGCATCGCGGGCCTGGTCGATGGAATCGGCGACCACGAAGGCCACGGCATCGCCGACATGACGCACCTCGTCCTTGGCGAGGATCGGGTATGGCGGGCCGGTGAACGGATCGGTTTCCAGGTTGAACAGGCACGGCAGATCGCCGAGATCGCCAACCTCGGCCGCGGTCAGAATCAACGACACGCCCGGCATCCCGCGGGCCTTGGTGACGTTGATGGTGAATTTCGCATGCGCATGCGGCGAGCGCAGCATCAGCGCGTGCAGCGCAGGCTGTGGCGAATGGTCGTCGGTATAGCGGCCCTTGCCGCGAATCAGCGCGTCATCTTCCTTGCGGAGAACGCTCTGACCGACGCCGAATTTGATGGGAGCTGCCATCGTATCTCCAATTGTCATTAGCGCGTGATGATCAGAGACGTCGTCGCGCGTTCACTTTTGTGTTGAGCATGATCCTTCCCGGGGATCACGCATCTGGAAGCATTCCATATTGCAGCGGTTCGCGGGCCAGCGCAAACCCGCTGCGGCGGCGGCCATTATTCCAGCGGCTGGATTTTCCGCACCTGCACAACAACAAAACTTGATGATGCCCTGCTCACAATGGCCGCATTTTTCCGACGGCTGACGCGACCCGCGTCAACGCAGCCACCGCGCCGCTTCCAGAAAATTTCTTTTATTCACAGAAGTTTAGCCCCGGGATTGGCGATCCCGGACCAGCACAAATAGCCATCCCCTGCCGAACAGCAGCAGGATGGCGACGCCATAAACGAACGCGCCCGCGACAATCAGCAGCAACAATGCGGTCTCGTCGCGGAAGCTATGCATCGACGCGAAGTAGACGGCCGCGAATCGCGCGGTGACCCACAGCGCCGCCGCCAACACCACACCGGCAGCCGCGAACTTGGCGAGCGACGTCATCCAGGCGCGGTCGAGTTCGAGGTAGCCTGCCCGCACTGCGAAGAAGAGCACCAGCAAAAGATTGACCCAGGCGCCGATGGCGGTGGCGAGCGCCAGGCCGATTTGTGCCAGCGCGCCCATCAACGCGACCTTCAGCGCCACGTTGACGGCAACGCCGGTCAGCGCCGCCTTCACTGGCGTCGCGGTGTCGTGGCGGGCGTAGAAGGTCGCCACCGCGCTACGGATGGTCACGAACGGAATCAGTCCGATCGCATAAGCGGCCAGCGTGGCGCCCGCGGCTGCGGCATCGGCCTTCGAGAACGCGCCGCGCGCAAACATCGCACGCATGATGACGTCAGGCACGGTCAGGAAGGCGGCGACGAACGGCACCGAAAACAACAGCGAGAATTCGAACGCCCGCCGCTGCGCGGCCGATGCACCCGTGACATCGTTCGCGGCGAGGCGCCGCGACATTTCCGGCAACAGCACGGTGCCGATCGCGATCCCGATCACGCCGATCGGCAACTGGTTGAGACGGTCGGCGTAATACAGCGCCGAAAGCGCCCCCGCCGGCAGAAAGGTCGCGATGATGGTGTCGGCGAACAGCGCGATCTGCGTCCCCATCGAGCCGATGGTCGCGGGGCCGAGCGCCCGGAAGAACGCGCGCACGTCCTCATCGAATTTGATGGCAGCGAATTTCGGCAGGATGCCGGTCCTGGCCGCGTCACCGGCCAGCAGCAGGAACTCACATACGCCCGCGAGCAGGACGCCCCATGCGGCGGCATAGCCCGCGCCCGGAAAGAACGCGGCCAGCGCCAGCGTCGCCATCATCGACAGATTGAGAAAGATCGGCGCGGCGGCGGCGCTGGCGAAGCGGTGCATCACGTTCAGCATGCCGCCGTAGAGCGTCACCAGCGTGATCAGCAGCAAGTACGGAAACGTGATCCGCGTCAGCGAAATCGCGAGTTCGCCGCGCGCCGGGTCGTCCTTGAATCCCGGCGCCAGAACGGCGATCACCTCCGGCATGAACCACCAGGCGAGGACGAGCAGGATGAGCTGCACGGCAAACAGCAGCGTGAAGATGCGGTCGGCGAACAGTTTTGCCGACGCCTCGCCCTTGCCCTGCAGATGCGCATAGGCCGGCACGAAGGCGGCGTTGAAGGCGCCTTCGGCGAAGATCGCGCGAAAATGATTGGGCAGCCGCAGCGCCACGAAAAAGGCGTCCGCGACGGGACCCGCGCCGAGGATGGCGGCGAGCATGATGTCGCGCGCGAATCCGGTCAGCCGCGAGAGCAGCGTGTAACCGCCGACGGTGAAGATGCGTCCGAGCATGCGCCGCTTCTAGCGCATATTCGCCAAACGGTGAAATCAGGAAGACGGCGAAATCAGGAAGAAAGCGCGCCGCGTACCGCCTCGATGACGCGATCCTGCGCCGCCTCGTCGAGATAGGCGTGAATCGGCAGGCTGATGACGTCGTCCGAGAGCTTTTCGCTCACCGGCAGCCCGCCATCCGCCACCGGGAAGTTCTTATACGCGGTCTGCTGATGCATCGATTTCGTATAATAGACCATCGTCGGAACGCCCTGCGCCTTCAGCGCCGCGGCGAAACCGTCGCGGTCGGTCCCCTCAGGCAGGCGGATGGTGTACTGCGCCCAGATCGAGGTGCATCCGGAAGCTAGCCGCGGCACGGTCACGACGTTACCGAGACCGCGTGCATAGCGCTCGGCAACGCGGTTGCGGGCCGCGATCTCGTCCTCGAAAATCTTCAACTTCTCGATCAGGACCGCCGCCTGCAGGGTGTCGAGGCGTCCGGTCAGGCCAAGGCGGACATTGTCGTATTTGTCGGAGCCCTGGCCGTGAACGCGGATGCTTCGCAGCGTCTCGGCAAGTTTGTCATCATCGGTAAAGATGGCGCCGCCGTCGCCGAAGCAGCCGAGCGGTTTTGTGGGGAAGAAGCTGGTCGCGGTCGCAAGTCCCAAAGAGCCGATCCGGCGGCCCTTGTAGCTCGCGCCAAAACCCTGCGCGGCGTCATCGAGCACGAACAGGCACTCGGCCCGCGCGACCTCGGCGATCGCATCGTGGTCGGCGCTCTGGCCGAACAGGTCGACCGGGATCACGGCCCGCGGCTTCAGGCCGCGCTGCTTCGCCGTCGCGATGCCACGCTTGAGCGAGGCGGCATCCATATTGAAGGTTGCTGCATCGACATCGACGAACACCGGCGTCGCGCCGGTCAGCGCCACGGCTTCGCCGGTCGCGCAGAACGTGAACGACGGGCACAGCACGGCGTCCCCGGGACCGACTTCCTTGGCCATCAACACCATCAGAAGCGCGTCGGTGCCGCTCGCGCAGCTCACGACATGCCTGGCGCCGCAGAAATCCGCCAACGCCTTTTCCAGCACGGCCACTTCCGGACCGTTGATGAAGAGGCAATGGCTCGTCACGCGCGCGATCGCCTCGTCGATCGAGGTGCCGAGCCGCCGGCGCTGCGAGGCGAGGTCATAGAAGGGAACGGGTTCTGGACGCATGTGCTGGTTCATGTGGCCTTGCAGGAATTCAGAGTGATGGGTTCAACCGACGACGCGGCGCGGTCCCTTGCGCGCGGCGGACGCCGCGGGCTTGGCAGGCTGCTCGAGGCAGCGGATCGCGATCTCGAGGCTGGCGACGCCCTCGTCGCCGGAGACCGCCGGCAGGTTGCCGGTGCGGACGGCATCGAGGAAGGCGATCAGTTCGGCGCGCAGCGGCTCGTCATGGCCGACCGGCAGATGGCGCATCGAATAGCTGCCGTCGGGCTTGAAGCCGAAGCACTCGGTCACCTGCCGCGTCAGGAGATCGCCCATGACATACTTGCCGCGCGTCGCAACGGTGACGCTGCGCGCCTTGAACGGCGTCAGCCAGTTGGTGTTGATGTGGGCGAGCACGCCGGAGGCAGTGCGGAATTGCAGCAGCGCAATGTCCTCGCGCTCGGCGACGGCGCTGGAGAGCTGCGGCTGCACCTCGACGATGTCGGACTCGGTGAACCAGCGGATCAGGTCGATATCGTGCACGGCGAGATCGATGACCACGCCGACATTGGACATGCGCGGCGGAAACGGCCCGACGCGGGTGATGCCGATGGACAGAATATCCTCGCCCGAGATCGCCTGCTTGATGGCGGCGACCGCCGGGTTGAAGCGCTCGACATGGCCGACCATCAGCGTCACGCCGGCGCTGCGCGCGGCATTGACGATGTCCTGCCCTTCCTCGACGGTGGAAGCAACCGGCTTCTCGACCAGGATGTGGATGTTGCGTGTGATGCAGGCCAGCGCAATCTCGTGATGGAGATGGGTCGGAGCTGCAATCGTCACCGCATCGACGCCCTCGGCGAACAGCTCATCGAGATCGGCGAACGCGCGGCAGCCGACGAGCGAGATGGCACGCGCGCGGTGCTCCGGCAACGGATCGACGATGCCGACCAGCGTCACCCCGGGCAGGCCGGCCAGCACGCGGGCATGATTGCTGCCCATCACACCCGCGCCGACCACGCCAACGCGCAAGCCGCGGTTTGCATCGGCCTTCGCGTCGAATGCGGACCCTTTGGAACTCATGATTTGTAGACCCCAAGCAGATTCTAGAAGCAGATTCTAGGCCCGGCTTTGCGCCGGTAATGTTCCCCGGCGGTTCTCTAGCACGCCGTCAAAGATGTGGCGAACGCGATCGGCCGTTTTCGGACACGTTTTGATTCAAACAATTACAGCCATTGTAATTCTTTGGACCCGGTAAAACTACCGTTCGCTCAACTGCGCTTGTAGTCGTCCTCGATGCGGATGATGTCGTCCTCGCCGAAATAGCTGCCGGTCTGGACCTCGATCAGTTCGAGCTGGATCTTGCCGGGATTCTCCAGCCGGTGCACCGCGCCGATCGGGATGTAGACCGATTCGTTCTCGTGCACGGTCTTGACCAGTTCGTTGACGGTGACCTGCGCCGTTCCGCGCACCACGATCCAATGCTCGGAGCGATGGTGGTGCTTCTGCAGCGAGAGCCGCCCGCCCGGCTTGACGATGATGCGCTTGACCTGATGACGGTCGCCATTGTCGACCGACTGATAGGATCCCCAGGGCCTGTGCACCCTGATGTGATCCTCGGTCACCTGCGGCGCCACCGTCTTCAGCCTCGCGACCAGCCGCTTCAACCCGTTGGCGTCCTGTTGCCTGCTGACCAGCACGGCGTCCTGGGTCGCGACCACCACAAGGTCGTCGACGCCTTCCAGCGCGACCAGCGCGCGGTCGGTCGATACGTTGCAATTGCGGGAATCCTCGAACACTGCAGCGCCCCGCGCCGCGTTGCCGTCGCCATCCTTGCCGGACAATTCCCACACCGCATGCCAGGAGCCGACGTCGGACCAGCCGCACGCGACCGGCACGACCGCGGCGCGCGCGGTCTTTTCCATCACTGCGTAATCGATCGATATCGACTTCGCCGATCCGAACGCGGCCTGGTCGAGCTTGACGAATCCGAGATCGGTGCCCGCCTTCGTCACCGCATCGGTCACGGCCTGGACGCTTTCGGCATCGACCTTGCGGTATTCATCCGTCAGCACGGCGGCGCGGAACATGAAGTTGCCGCTGTTCCAGAGATAGCCGGCCTCGACATAACTCGCAGCCGTTGCCGGGTCCGGCTTCTCGACGAACTTCGCGACCGCGCGGACCTTGCCGGAAATAGCCTCGCCCGGATTGATGTAGCCATATTCGGTGGCGGCGCGCTCGGGCTGCACGCCGAACGTCACGATGTGACCGGCTTCCGCGGCAGCCAGTCCCTCGCGGCAAGCGGCGAGGAAAGCGGGCGTGTCGCTCACCACGTGGTCGGCGGCGAGCGCCAGCACGATCGCGTCCTTGTCGCGCGTCTGTGCAAAGGCGGCGCCGGCCGCGATCGCGGGACCGGAATCGCGCCGCATCGGTTCGAGCAGCACGTCGGCCTCCAGCCCGATCTCCGCCAGTTGCTCGAGCACCATGAAGCGATAGGCGTTGTTGGTGATGACGACGGGCCGTTCGAACAGCTTCGTATCGGAAACCCGCAACAGCGTGTCCTGGAACGTCGAGCGCGCCCCGAACAAGGACAGGAACTGCTTGGGGTGAACCTCTCGCGAGGCCGGCCACAGCCGCGTTCCCGCGCCGCCGCACATGATCAGGGGGATAATTCGTCGGTTCATCGGCGTCTCAAATCCTGTAGTGGTCACGATACCAGGCGACAAAATCGGCAAGCCCGTCCTCGATCGAGGTCTGCGGCCTGAAACCGGTGTCGCGCATCAATTCGGAGACATCGGCGAAGGTTTCGGTCACGTCTCCGGGCTGCATCGGCAGCATCTCCCTGATCGCCGCGCGGCCCAATTCCCGCTCCAGAACTGCTACCACATGGATCAGATCTTCCGGATGATTATTACCGACATTGTAAACTCTTGCCGGCGCCCCGGCGTCTTCGCGCGGGGGCTGGTCGACCAGCTGCAATACGGCGCGCGCCGCATCGTCGATATGGGTAAAGTCTCGCCGCATCCTGCCATGGTTAAAGAGCCGGATCGGAGTCCCTTCCGCGATCGCTTTGGTAAACAGGAAAACCGCCATATCGGGCCGTCCCCACGGCCCGTAGATGGTAAAGAACCGCAAGCCCGTTACCGGAAGCCGGTAGAGATGGCTATAGGAATGTGCAATCAGCTCATTGGCCTTCTTTGTGGCGGCGTAGAGGCTGACCGGATGGTCGGTTTTGTCATCTACCGAAAACGGTAGTTTCGTATTGGCGCCGTAGACCGACGACGAAGATGCATAGACCAGATGGCCGCATCCATGATGCCGGCACCCCTCCAGCACATTGACGAAGCCTTCGAGATTGGCGTCGACATAGGTATGCGGATGGTCGATCGAATAACGCACGCCGGCCTGCGCCGCGAGATGCACCACCCTGGCAAAGCGGTGTTCGGCGAACAGGCGTTCCATTGATGCGCGGTCGGCGAGATCGATCTGCTCGAACGCGAACCGCGGCTCCCCGCGCAGGATGTCCAGCCTGGCCCGCTTCAGCGCCGGATCGTAATAGTCGTTGAGATTATCGAGGCCGACCACGGCGCGGCCTTCGGCGAGCAGCCGGCGAGCGACGTGGAAGCCGATGAACCCCGCAGCTCCTGTGACCAATATGGGTTGATCCGGCATCGTATCCTTGGAAGGCAGCGCTCAAGGCTGAAATCTCTGTCCGGGCCTCTTTACCTGCGTTGGCGAGGCTGCCGCAACACCTAGCAGCCCCGCTATTGCCAGATCGGCTCGAAAACCATACCAAGACGCCGAATTGCATCGCTTTTTGCACCCCCTTCTCAAACCCAGCGCGGGCGAGATGCGCCGTATCCTGCTTTCGACGTTGAAGATGGTGGTCTCGGCGGCGCTGCTGTATTTCTCGTTGCGCAAGGTCGATCTTGCCGAACTCGTCGGCCGCATTGACGTTTCCAGCCTGGGCTGGATCGGCGTGGCGATCGCCGTGACGTTCCTGCAGATATTCATCGGCGTCCTGCGATGGCGCGAGATCAGCGCGGAGTGCGGCGCGCCGCTGCCGACCAGGCAGGCCATGCGCTTCAACGTGATCGGAACTTTCTTCAACCAGACGCTGCCCTCCTCGATCGGCGGTGACGCGGTCAGGCTATGGCTGGTCGCGCGCAGCGGCCACGGCTGGCGGGCCGCGACCTATTCCATCTTCGTCGACCGCGCCATCGGCCTGATCGCGCTCGCGGTGGTGATCGTCGCGAGCCTGCCCTGGAGCTACCGCCTGATCACCGATCCGCACGGCAGGTCGGCCTTGCTTTTCGTCGATTTCGCAGCCCTTGCCGGCGGCCTCGGATTTCTTCTGCTCGGCCGGCTGCCATGGCCGTGGCTGAAGCACTGGTGGGGCACCCACCACATCCACGCCTGTTCGGTGATCGCCAATCGCGTGCTGTTCGGCCGCGTTCACGGCCCGAAAGTCGCGGTGCTGTCGCTGCTGGTGCACGTGCTCGCCGTCGTCATCGCCTGGTGCGTGGTGCAATCGATCGCAGCCCCCGTGCTGTTCGGCCAGATCTTCCAGCTCGTTCCGCCGGTCATGCTGATCACCATGCTGCCGATCTCGATTGCCGGCTGGGGCGTCCGCGAGGCCACCATGGGGCTGGCGTTCGGCTATGCCGGCCTGATGGCCAACGAGGGCGTCAACATCTCGCTGCTCTTTGGCGCGGTATCCTTCATCGTCGGCGCGATCGGCGGGCTGGTCTGGATATTGAGCGCCGAGAAAGCCGCGCAGGGCACGGTGCCCATCGAAGTTCCCAAATAAGCTCCGAGCAACTTTCCAAGCGGATAGAATGGCCAGTTCGCAACTACTGCTGTCGTTGGCTGCCGCACTGCCGGCGGCGCTGTTGTCGGGAGTCCTGACATGGGCGATCCGGCCGATGCTGGTGCAAATTGCGCTGGCAAAGCCGAACGCGCGCTCGTCCCACCGGGTTCCGACGCCGCAGGGCGGAGGCATCGCGGTGATCGCGGCCACGCTGATCGCGGCCGTCACGGTCATCGCCTTTGTCGGCGCGGCAGAAATGAAAATCCCGGTCGCGGTATTCGGAGCGACGCTGTTCATCGCGGCCGTAGGCTTTGCCGATGACGTCCGTTCCATCCCGGTGGTGCCGCGGCTGCTGCTGCAGGGGCTCGCCGTCGCCGCGGTGATCCTGGCCACGCCCGAAAACCTGCGGATCGTTCCCGCCTGCCCGCTCTGGCTCGAGCGCGGCTTGCTGTTGCTCGCAGGCCTGTGGTTCGTGAACCTCGTCAACTTCATGGACGGGCTGGACCTGATGACGGTTGCCGAGATCGTGCCCGTCACCGGCGCACTCGTTCTGCTCGGCTGGCTCACCGAACTTCCGGCGCCCGCGACGATCACCGCCGCGGCGCTGTTCGGGGCGATGTTCGGCTTCGCGCCTTTCAACCGGCCGGTGGCGAAAATCTTTCTCGGCGACGTCGGCAGCCTGCCGATCGGCCTGCTGGCCGGCTGGTGTCTGCTGCAGCTCGCCTGGCATCAGCAAGTCACGGCCGCCCTTTTGTTGCCGCTCTACTATCTCGCCGACGCCACCGTCACCCTGGTTCGGCGCGTCGCGCGGCGCGAGCCGTTCTGGGCGGCGCATCGTACTCACTTCTATCAGCGCGCCACTGACAACGGATTTTCCGTATCGCGTGTAGTGAGCGACGTATTTGCGCTCAACATCCTGCTTGCCGCTTTGGCGATCGGCTCGGCCATGACCTCGTCGACGGCCATCGCAATCCTGCTTTTCGTCATCGGCAGCATCGCCACGGCGCTCCTGATGCACCGCTTCTCGCGCCGGCAAGCATCGTCAGGTTAATCCGGCTTCTTTTGCGAAAGCTCGCGGATGAGCCCGCAATAGCCGGTCATGGCGGTCTCAAAATCGAATCGCCCTGCGATTTCGGCCGCGCGCCCGGCCCGCTGCGGATCTTTGGCGTCGGCGGCGCGGCTGACCGTGTTCGCGAGCTCATCGGCTCTGCCGGGTTCGACGACCCAGCCGACATCGTGTTCGGTCACCGTCAACGCCGCCTCGGCATCCGCTTCGGAAACCAGGATCACCGGGCGGCCAATCGCCAGCAGATTGTAGAACCGGCTGGGCACCGATACACCCGCGACGTTCCGGCGGTAGGGAATGATCCAGACGTCCGCCGCAGCAAGAAACGTCTCCAGTTGGTCGTCCTCGACGCGATCGACCAGCGTGACGTTCGGAAGCTTTGCCTCGGACTGCATCTCGCGCAATTGATCGAATCCGATCCCCCAGCCCGACAGCAGGAAGTGAATATCCCGGCTCTCCCGCAACAGCCGCGCGGCCTCGAACACGATGACGGGATCGTGGGTAAAGCCGAGATTGCCGGAAAGCCCGACGACGAAGCGGGCGGAAATCGGACGGCGATAAGGATTACCTGGATCGATCGCACGAACGCCGCGCTCGAGCGTCGCCCAGTTTGGTATGAAGCGGATCTTGTCGCTCGTCATTCCGCCATAGCGCAGCAGCAGCTTTTCGGTATCGCGGCCGATGATGACGACGGCGTCGAGCGCGCGAAACATCGGCGCGTTCAAGGCGCGCATCGCTTTCGCCACGATCGACTGCGGCTTCAGCAGGCCCGCCATGATGAGAACGTCGGGATAGAGATCGTGCATGATCAGCACCGACCTCGCGCCCTTCAATTTCGCGGCGGCGACGAACGAATAGGGCAGCATGAAGGGTGCGGGCACGGTGAGCGCGACGTCGCCGCGGCGCAGCTTCATCAACATCGCTATGAAGGTTCGGACCGTGAACAGCAGTTCGGCCAAAGCGCGCTTGAGCAACGCGGCCTTGCCGGGCATCCAATTCTTCACTTCGACGACCGCAGGCTTGCCGGCGGACGCAGCAGTGGCGGAGCCTGCCGTCCCCGACAGCACCAGGACTTCGGCTTCCCGCGCCACGCGTTCCGAAATCGCCGCCATGATCGCGGCCGTCGTGCTCGGATCCGGCGGAAAATGCTGGCTGACGACGACGACTTTTCCGGACTTCTGCATCATGGCTTTCGAAACGGCCCCGCACGGCCGGCGGACAGCGAAAGAGTTCAGGCGGCGT
>Ga0081540_1003512_pt1 | contig 12371 bp, 7 predicted proteins | sample TabmetS2T1R1_FD_71024 | JGI IMG/M metagenome (GOLD analysis project Ga0081540, IMG submission 71024) | Tabebuia heterophylla rhizosphere microbial communities from the University of Puerto Rico - S2T1R1 | ecosystem: Host-associated > Plants > Roots > Rhizosphere ...
GAATTCGCCGGTTGTTTCCTCTGCGCGGCGACCCTAAAGGACGCTCGCCTGGGGCACAAGCCGACGGGAACGCGCGCGTGCTAGCCGGATTTGGCGAACACGACCTGACGCACATCGATATTCCCCGACAGGAATCCGGCCTCGCAGTAGGCGAGGTAGTACTCCCACAGCCGCCTGAAGCGGTCGTCGAAACCGAGCGGCTTCAGGTTCGGCCACGCCTCGCGGAAATTGCTTCGCCATGTCGAGAGCGTCTTGGCATAATCTTCCCCAAAGATGCGCTCGCGAATGACGGGCACGCCGAACTTTTCACCGAGTGCCTTCAGCACCTGCGGCGAGGGCAACATGCCGCCGGGAAAAACGTAGCGCTGAATGAAGTCGACCTCGCGCCGGTAGGCCGCGAACAGGCTGTCCTGGATCGTGATCGCCTGAATGCCGGCGAGCCCGCCCGGCAGCAGGCGGTCGCGCAGTTGTGAAAAATACTTCGGCCAGAACTCTTCGCCGACCGCCTCGATCATCTCGATCGACGCGATGCGGTCGTACTGGCCGCGCTCGTCGCGATAGTCCTGCAGCTTGATTTCGACCCTTTCCGAAAGGCCCGCCCGCTGGATGCGGGCTTGCGCGAAATCGCGCTGCTCCTTGCTGATGGTGAGGCCCACCACCTTTGCGCCGTGTTTGGCGGCGAATTCCGCAAAGCCGCCCCAGCCGCAGCCGATCTCCAGCAGTTTCTGGTCCGGACGCAGATCGATCGCTTCGGCGAGCCGGCGGTATTTGTTGGTCTGCGCCGAGGTGAGATCCGGCGTATGGTCTTCGAAGAGCGCCGATGAATAGGTCATGCTCGGATCGAGCCACGCCGAATAGAAGGCATTGCCGATGTCGTAATGCGCGTAGATGTTGCGGCGCGCCTGCCGCCTGGTGTTGCGATTGAACCAGTGCCTGACGATCTGGACCGAGCGCATCACCGGATTGCCGATCAGCATTTTCTGCATCCAGTCCTGATTGACGCAGAACAGATACAGGAACTGGGTCAGGTCGGGCGTGTCCCATTCGCCGCGCAGATAGGCTTCCGCAATGCCGATGTCGCCGCCGCGCAGCAGGCGCGAGGCAAAGCCGTAATCGTAGATTTTCATGGCGGCAGTCGGGCCCGGCCCGTTGCCGCCCAGACGCGCGATGCGGCCGTCGGGCAGGATCACGTCGAGCGTGCCGTGCTGCAGCTTTGAACCGAAGCGCAGCGCCAGCCGGACCAGGCGCGGCAATTCCGGAAACGTCGCGTCTACGGTTTCCGATGTGACCGAAATCAGCTCGGGCATGGGCGACCCATCGAACGGCGGTTGAGCCGGACTTCGCACGGCCGATCGACCCTGCTCAGTCTTTGGCACGGGTGGACAACGCGACGAAAGTATAATCGTTGCCTGTGCCGCTCGCCAAGCGGGTGTTTGCCGGTGCAACGTGCCGCAGCATCAGCTGCGTGCCCTTGAGCCGCTGCCAGCTGCACTGCAACGACGTAAGGGCCGATATCGCCGGAAGGCGTTGCGCACCCCATAGACGATCAGAAGCGTCGGTTCGCCATTCGCGCGTGCCATCATCATCGACGCGGAGGGCGCGGTCGTGGTCGTCAGTCCTGGCTGCGGCATTGCTGCTGATTCCCATTCCGACCATGGCGATTCGCATTTTCTGCCGCTCCGTTGCACCTCGGCAACTACGGAAGCGGTTTCCGCAGTCTCATGCGGGTGGCAGACCACGATTGTGCGCAAAGGGCGGATTCAGGAGCGCGAGAACACGGGGAAATCCCCATGAAATCTTCGTAAGAATTCGGTTCTGCTGCAGCACCGAAAAATCGTTCCAGGGCCTATAAAATAAGGGGAAGTCAGCTTTTGGGCGGCCGAATTTCACAACCCTGCGGTCGGCGGCGAGGGCGGTGCGGGACTGTCCGCGTCCGGTTCCCAAGGGTAATATCTGCGCTCGGTTCCACTGGAAGCATCACCCGTGAACGTATTGCAGGCTATCGAAAAAAGCGTTCACCGCGCGCCGGGCCGGGATCTGCCCGGTGGAGAACGGGTGTGACCCAGCGAATTGCAACTGCTGCGATGGACGGCCGGCTCGCTTTCATTCCAGTCGGCAGGCGGCTGGCGCGTTCGCTGGCGATGCTTGGCCTTGTCGCCAGTTCGGCAGGTTGCATCCTGACCAAGGACCTGCCTGACCCCGCTCTGGACGTGCCCGACGGCTACAAGGCAGCCCGGCTTTCCAAGCCAGCCGACACGCCACCGACGCTCGACTGGTGGCGCGGCTTTCGCTCCAAGGAACTGACCGGCCTGATGGAAGAGGCGCAGACCGTCAACCTGGACATTGCCGCGGCCACGGCGCGGTTCCAGCAGGCCGATGCGCAGGCGCGGATCGCGGGCGCGGCGCTGTTGCCGACCCTCAACGGCAGCGGCTCGGAGGCCTATTCCCGCACTTCCGGCTCCAGCGCCAGCGGCTTGAGCATTGGCGGCCGCGAGGTGGTCAATTACTCGGCCTCGCTGAGCGCCAGTTACCAACTCGACTTCTGGGGCAAGAACCGCGACGCCGCGCAGGCCGCCGAAGAGACCGCGATCGCCAACCGCTTCGATCGCGACGTAGTTGCGCTGACCACGCTGACGACCGTCGCCAACGCCTATTTCCAGGTGCTGGCGGCGCAGGACCGGCTCCGCACCGCGCAGCAAAATATTGCCAGCGCCGAGCGCATCCTCAACGCCATCAAGGACCGCTTCAGGGCCGGCACCGGCACCGATCTCGATGTCGCCCAGCAGGAGAGCGTAGTTGGCAATCAGCGCGCGCAGGTGCCGCCGCTGAAGCAGACGCTCGATCAGAACATCAACGCGCTGGCAACGCTGGTGTCGCGGCCGCCGGAATCGGTCCGCGTCAAGGGCGGATCGATGAACCAGATCGCGACGCCGCGCGTCACGCCCGGCCTGCCGTCGGAATTGCTGACGCAGCGGCCTGACATTCGCCGCCAGGAAGCCCAGCTTGCCTCCGCGACCGCCAATGTCGGCAGTGCGCGTGCGCAGTTTTTCCCGAGCATTCAACTGACCGGGCAGGGCGGCTATCAGAGCTCGGCGCTGAGCGCGCTGTTTCAGCCAAATGCAGCCTTCTTCAGCATGGTTGGCAGCCTGACCCAGCCGATCTTCGACGGCGGCGCGATCCTCGGCAATTTCGAGTTCACCAAGGCGCGGCAGGACGAATTGCTGCAGACCTATCGCAAGACCGTGGTGCAGTCCTTTGCCGACGTCGACAACGCCCTGTATTCGATCCGCCAGACCACCGAGCGGCTGCGGTTGCAGCGCGAGGTGGTGGCGGCGTCGCGGCGGGCGTTCGAACTGGCCGAGCAGCAGCTGCGAGCCGGGACCGCCGATATCGTAACTGTGCTAAATGTGCAGACAACGTTGTTCCAGGCTGAAGACCTGTTGTGGCAGGCGCAACTGGCCCGGCTGCTCGCGATCGTCAGTCTCTATCAGGCGCTGGGCGGCGGCTGGGAGCCCAGGATGGAAAGGCCGGTCAATGCTCTTTAAGCCGGAAGCTAACGACAACGCGAAGACAGCGGGCAAGCGCGTTGCGCGCGGCATCGGCCGGCGGATAGTGTCGCTGACGATCACGCTGCTGATCCTCGGCGGCCTCGGCTATATCGGCTGGAACGCGTTTCAGCAGAAGCAGGCGGGTCGCAACGGGCCCGGCGCGCGCCCCGATCTTCCCGTGCCGGTGCTGGCGGCCATGCCCCGCATCCAGGATGTACCTGTCTATCTCGATGCCGTGGGCTCGGTCCGTGCGCTCAACACGGTGACGGTGCGCTCGCAGGTCGACGGCAAGCTGATCAAGGTGAATTTCGTCGAGGGCCAGGACGTCAAGCAGGGCGATGTGCTCGGCGAGATCGACCCCGTGATCTATCAGGCGCAATACGACCAGGCGGTGGCGAAGAAGGCGCAGGACGAGGCGCTGCTCTCCAACCAGAAGCTCGATCTAGCCCGCTACCAGCAGCTCGCGGCGTCGAACGCCGGCTCCAAGCAACAGGCCGATACCCAGCGCGCCGTGGTCGCCCAGCAGGAGGCGCTGGTAAAGGCCGATCAGGCCGCGATCGACAACGCGGCGGCGATGCTCGGCTACACCAAGATCATCGCGCCGCTGACGGGGCGCGCCGGCCTGCGCCAGGTCGACCAGGGCAATATCATCCGCGCCTCCGACCTGACCGGCCTCGTCATCCTGACCCAGCTCCAGCCGATCGCGGTGCAGTTCAGCCTGCCGCAGCAGCAGATCGTGCGGGTCAACGCCGCCGCCGCCAACGGCGCGCTGGCGGTGGACGTGTTCGGCAATGACGGCGTGACGGTCGTCGACACCGGCACGCTCAAGGGCATCGACAACCAGGTCGATCCCACCACCGGCACGCTGAAGCTGAAGGCCGAGTTCCCCAATGCAAAATTCCAGCTCTGGCCGGGCCAGTTCGTCAATGTGCGGCTGAAGGTCGAAACGCTGGCGCAGGCGATCGTGGTGCCGACTTCGGCGGTGCAGCGCGGCCCCGCGGGTACGTTCAGCTATGTGATCGGCCCGGGCGATATCGCAACCGCCAAGCCGGTCGTCGTGACGCAGCAGAATGAACACGACGCGGTCATCGCCAGCGGGCTTTCGACCTCCGACCGCGTCGTCACGACGGGCTTTGCCAATCTTTCCGACGGCGCCAAGGTTCTGATCGGCACCGATGACCGCGCGCCGACCGCCGATCTCGCGCCGCGCAAGCGCAGCCGCAGCCCGGACGCCGCCAAGGGCGGCCAAAAGGATGGTCAGCAGAAGGATGGTGCCGCCGGCGACGGACAGAAGAAGGACTGGCAAGGCAAGGACGGCGAGCACCGCGGCAGGCGCGAGCGCGGCGAGGGCGACCAGAAGGGGCAAACCGGACCGGCGAGAGGTGAGCCGTCGGGCGCGGCGAAGTCGCAGCCATGACCAGACCGCTGCGCGACTGAACAGATTTGAGTAGGACCACGAGTACGCAACCATGAGCGTCTCCGAACCGTTCATCCGCCGGCCGATCGCAACCTCGCTGTTGGGGATTGCGCTGATGATCGGTGGTGCGCTCGGCTATTGGGCGCTGCCCGTGTCGGCGTTGCCGCAGGTCGATTTCCCGACCGTGCAGGTGACGACACAATTGCCCGGCGCCAGCCCCGACGTGATCGCGTCGCTGATCACGGCGCCGCTCGAACGCCAGCTCGGGCAAATTCCGTCGCTGTCGACGATGCAGTCCACCAGTTCGTTCGGCGTCAGCCAGATATCGCTGCAGTTCGACCTCAACCGCGACATCGACGGCGCGACGCAGGACGTGCAAGCGGCGATCAACGCGGCGGCGGGGATATTGCCGAAAAACCTGCCGTATCCGCCGACCTACGCCAAGGTGAACCCGGCGGATGCGCCGGTCATGACGCTGGCGCTGACGTCGGAGACGATTTCGCTGCGCGCGATGAGCGACATCGCCGACACGATTCTGGGCCAGCGGCTGAGTCAGATTTCCGGGGTCGGCCGCGTCGCGGTGCTGGGCGGACTGAAGCCCGCGGTGCGGGTGCAGGCCGACCTGGCGCGGCTCGCGGCATATTCCATTTCGATGGAAGATTTGCGCAACGCGATCGCCGGAGCCAACGTTTCGGGGCCGAAGGGATCGCTCGACGGCGCGCAGCAGGCCTACACCATCGCCGCCAACGACCAGATCGCGGTGGCGGACGCCTACAAGCCGATCATCATCGCCTATCGCAACGGTTCGCCGGTGACCATCGGCGACGTCGCGATCATTGTCGACGGGCTGGAGAACGACCGCACCGGCGGCTGGTACCAGGGCACGCCGGCCGTGATCATCGACATCCAGCGCCAGCCCGGCGCCAATGTCATCGAGGTGGTCCGGCAGATCCGCGAAGAAATTCCGAGGGTGCAGCGCGCGATCCCGGCCGGCGTCAAGCTGACCATCGTTTCCGACCGCACTGTCACCATTCGTGCTTCCGTGCGCGACGTCCAGTTCACGCTGATCCTTTCCGTGGTGCTGGTGACGCTGGTGGTGCTGTTGTTCCTGCGTTCGCTGCGCGCGACCCTGATCGCGGGCGTGGCGCTGCCGCTGTCGCTGATCACGAGCTTCGGGATCATGTATTTCGCCGGCTTCAGCCTCGACAATCTGTCGCTGATGGCGCTGACGATCGGCACCGGCTTCGTGGTCGACGACGCGATCGTGATGATCGAGAACATCGTCCGCCACATGGAAAACGGCGAGTCGGTGATGGAGGCCTCGCTGAAGGGCGCCAGCGAAATCGGCTTCACCGTGATTTCGCTGACGGTGTCGCTGATCGCGGTATTCATCCCGCTCTTGTTCATGTCCGGGCTGGTCGGGCGCATGTTCCGCGAGTTCGCGCTCACCTTGACGATCGCGGTCGTGACCTCGGCGATCGTCTCGCTGACGCTGACGCCGATGATGTGTTCGCGGCTATTGAAGCACGTCGGCGAGGAGATGACGGTCCCGGGGCTGGCCGCCGTCAGCCGCTTCATCGACCGCATGGTCGATTTCTACCATCGCACGCTGCTGTGGGTGCTGCAGCGCCAGCGCGCGACGCTGGTGGTGACGTTCGCGACCATCGCCGCGACGCTCGTGATGTATGTGATTGCGCCGAAGGGCTTTCTGCCGCTGCAGGACACCGCCTCGATCACGGCAGTAACCGAAGCCGGCCCCGACGTCTCCTTTGCCGAGATGCAAAGCCGTCAGGCGGCGGCCGCGGCCGCCATTCAGGCCGATCCTGACGTGGTCGGCGTGGTTTCCGTGATCGGGGCAGGGGCCGTCAATCCGACCACCAATGTCGGGCGGCTGGTTATGACGCTCCGGCCGCGCGGCGAACGGCACGACGACATTTCCGTCGTGGTCGACCGGCTGAAGCAGCGCACGGCCTCGATCCCGGGCATGACCATCTACTTCCAGCCGGTGCAGGACGTGCAGATCTCGACCCAGTCGAGCCGCTCGCAGTACCAGTACACGTTGACGGGCACCGATGCCGCCGAGGTCGCGCAGTGGTCGGCGAAGCTCGTCGCCGAGATGCGGCGGGATCCGCTATTCCGCGACGTCTCCTCGGAAGCGCAGGAGGGCGGCTTGCGCGCGGCGCTCGACATCAACCGGCAGCGCGCCGGCCAGCTCGGCGTCAGCCTCCAGGCGGTCAACGACACGCTCAACGACGCCTTTGCGCAGCGGCAGATTTCCACGATCTACGGGCAAGCCAACCAGTACCGCGTGGTGCTGGAGGCGATGCCGATGTACCAGCGCGACCCGTCGATCCTCTCGAAGCTCTATCTGCCGGGAAGCGCGAGTGCCATCGCCGGCGCGCCCGGCGCCCAGGTGCCGCTGTCGGCGGTGGCGACGCTGACCCGCACGACAGCGCCATTGGCGATATCGCACCTTGCGCAGTTTCCGGCCGTCTCGCTCAGCTTCAACCTCGCGCCCGGCGAGGCGCTGGGCGACGCGGTCGATGCGGTCAAGGCGATCGAGACCAGGATCGGCATGCCCCGCAGCATCGCCGGCGTCTATGCCGGCGATGCGGCCGAATTCTCCAAATCGCTGGCTGGCCAGCCCTGGCTCATTCTGGCCGCCATCGTCACCATCTACATCGTACTCGGGGTGCTCTACGAGAGCTACATCCACCCGATCACCATTCTCTCGACGCTGCCGTCAGCCGGCGTCGGCGCCATTCTGGCGCTGATGCTGTTCGGGCAGGACCTGTCGGTCATTGGCCTGATCGGCATCATCCTGTTGATGGGCATCGTCAAGAAGAACGCGATCATGATGATCGACTTCGCGCTGGAAGCCGAGCGGCATCAGGGCATGTCGCCCTATGACGCCATCGTGCAGGCCTGTCTGTTGCGTTTCCGCCCGATCATGATGACGACGCTGGCGGCGCTGTTCGGCGCGCTGCCGCTCGCCGTCGAGAGCGGCACCGGCGCCGAGCTGCGCTTCCCGCTCGGCATTTCCATCATCGGCGGCCTGCTGCTGAGCCAGTTGCTGACGCTGTATACGACGCCGGTGATCTATCTAGCGCTGGACCGGCTCAACCGAAAGATCGAGAAGGCGGTTCCGGACCCGGGGCCGCCCGGACCCACGGTCGCCGGCGCCACCGAGGGGATGCAGTAATGGCATCGATCTCGGAGCCCTTCATCCGCCGGCCGGTTGGCACCACGCTGCTGGCGATCGGGCTCTTTCTGGTCGGTATCGTCGCCTATGTCTTCCTGCCGGTGTCGGCGGTGCCCAATGTCGATTTCCCGATGATCCGGGTGTCCGCCACGCGGCCGGGCGCCGATCCCTCCGTCATGGCGTCGACCGTCGCGGCGCCCCTGGAGCGGCGGCTCGGCCAGATCTCGGGCCTCGACCAGATCACCTCGACCAGTTCGCTCGGCACCACCAGCATCCAGTTGCAATTCTCGATCGGCCGCAACATCGACCGCGCCGCGCGTGACGTGCAGGCTGCGATCAACGCGTCTCTGGCAGACCTGCCAAGCGACCTGCCGTCGCTGCCGCGCTTTCGCAAGGCCAATCCCGCCGCCGCGCCGGTCTTCGTGCTGGCGCTGACGTCGAAGACGCTGACCACGAGCGCGATGTATGACGTCGCCGACACCGTGATCGCGCAGCGCATCTCGCAGGTGCCGGGTGTCGGCGAAGTCATCGTCTCCGGCGCCGACCAGCCGGCGGTGCGGATCGCGCTCAACCCGGTGGCGCTGTCGAATGCGGGGATCGCGACCGACGACGTCAGGATGGCGCTGATCAACGCCAATCCGCTGGGACCGGTCGGAATCTTCAACGGCGGCCGCCAGAGCGAAACGATCTCGACCAACAAGCAGATGCGCACCGCGGCGGAATTCCGCGACATCATCATCAAGAGCTCGGGCGGCAATTTCGTTCGCCTTGCCGACGTCGCCGACGTCGAGGACTCCGTCCGCAACACCCGCTCGATCGCCTGGTTCAACAAGCAGCCGGCGGTGCTGATCCAGATCACCAAGCAGGGCGACGCCAACGTGATCGACACCGTCGATCGGGTGCGGGCGCTGCTGCCGGAACTGAAGGAATGGCTGCCGGGCGGGGTGGAGATTTCGACGCTCGTCGACCGCACCGGCACCATCCGGGCCAGCGTCCTCGACATGCAGTTCACGCTGCTGGCGACCGCGTTCCTGGTCATGGTGGTGGTGTTCGCCTTCCTGCGGCGGCTGACGCCGACGATCGCGGCCGGCGTCTCGGTGCCGCTGGCGCTTGCCGGGACCTGCGCCGGCATGTGGCTCGCCGGGTTCTCGATCGACAACCTGTCGCTGATGGCGCTGGCAATCTCGGTCGGCTTCGTGGTCGACGACGCCATCGTCATGATCGAGAACATGTACCGCAATCTCGAACATGGCATGGCGCCTTATCCGGCGGCGCTGGAAGGCGCCAAGCAGATCGGCTTCACCGTATTGTCGATCTCGCTGTCGCTGATCGCGGCGTTTACGCCGCTGATCTTCATGGACGGCATTGTCGGCCGGCTGTTGCGAGAGTTCTCGCTGACGCTGACCTTCGCCATCCTGGTCTCGACGGTGGTGTCGCTCACGATCACGCCCATGATCTGCGCGCATTACATCAAGGAGGCGACCTCCGATCACGCGACCTGGTTCGACCGCCTCGTCGAGGGCACGCTGTCGCGCATCGTCGCCTTCTACACCTGGACGCTGCGGGCCGTGCTGGGCTTCCCGTTCCTGACCCTGATCGTGTTCTTTGCGACCATCGCGCTGACCGTGGTGCTCTACATCAAGACGCCGAAAGGGTACTTCCCGACCGATGACAGCGGCTTCGTGATCGGGGCGACGCGCGCGTCCCCCGACATCTCGTTCCAGGCAATGCTCGGGCTGCAGCAGCAACTGGCTGACATCGTGATGGCCGATCCGGCGGTGGCCGGCGTCGGCTCTTCACTCGGCGGCAGCGCCGGCCCGGGCGGCGGCGGCTCCAACCGCGGCACCATGTTCATCAGCTTGAAGCCGCCGGAGGAGCGGGAAGGGATGTCGACGGCGCAGGTCATCGACCGCCTGCGCCGGAATCTCTACCGGGTAGCCGGCATCCGCCTGTTCATGTTCGCGGCGCAGGATCTCCGCACCGGCGGCCGGCAAAGCGATTCCGACTATCAGTACACGCTATCGAGCACGGACCTCGATCTCCTGCAGAAATGGGCGCCGCTGGTGGCCAAGCGCATGGAAACGGTCGAGGGCATCACCGACATTTCCAGCGACCGCGATCCCGGCGGCCTGCAATTGTCGCTGGTGATCGATCGCAAGACCGCCTCGAGCCTCGGCGTGCGCGTCCAGGACATCGACAACGCGCTGAACAACGCGTTCGCGCAGCGGCAGATTTCAATCATCTATACCCAGCGCAACCAGTACATGGTGGTGCTGGAGATCGACCCGAAATTCCAGAGCGATCCTTCCAATCTGGAGCGGATTTACGTGGCGGGCGCCAACGACTCCCAGGTGCCGCTGTCGGCTGTGGTGCGCTACCAGCGCGGCCTGTCGCCGCTTGCGGTGTTTCACTCGCAATCGTTCCCTTCGACGACGGTGTCGTTCAACCTTCTGCCCAATGTGCCGCTGGAGGTCGCGACCTCGAATATCCAGCGTGCGGTCGATGAACTGCATATGCCCGAGGGCATTCGCGGCAGCTTCGACGGCAATGCGGGCGACTTCAACAAGACCAGCGGCCGGCAGCCGCTTCTGATCCTGGGCGCGCTGGTGGCGATGTATATCGTGCTCGGCGTGCTCTACGAGAGCCTGGCGCATCCGATCACGATCATCTCGACGCTGCCCTCCGCGGGGCTCGGCGCGCTGCTGGCGCTGCAAGTGACCAACACGCCGCTGACGGTGATAGCCTTCGTCGGCATCATCCTCCTGATCGGCATCGTCAAGAAGAACGGCATCATGATGGTCGATTTCGCGCTGGAGGCCGAACGCCAGCGCGGCCTGTCATCGGCCGAGGCGATTTTCGAGGCGTGCCGCGCCCGTTTCCGGCCGATCCTGATGACGACGATGGCGGCGCTGTTTGCCGGCATTCCGCTGGTCATTGCCACCGGCCCCGGCACCGAACTGCGCCGGCCGCTCGGCATCACCATCATCGGCGGATTGTTCGTGTCGCAGGTGCTGACGCTGTACACGACGCCGGTCATCTACCTTCTGATCGACCGGCTGCGGCAGCGATGGCGGCCGGCTCCGCTGCCTGCGCCGGCTGAATAGTTGAAATACTGGCCACGTAGCGTATAGCGGGCGGATGTCAGAACAGCCCAATTCCACAGCCGCCGCCGTCGAGACGGTCGAGGACTGCCCGCATTGCGGCAAGCCGCTGCCGCTCTGCATCTGCGACAGCGTCACGCCGATCGAAAGCCGGATCTCGCTCCTGATCCTGCAGCATCCGCAGGAACAGGACAGGGCGCTCGGCACCGCGCGGCTGACCGCGATGCATTTCAAGGACGCGGTTGTTAGGATCGGACTGTCTTGGCCGAGCCTGTCGAAGGCGCTGGGACGGACGGTCCACGATCCCTCGCGCTGGGCGGTGCTCTATCTCGGCTCCGCCAAGGCCAGCGATCTCGACACTGACGCCGAGATTGTGGCGATCAACCGCAAGGGTGAGCTCGAGCCGCACCAGCGCGCCATTCTCGGCGACATCGAAGGAATCGTGCTGCTCGACGGCACCTGGAGCCAGGCCAAGGCGCTGTGGTGGCGCAATGCATGGATGCTGAAGTGCCAGCGCGTCATCCTCGGTCCCCGGCAACCGTCGCGCTACGGCAAGCTCCGCAAGGAGCCGCGCCGCGACGGTCTCTCCACCATCGAGGCCGCGGGCCTGCTGCTGGCGGGTCTTGAAAAGCGTCCCGAGATCGCCGAAACCCTCAACGCCAGTTTTGACCGGATGCTGGCGCGGTATCGCCAGGTGCAGGCCGAAACGCCCGAACTCGCGCCGAAGCCGAAGAAGCGGGATTTTCGCCGCCATAAGGGAGCGAAGTCCCGATCCAGATAGCGCGGGCGAAGTCGGACTCGGTGGCCGGCTGCTACTCCATTCCGCTGTTCACACTGCGCGGATGCGTCGGAAGCAAATGAAGGCGACGGGAAGCACCGCAGTCCGCGAGTTTCGGAAATGCGCGGTCTTGGAAGTTTCGGAACTTTGCGAGAGAGTGGGCCAGGGTGGTTGCCTAAGTGCCTGACACTCTGTATTAAACGCCGCTCATGGGGCCACGTGGCGGAGTGGTTACGCAACGGTCTGCAAAACCGTGTACACCAGTTCAATTCTGGTCGTGGCCTCCATCTCATCCCGTTGAAATTATTTGCAATTTTTATTTCCT
>Ga0081540_1003513_pt1 | contig 12370 bp, 11 predicted proteins | sample TabmetS2T1R1_FD_71024 | JGI IMG/M metagenome (GOLD analysis project Ga0081540, IMG submission 71024) | Tabebuia heterophylla rhizosphere microbial communities from the University of Puerto Rico - S2T1R1 | ecosystem: Host-associated > Plants > Roots > Rhizosphere ...
CATCACATAGGTGGTCGAGATCGAGCACAGGATGGTATGTCCGTCCGGCTCGGCGCGCGCGACTTCCGCCGTGCCGATGGCGCCGGAGGCGCCGGCCTTGTTCTCGATCACGACGGTCTTGCCGACTTGCCGGGAGATGTAATCGCCGAAGGCCCGGGCGAGCAGGTCGGTCTGCCCGCCCGCCGGGTAGCTGCAGACCATGCGGATATTCCGCGACGGCCAGGCGGCCTGCGCCGGAGCGCCGCGCGAAAGGAACGGCATGGAGGCTGCTGCGCTACCGGCGGCGATGAAGCGACGGCGATCGATCTTCGTTGGCATTTTTTGCTTCCCGGATGTTTCACGGAAAGTACCTCATCGCCCGGCCGCTGCCACCTCTCAAAGCCGGGACAGATTGGCGCATCGCCACGGGCCGGCCGCAGCGATCACGAGCTGGCCGGTACTCTAGAATGGCAATTGCTCCGCTGCCTGGCGCTCGTGCCGGTCAGATCCGGTACAACCGGGCCGCCGTGTCGTGCAAGATAGCGGCCTGTTCGCGTTCACTGAGATGGGCGATGGCGTTGCGGAAGGTCCGGTACAACGTCTCGTAATCGGTCCAGAGCTTTTCGATCGGAAAATTGCTGCCGTAGCAGCAGCGCTCCGCCCCGAACATCGCAACGGTTTCGCGGACGATGGGGCCCACCACGTCATCGCGGCAGACATGCACAAAGGTGCCGAGCCCGGAGAGCTTGACGTTGACATTCTGGCACTCGGCGAGTTGCTGCATGCCCTCGCGCCAGCGCTGCCATCCCTGCGGCGACATGTCCTCCAGCATGCCCGCATGCTCGAGCACGAAAATCGTGTCGGGGAACGATCGCGCGAGCCGCGCGCCGGCGGCCATTTGAGCTGTGAAGATCTGTAGTTCGAACAGCAACCCGTGATCGGCCAGCGTCGCAAGGCCCCGCCGCCAGTTGACATCGTCGGCGATATCGGGACGCGGCGCAAAGCGATATTGCGGGTTCTCATGCCAATGCAGCTGCTGGCGAATGCCGCGCGTTGCCGGCAAGTTCGCCAGGCGCCGGATCAGTGCGCCGGCATCGGGATCGCCGAGATCGGCATGCGCGACATTCCCATGCGGCCAGCCGGTGGCATCGGCGACCGACTGGACCCAGCGGGCCTCGTCATAGCTTTGCCCCGCTGGCCAGTTGGTCTGAACGTAGACAGATTTCACGATATCGCAGCCAGCAATGTCGTTGCGGAATTCATCGATCGAATAGTCGCGGCAGATCGGCTGATACGGCCCGAAGATGCGCGGCACTTGCGGTCCCGACAGCCACGCCAGATCCTTCAGCCGCCAGATATGATGGTGGGCGTCGATAGTCGCCACGGACTTCATCACCCCGCTCCCTACGGCTTCGCAGCCGAACCGGGCGCTGCATCGAAGATTTCAGCGGCGATGCGATTGGTCTCGATCGCGGCGGGGATGCCGCAATACATCGTCACCAGCAACAGCACATCCTGCACCTGCTCCCGCGTGCATCCGTTCGCCAATGCGCCCTTGGCATGGACGCGAAATTCGGCAGACTTGCCGCTCGCCGCCGTAATGCCGAGCATGACGAGACTACGGACCTGGTCGGAGAGGCCGGTCCTCTCCCAGACGTCGCCATAGACATAGGCATTGATGATGCTCTGCAATGGTGCGCCGAAGTCGCCAGCCGCTGCCATCCTCTGTTCGACATCGGCATCGCCGAACATCTTTTTGCGCCGGGCGAGACCGCGCGCGTACATTTCCCCGGTGTCCAATTTGTTTGCTCCCGCATCGGCATCGACGGCCATTTATACGGTTAAATTGGACCCAACTCAATTGGAGCAAATTCGCAGTAAGATCTGCCTCCTGTCTTGCCCCAGGACTATTTGTCCGTATAAATAGTGAAAGGAGTCCGAAGAGACTTCCGTAAAGTGCCCGGAGGAGCTGATGAAGCTGCGATCCATCCTACTCGCCGGTCTCCTCCTGTCGGCGCTTGCCGCGCCGCACGCCGCCGCCGACGAATACCCGTCGCGGCAGATCAAGATCATTGTGCCGTTCCCTGCCGGTGCCGGGCCGGACCAGGTGGCGCGCCTCGTCGGCCAACATCTGCAGGATGCCTTCGGCCAGACGGTGGTGATCGAAAACCGCGCCGGCGCGCTCGGCAGCCTTGGCGCCCAGGAAGTCGCGCGCAGTGCTCCGGATGGTTACACGCTGCTGATGGGGACCAACACGACCCACGCCGGCAACGTCGCGATGCTGAAAAATCTCCCTTACGATCCGGTCAAGGATTTCGCGCCGGTGATCCGCACCACCACCACCGCGATGGTGCTGCTCGTCAAGCCCGACTTCCCGGCCAGGAACCTTGCTCAATTCATGGAATATGCCAAGGCGCATCCCAACATGACGGCGGGATACGGCTCAGGCGCCTCGCAAATATCGATCGCGCAGTTGCAGGCTCGCGGCGGCATATCGGTGATCGCTGCTTCGTATCGCGGCGTACCGCAAGCCGCCACCGACGTCATCGCCGGCGTGATCGATCTTTCCTTTGCCGACTTCTCCATCTCGATCCCGCAAATCCAGGGCGGCACGCTTCGCGGCATCGGCGTGACTTCTGCGCAGCGAAACGAGCTGCTGCCGGATCTTCCCGCGCTCGCCGAGGCGATGCCCGGCTTCGAAACCACGATATGGTATGGCCTTCTGGCGCCGGCGGGCACGCCCGAGCCCATCATCAACAAGCTCTACGCCACGAGCGAAAAATTCCTGACCATGCCATCGACACGGGAGAAGCTCGCCAATGTAGGAGTAATCGTTGCTCCGATGCGCCCTGCCGAGTTCGGCGCCTTTATCAAAAGTGAGGTCGCGCGGTGGACCGCTGACGCCAAGGCCGCCGGCATCGAAGCAAAATAGCAGGTAGCGGAGCCGCGAGCACAGCATGCAGGACACTGCGCCCATCGCAATCATTGGTCTCGGCCTGATCGGCACCGCCTTGTCCGAGCGGTTGATCGATGCAGACGTTCCGGTGATCGGCTTCGATGTCGATCCGGCACGATGCCTGAATTTACAGGCTGCCGGCGGCAAGATCGCTGCCTCGGTCCACGAACTCGCCGCCCGATCCCGCATCCTGGTTGTCGCGGTCTACAGCGGCATGCAGGCCGAAACGGTGCTGCGCGAGATCGCAGACGGCGCAGGTTCGCAGCGGCGGACCGTGATCTGCATGACAACATGTGCGCCGGACGAAATGGCAAGGCTTTGCGAACGCGCCGCCAATGCCGGCATTGCCCTGATCGAGGCCCCGGTCTCCGGCACCAGTGCCGAGGTGCGCGACGGTAGCGCCGTTGCGCTGCTGGCGGCCGAACCCTCCCTCATCGAATCCATCGGCATGCTGCTCGACATCCTCTGCCCGAACAGGCTGCGCGTCGGGGCCGTCGGCGATGCCAGCCGGACCAAGCTTGCAATCAACCTGATCCTGCAGGCCAACCGGGCTGCGCTCGCCGAGGGCATTGCCTTCGCCGAAGTCCTGGGGCTCGATGGACGCACCTTCCTGGCGACGGCGCGTGCCTCCGCTGCCTACTCGCGCGTCATGGAAACCAAGGGTGAAAAGATGCTGGCGCGGGATTTCCGGCCGCAATCGCATATCGCACAGACGCTGAAGGACGCCGAATTGATCCTTGAAGAAGCTGAACGGCGCGGCCTGCCGCTGCCCATCACCACGGCCCAGGCGGGCCTGTTGCGCGAGGCAATCGCCGTCGAGGGACCGCACAGCGACAGCGCCGCAGTGATCGCGGCGATCAGGCCACGGGCGGCTGTCTCCGGGGCTTTGCGATGATATCGGCTGCGATCGTCGGTCTGGGCCGCTGGGGCCGGGCACTTACCGAGGCCTCCATTGGACACGAGCGGCTCAAGATCATTCGCGCCGTCGAGCCCGACGTTGAACGCGCGAGCGACTACTGCGCCCGCCATGGTCTTGAACTGAGCGAAAATCTGGCGGCCGTCCTCGCCGATAACGCCGTCGAAGCGGTGCTGCTCGCCACGCCGCATTCGCTGCACCCGGCTCAGGTGATCGGCTGCGCCGCGGCGCGAAAACAGGTGTTCTGCGAAAAGCCGCTGGCGCTGACCCGCACCGATGCGGCCGCGATGTTCAGGGCATGCCGCGAAGCCGGCGTTGCGCTCGCTGTCGGACATAACCGGCGCTTCTGGCCATCGATGGCCGCGTTGCGCGATATCGTTGCACACGGCGAACTCGGCACCATCCTTCATGTCGAAGGCCACAACAGCAACGAGAATTCGCAGATCATCACCGCCGGTTGGCGATTGTCGCCGGAGGAGTCGCCGGGCGGCGGCCTGACCGGCGCCGGGCTTCACGTGCTGGACGCCTTCATCAGCATGCTGGGACCGGTACGCAGCGTGTATGCCCGATTGAACTCGCGGGAACAGGGCCCTCCCCCGCTCGACACGGCCGTCCTGTCGCTCGATTTTGCCAGCGGCGTCACCGGCACATTGGCCACCGTGCGCGCGACGCCGTTCTATTGGCGTGTCCATGTGTTCGGAACGAAGGGTTCTGCCGAAGTGCTGGATGAGGCCACACTGGTCTGGCGCAGATCCGGCGCCCTGCCGGAGCAGGTTCGCTTTCAGACAATTGACGTGCTGCGTGCCGAACTGGACGCCTTTGCCGATGCGATTGAAGGCAAGCGGCCGTTTCCCGTATCCGAAACCGACGTGCTGACGACGCTGTCGGCCTTCGAAGCCGCGTTGCGATCGATGGCGTTGGGAATGCCGGTGGCTTGCGATGACCGATAAGGGCGAACATCGAAAATCGTCGCGCTATCGCGACATTGCCGCCGAATTGCAGAAGGAGATCCGGCTCAGCATCTATCCCGTTGGCGAGTTGTTGCCGACGGAGACTGAATTGATGGCACGTTATTCGGCCAGCCGTCAGACGGTACGTGAGGCGCTGCGGATCATCATCGAGCAGGGCCTGATCGTCCGCCGCGCGGGGCTGGGTTCGGTGGTGATCGCGGCCGAGCCGCCGGTGCTGTTCACCCACAGCGTCAAATCGCTCAGCGAATGGCTGCGATATTCCAACGAAACCTATCGCGAAGTGGTTCGCAGCGGGGAAGTCATCGCCGACCGCAAGCTCGCGGCACTGCTCAAATGCGAACCGGGCAAGCACTGGTTTCTCATCGAAGCCATTCGCCGTTCGGACGAATTCGCCGCACCGCTTGGCTGGACCGAAATCTACGTGCTGCGGAAGTTCTCTGGCGTGGTGAAACGACGCGACCACGGCCGGGCACCGGTGCATGAGCAGATCGCGAAAATGTACGGCGAGACGATCGAGTACGCGCAGCTCGAAGTCTTTGTGCGCGGCCTGCCGGCGCGACTGGCCAAGCCGTTGCAAGCCAAGGCGGGATCTCCGGCGCTTACGATGGTCCGCCGCTACTACGGCCTGCGGGAAGAGCTGTTCGAGGTCACGGTGACCACGCACCCGGAGGGACGCTATACCTACACGATGGACATGCAGCGCTCGCTGCGGCCGCGCAGCCAGGGCCCGGCATGACAGGCCGCCACCGCAACGGCGCCACGCGCTCGCGCGGCAACGCCTGCCAGCCGGCCCCGGAGCCTGATCAGATCGTGGCGACGTGGGGGATGCTGCCGACGAAAGCGAACAGCAGGACCGCATTGCCGAGCATGCCGGCCCAATGCAGGCGGCGCAGCCGCCGCACCGCGTCGCGATCGCCGGAATCCTGCGCGCTCAGCTGGGCATCCATCTTGCCCATAAACCAGCGCCGCCCGAGAATCGCAAAAGCGGCAACGAGGCCAACGCCCAAGGCGAAGGCGGGATGACCGGCCGCCGCGAAGGCCAGCGTCCCGAACACGCCGGCGACGCTCATCATCATGAACTGGATGTTGAACATGCCGCGGAGCAGTTGCGTGACCTGCGGGACATCAAGCTTCACCAGCAGGAAGGCGGGCGAGGCCAGGAAGAAATAGCCCATCGCGAAAAGGAGAATGACGGTGGCGGCGAGAGCAGCGGCATTTGCAGTCATGCGATCATCCTTTCCAACCGGCAGCAGCGCTCGGACGACAACTTATAATAGTCCCCGCCAGTCCCCAAGCCATTGGGCTTTGGTCGGACCCAGCGCTCGCCGGCTACACGGCCTGCGCTACCCGCTCGCGCGCGAGCGGCAGCGCCTCGCGGGCAAAAATGCCGGCGGAGTGCAGCACTTCTTCCTGGGTGAGGTCACCGAAAGAGAACTGGCTGATGAAATAGTTGGCACCGGCCTCGTTTGCCATGCGGCTGATCTGCTCGCTGATGGTGCCGGGTGAGCCGACGATGCCGCCGCCGTTCTTCACCACCGTTTCGAAGTCGTCGGGGATGCGCGCGTAGCGCGGCTGGGTGCCGTGCTTGTTCCAGAGCTTCATGAAGTTCTTGAAGAAGTGAGGCCAGGCGCGGCGGCCAAGCTCCATCGCCTCGCGATCGCTGTCGGCGCAGACGACGAAGCGGTTGATGCCGATGAGCGGCATTTGCTCCGGCGCGCGGCCGGCAGCAAGCCATTCGGCGCGGTAGCGATCGGCGATCTCGCGCACGCGCGGGATCGGCCCGCCGCAGACGATATTGATGCGGTTCTGCGCCGGCCATGCCGCACCTTCCGGCACCGGCACCGCGTACCACAGCGGCGGATGCGGCACCTGCGCCGGCTTCAGGTCGATCGGCACATTCCTGTATTGATAGTGCTTGCCGGCGAAATTGACCTCGTCCCTTGTCAGCGCCTGCATGATGACGTTGTAGGCCTCGACGTACATCGCCTGCGCAGAATCGTGATCGACGCCGAAATAATCGAGCTCATGCGGCGAGGCGCCGCGGCCGATACCGACCTCGATGCGGCCGCCGCTGAGGTGATCCAGCATGCAGATTTCTTCGGCAAGCCGCAGCGGGTGATGCGCCGGCAGCACATAGACCAGCGCGCCGAGCCGGATGCGGCGCGTTCGCTGGGTGACGGCTGACAGGAAGACGCTCGGTGACGGCGTCAGATTGAGCGGCGTCGAATGATGCTCGCTCATGTGATAGGTGCGAAAACCGGCGCGGTCGTAGAACTCGATCAGCGCGAGCCGCTTCTCGTATTGCTCGGTGAGCGAATACGGGCCGCGGTCGTTCTGATCGAAGATGCCGAACTGCATCCCTACTCCGCCGCCTGCGCCACCCGCTGGCCGATCTCGCCTTCGATGCGCGCGCATTCGGCGCGATAGCGCGCGACATTGGCTTCCTTGATGTGGCCGTAGCCGCGCACGACTTCCGGCATCTTGGCAAGCGCAACCAGCCGCGGCAGATCCAGCTTGCCGTCGAGATGGCGGAAGATCACCGCGGAATATTCGCCCGGCAATGCGCGTTCCATCTTGCGCTCGGCGGTGTAGCCAAAAATGTCGAGCGCGGTGCTGCGCAAGCCTTTGAGGCTTGCGAGAACACCGAACGCCTTGAATATCCACGGGCCGAATTCGCGCTTTTGCAGATGCCCGGTAACCTTGTCACGACGGGCAAGCAGCGGCGGCGCCAGCAGCACCTTCAATCCGGGATCGCCGTCGAATTGACCCTGCAACGCCCTGGCAAATTCGCCATCGCTGTAGAGACGGGCAACTTCGTATTCGTCCTTGTAGGCCATCAGCTTGAACAGGCCCTTGGCGAACGCTTCCGTCAGCTCGCTCGAGCCGGGCGCGGCCTTGGCTTCGGCGCCGCGGACGCGCTCGACGTCGGCGAGATAACGCTTCGAATAGGCCTCGTCCTGATAGTCGGCGAGGAAGGCGGCGCGGAAGGCGATGGTCTCGTCCAGCGTCTTCTTCGCCGGCGCGGTTCCGCTCGACTTGAAGCGGGCGGCGGAGACGACACGCTGCAGATCATGGGCGGCGAGCCGGCCCCAGGCGAACGCCATCTTGTTCATCTCGATGGCGGCGCCATTGAGCTCGATCGCCTTCTGGATCGCTTCCAGCGACAGCGGGATCGCGCCGCGCTGGTAGGCGAAGCCGAGCATGAAGGCGTTGGTGGCGATGCTGTCGCCCATCAGCGCGGTGGCAAGCCCGGTGGCGTCGAGGATGTCGAGGCTGTCTGCCGTGACGGCCTGATCGAGCGCGTCGCGCATCGCGCCCATCTCGAAATCGATGTCAGGATTGATGACGAAACTCGCGGTCGGCAGCAGGTCGGCATTGACGACGGCGCGGGTGACACCGCGCTCGGCGCGGCTGAGCGCGGTGGCCGAGGTTGCGACCACGATGTCGCAGCCGAGGATGAGGTTGGCATTGCCGGGCGCAATGCGGACACTGGAGAGATCGTCGGCCGACGGCGCGATGCGGACATGGCTCATGACCGCGCCGTTCTTCTGCGACAGGCCGGTGAAATCCAGCGTCGAGCAGGCCTTGCCGTCGACATGGGCGGCCATGCCGAGCAAGGCGCCGATGGTGATGACGCCGGTGCCGCCGATGCCGGTAACGAGGATGTTGAACGGGCCTTCGAGAACAGGCGTTGCCGGCTCCGGCAAATCGGCGAACAGCGCCGAGGGATCGGCGGCGGTGCGGTCGGCCTTGCGGAGCTTGCCGCCATGGACCGTGACAAAACTCGGGCAGAAACCTTCGATGCAGGAAAAGTCCTTGTTGCAGTTGGACTGGTCGATGCGGCGCTTGCGGCCGAGTTCGGTCTCCAGCGGCTGCACCGAGACGCAATTCGATACCTGCGAACAGTCGCCGCAACCTTCGCAGACGCGCTCGTTGATGAAGACACGCTTGGGCGGATCGGGATAGAGGCCGCGCTTGCGGCGGCGGCGCTTTTCTGCGGCGCAGGTCTGGTCGTAGATCAGCACCGTGAGGCCGGCAACATCGCGCAACTCGCGCTGCACGGCGTCGAGCTCGCGGCGGTGATGGATGGTCGCGAGCGGCGGAAAGAAATTCGCTGGGTACTTCTCGGCATCGTCGGTGACGATGGCGAGGCGCTTGGCGCCTTCGGCCGCCACCTGGTGGGCGATCTGCGAGACGTTGAAGCCGCCTTCGGCAGGCTGGCCGCCGGTCATCGCGACCGCGTCGTTGTAGAGGATCTTGTAGGTGATGTTGACGCCGGCCGCCGCCGCGGCGCGCAGCGCCAGCAGGCCGGAATGCGTATAGGTGCCGTCGCCGAGGTTCTGGAAGACGTGCTTCTCATTGGTGAAGGGCGCCTGCCCGATCCAGGCGACGCCCTCGGCGCCCATGTGCGAGATGGTCGCGGTGCGGCGGGCCGGTATAGACAGCGCCATGCCATGACAACCGATGCCGGCCATGGCGCGGCTGCCCTCCGGAATCTTGGTCGAGGTGTTGTGGGGGCAGCCCGAGCAGAAATACGGCGTGCGCTGCAGTTTTGCGGCGCCGATGCCGTCGGCGGGACGGTCGAACGCTTCGAGCTTGGCAAGACGCTGTTCCAGCGCAGGGCTGCGATGGCCGAGCTTGCGGAGCCGCGCCACCACGGCTGCCGCAACCATGGTCGGCGTCAGTTCGCCCTCGCTTGGCAACAGCACCGCGCCGCTCTCGTCACGCTTGCCGACAACAGATGGACGCTTCGAAGCGTCCATGTTGTAGAGAATGCGGATCAGTTGGTCCTCGATGAAGCCGCGCTTCTCCTCGACCACAAGCACATCCTGCAGGCCTTCGGCGAAGGTGAGCGCGCCGTGCACTTCTAGCGGCCAGGTCAGCGCGACCTTGTAGATGCGCAGGCCCAGCGCCTGCGCATCGGTATCCGTGATGCCGAGGTCGGCGAGCGCCTGGCGGAGATCAAGATAGGCCTTGCCGGTCGCCATGATGCCAAGCCGCGCCGGCTTCGAATCCAGCACGATGCGATCGAAGCGGTTGGCGCGCGCGAAGGCGGCGACTGCGTCCATCTTGGGACCATGCAGCCGCTTCTCCGACTCCAGCGGCGGATCGGGCCAGCGGATCGACAGACCGCCCGGCGGCATCTCGAAGTCGTCAGGCGCGACGATCCTGATGCGATCGATATCAGAGATGATCGAGGCCGAGCTTTCGACGGTCTCCGAGATCGCCTTGAAGCCGACCCAGCAGCCGGAGAAACGCGACAGCGCAAAACCGAGGATACCGAGATCGAGATAGTCCTGCAGCGTCGCCGGATTGACCACCGGCATCAGGGCTGCGGCAAACACCTGCTCGCTCTGATGCGCCAGCGTCGAGGACTGGCAGCCATGATCATCGCCGGCCAGCGCAATGACGCCGCCGTTCTTCGAGGTACCGGCGGCGTTGGCATGCTTGAGCGCATCGAGCGAGCGGTCGACGCCCGGCCCCTTGCCGTACCAGATGCCGAACACGCCATCGACCTTGGCGCCGGGGAACATGCCGACCTGCTGGCTGCCCCACACCGCGGTGGCGGCGAGGTCTTCGTTGAGGCCGGGGACGAAGGCGATGTCTTGCTGCTGCAGGAAGGACTTTGCGCGCCACAGCGCGTGGTCGTACATGCCAAGCGGCGAGCCGCGATAGCCGGAGATGAAGCCCGCGGTGTTCAGTCCAACAGCGCGATCGCGCTCTCGCTGCACCATCGGCAGCCGGACCAGGGCCTGCGTTCCCGACAGAAAGATCCGCTTCGCATCCAGCCGGTACTTGTCGTCCAGCCCAACTTCCAGCAATGCCATGATGGATTTTGCCCCGAACTCTCTGCGGCCCTTGATTGCTTCGGACCTGATCTCGTTGGCGGCAGCATGACCGGTTTGGCCATGCATGCACAGCCCCCGACTTACCGAATTGCCGCATATCTGAAGTGCATTTTTCCTTGATTCCCCGGTATCTTGCGTCAGGAACTGTGAGACGCCGCGTGAGGGAGACGCCGAGATGAAATCATTCGACACGGAAATCACCGAAAGCAATGGGGTGCTCACCGGCCCATGGCGGCAGCCGAAGCAGATGCTGCATGCGCAGACCTACGACTCGCATGCCTCGATCCACGACGATGCGACCGCGCAGAAGCTCGGCTTCCAGGGCGGCACCATCGAGGGCCCGACCCATTTCAGCCAGTTCGCGCCGCTTGGCGAGCGCGCTTTCGGAAGGCAGTGGTTCGAGACCAGCTGCCTTTCCGCGCACTACCGCAATCCCGTGTTCGAGGGCGAGGAGGTGCAGGCAAGCATCGAGATGCCGAAGCCGGGCCAGAACATCTGCGCTATCGGCATGACGCGCAAGGACGGCACGGAGATCCTGCGCGGCACCGCCTCCGTCGGCGACGTCACCGAGACCGCACTGTCGCAGCGGCTGAAGGAATTGAAGCCGCTGGCCGATCCCGTGATCCTGCACGACATCAAGGTCGGCATGAAGACGTCGCGGCAAGACGTGAAGATGGATTTCGACCAGCACATGGGCGACCTCTATCCGTTCTCGCTTGCCGAGAAGCTCAAGGTCATCACCGAGCCCTCGCCCTGCTATTCAGGCAGCGACAATCCGTGGGGCCGGCCAATCGTGCCGCTGGAGATGCTGAGCGTGCTGTTCCAGTATCGCGCCCGCGAAGACAAGCTGCCGGTGCGCGGGCCCGCGGTCGGCCTGTTCGCCGACCAGGAAATCCGCCTGCTGCGCGGGCCGCTGTTCGTTGGCGAGAGCTACATCACCGAGCGCGAGGTGGTGTTTCTGAGCGGCAGCAAGCGCACCGAGAGCATGTGGGTGCGCACCACCGTGTTCGGCAGTGACGGGGCGACAGTGGCGACGATGCTGCTCAACCTTGCCAGCATCAAGCAGTCGTATGCGCGATACGAAGAGGAGTATGCGGGCCTGTATGGGAGGAAGAGTGCGTAAGGACCGGGTGGTAGCGCCTTGGCGTTCGCAAGGCGCGCTGCACTCCTCTAGCCCCGGTATCGCCACGGCGGGCTGCCGGCAGCCCCCTCGTCAATGGTCCACTGCGGCAGCGCCAGCCCCGGCGCGACATCGGTGAACACCATGCGCACCCGGGTGCCGATTCCAACCCGCTCGACCTCGCTCTTCGGCGCGAGCACGCCGTCCGGCCGCACCAAATTGCCGACCACGCGCAGCCCCTCTTCCCTGGTCGGCTTGCCGCTCTGCGTGTCCAGTTCGACCAGCAGCACGAGATATGGCGTGAACGGCTTGAAAGCCGGTTGAATGGCATGGTGGACTTCAGTGTAGGAATGCACGGTGCCGCGACCCTCGACCGGCACCCATTCCGAGTCGGGCCCGGAACACCAGGGACACGAAGGTGACGGTGGGTAGCGAACCAGCTTGCAGGAGGCGCAGCGCTGCAGGCGGAAATCGTGCTTCGCGCAGTAGGCGAAGTAGTCGAGGTTCTCGTGGTCGAGATCATTGATCTCGAGCGGCATGCCGAGATATTGCGCGGATATCATGTTCCCTATCCCCTCC
>Ga0081540_1003514_pt1 | contig 12369 bp, 8 predicted proteins | sample TabmetS2T1R1_FD_71024 | JGI IMG/M metagenome (GOLD analysis project Ga0081540, IMG submission 71024) | Tabebuia heterophylla rhizosphere microbial communities from the University of Puerto Rico - S2T1R1 | ecosystem: Host-associated > Plants > Roots > Rhizosphere ...
GCGACCGCGTCGTAATGTGGTACGTCTCCGGCAACCGCGATGAGGAAGGCATCGAGCGACCGGACGAATTCATCATCGATCGCGCCCGCCCCCGCACGCATCTTTCGTTCGGCTTCGGCATTCACCGCTGCGTCGGCATGCGGCTGGCCGAATTGCAGCTGAAGATCGTGTGGCAGGAAATGCTGAGGCGATTCGACCGTATCGAGGTGGTCGGCGAGCCGAAGCGGGTCTATTCGAGCTTCGTGCGCGGCATCGAGCAGCTTCCGGTCCGCATTCCCGGATGAGCAGCACCGAGCTCAATCCGCCCGACCTCGCGGAAGCGATCAGCGCCAGGGGCTTCATGGCGGCGGCGGGTTTCCGCATCGTGGCCATCACGCCGGGGCATGCCGAAATCGCCCTGGCGCGCCGCGACGACCTGTTGCAGTTCTTCGGCCATTTTCATGGCGGCATCATCTCGGCACTGGCCGATCATGCCGCCGGGATTGCCGTCACGTCGGCCCTGCCCAAGGGCAGGATCGGCGTCACCGTCGAGATCAAGGTCAACTTCCTAAGCCCCGCCGACGGCATCGAGCTGATCGCCCGCGCCAAAACGCTGAAGATGTCGGGCTCGATCGGCGTCGCCACCGTCGAGGTGTTTTCCCGAAACGAGAGCGCGGAGACACTCTGCGCCTTCGGCACCGCCACCATGCGGGCGATGGATCTGCCGGCCGGGTTGCGACCGCGCTAGACTAGCGAACCAAAAGCACCATCACCGTTCCCCAGAGCGCCAGCAGAACATTACCGACCGCGTAGCTCACGCCGTAGCCGAGCGTCGGCACCGGGCTTTTTGCAACTTCCTGGATCGCGGCGAGCGCCGGCGTCGCCGTCCCCGCGCCGGCGACGACGCCGAGCAGAATTCCAGGGTGCATGCGGAACAGATGCTTGCCGGCGATCAGCGTGACCGTTTGAGCCGCCAGCAGGACGACGACGGCGGCAACAATCAGGCTCAAGCCGGATTCCTTGATGCCACGGACGAAGTCGGTGCCGGCTGAGAGCCCGACGACGGCTATGAAGCCGGTCAGTCCCAGCGATTCGAACAGCCAAAGCGTCGGGGTCGGTATCCGTCCCAGGACCGGCCGTACGGAACGAAGCCAGCCAAACACCAGCCCACCGAGCAGCACGCCCACGCTTTCGCTAAGACCAATCTCCATCGCCCCGATGTAGAAAGCCGGAATGCCAACGATCGCGCCGAGGAGGATGCCGAGACCGACGAAGACCATGTCGGTCGCATCGGTTACACGGTCCGGAACTCCGACCGCAGCAATCGCATCCCGTGTGCGCTCCGGTGGCCCGACCAGCGTAAGGACGTCGCCGCGATGGATCACCGTTCCCGGCGCGACGGGAAGCGGCAGGCCGCTGCGGCTGAGGCTCCGCAGGAACACACCCCGGGCAGAGGGCAAGTTCGTGAGTTCGCCGATTGTTTGGCCGTCCAGTCGCTTGGCAGTGACGATAACGTCGACCACGTCGGCCACACCGGGGACAAGAGATGGCTCAGCGATCTCGACGCCGAATGCACTGGCATTCTCGATCAGCGGTTCGTGCCGGGCCGCCACCGCGATCCGGTCCCCCGGGCGGAGCACGAAATCCGGAGAGGGATTCTCGGTTCTTTCCCCACGGCGGACGCGGTCGATGTAGAAGCGCGCACCGGCGAACATGCCTTCGACGTCGCCTACCGCACGGCCGGCGATCTTTGAGTCTGCCCTGACCTCGAACGTCCTGACGTCAAAATGGCGCCACGCGTCGAGCTGGTTCGCAGGCGTTGCTCCGCCCGCCATGCCCGCTTCATAGGCCCGGCACTCGGCCGCGAGATCGACGCCCAGAATGCGCGGACCGATCTGCGACAGGAACCAGGTCGCCGCGATGACGCCGACGAGATAGGTGACCGCGAAGGCGACGGGGATCTTGTTAGCGAGCGCTGTGCGCGCAGCTTCGTCCATGGCCAGGTGCGATATGGCGTCCGTCCCGGTGCCGAGCGTCGCGGACTCTGTGAACGTTCCTGCGAGCAGACCGACCGCGGTGCCTGCGTCATAGCCCAGGATCCGCGCCGCGGCATATGTCAGACCCAGCGCAACGCAGCAGAAGATAGCCGCCAGGCCCGCCTGCGCGAGACCATCCTTCCTCAGGCCCTGAAAGAACTGCGGACCCGTGCGATACCCGATCGAGAACAGGAACAGCAGGAAGAAGATCTGCTTGATGGCGCCGGGCAGCGTAATCCCAAGCTGCCCGACCAGGACTCCCGCCAGCAGGACGCCGGTCACAGCACCGAGTGTGAAGGAGCCGATGCGCAGGCGACCGATCGCATAGCCGAGCGTGATCGTCACGAAAAACGCAAGTTCGGGACGCTCACGCAATTGCGCGATCAGCCAGTCGATCATGCAGCCCCCGCCTGTGCCCGGTCAGCGGCCGAGCTTGATCTCGCCTACTTTTCCACCCTGAGCCTGGTAGGCCTGGACATAGCCGCGTGCAACCGCACGCACGGCCCGGCCGATGTCGTCATAGGTATCGTCCGGCAGGTTGGCGAACGACACCCGCACGCTCCAGTTCGGCGCATCGAAGCCGCCGCCGTTGAGCAACACCACCGCGTGGTCCTCGGCCAGCTTGTAGACGAGGTCGAGCGGATGAACGTTCTTCTTCAGCCAGTTGACCATGTCCTCGCCGACATATTTGCGCAGCCAGAACTCGAAATCGATCGTGCCGTAATAATATGCGAAGTTCGGATTGGGCTTGACGTCGAGCGGCAGTCCTTCCAGCAGCGCCTCGACCCGGTCGTGGCAAATCTTCATGCACGCCGTCTGATAGAGCTTCTTGTCGTCCATCAATTCGCTGAGCGAGAAGAACGTCATCATCACCTGCTGCGGCAGCGACAGGCCTGCGGTATGGTTCAGCGCCACGTCGCGGCTGTCGGCGACGATCCGGTCGATCATCTTGAGTTCGCGGGGCGTGAGCGTGATCGAGCCGTAGCGTTTGTCGAGGGCCGCCAACTCCTTCTCGGGCAGCTTTGCGATCATCTCGTCGAGCAAATGGTTCTCGTGCAGCGCGATGATCCCCAGCCGCCAGCCGGTGCAGCCGAAATATTTCGAATAGGAATAGACGCCGATGGTGTTGTGCGGCAGGTCAGCCATCAGCGAGCGGAAGCCCGGAACGAACGTTCCGTAGACGTCATCGGTCAGAAGGATCAGGTCAGGTCGCTTCTTCTGGATCAGGTCGACGAGTTTCTTGCGCGTTTCCGCATCGATCGCCATCGAGGTCGGGTTGCCCGGATTGCAGACGAAGAAGGCCTTGATCGCGGGGTCTTCCAGCTTCTTGAGTTCGTCGTCGGGATACTGGAAGCGGTTCTCCTGGACGGCCTTCACGTGCACGGCCTTGAAGTGATAGTCCTCGAGTTCGGCAATCTCCATATAGGGCGTGAAAATCGGCGTACCCAAGGCGATGGTATCGCCTTTCTTGAGGATGCGGTTCGCGATCAGCGATTTGAAGATGTAGCACATGGCGGCGGTTCCGCCCTCGACCGCGTAGAGCTTGAACTCGCCCGCCGGCGGCTTGTCGCCGCACATCGCCCACATCAGGTAGCGGTGAACCACCTTCTCGGCGTGGACCAGCATCCGGTCAGGCACAGGATAGTTGTCGCCGATGATCGAGTCGGTCATCTCGTAGACGAACGCGTCGGCATTGAACCCCAAGGTCTTGACGCTGAAATCGACGGCACGACCGAGAAACTCCGCTCCCGGCGCATCCGAATGTTTTGCCAGCCAGGCTGCGAGCCGGCCCGCGGCGCCGCCCGGCTGTGGCATGCCGGCGACGCCGGCCTGAGGATCGTCCATCGCACGGCGCGCTTCGGTGAGCGCGAACTGGCCGAACAGAAAAAATGCCTCGCGCGGCGCGGTCGCGATCCAGTTCGGGTTGCCGCGGCCGGCATTGAGCAAAGCGGTAGCGGATTTGGCGGAGCTCGCCTTTGCAAACTTGATCAAACCGTCCTTGATCTCGAACGGGCTCATCTTGTCGAATTGCGCGTAGTCGACGTTCGTCATGACATACTCTCCGTCGTTCCGCCGGCGACAATGCCGCGGTGATTGAATGGGTCGCCGTCGGCGACCGAAGTTGGCGCGCCGTTACATCATCAGAACGATGGCCATGCCGAAGATGGTCAGCAGCGTATTGCCTATGGCGTAAGGCATGCCGTAGCCCAACGCCGGTACCTTGCTCTTGGCGGCTTCCTGGATCATGCCCAGCGCAGCCGTTGTTGTGCGCACGCCGGCGCAGGCGCCGAACAGAATGGCCGGATGGAACTTGAAGACGTAATGCCCGAGATAGACCGCGATGATCAGCGGCACAGAAGTGGCCACGATGCCCCAGACGAAAAGGCTCATGCCGACTTCTTGCAGGCCGGCGACGAAGCCCGGACCGGACGAGATGCCTACCACGGCGATGAAGACATTGAGCCCAAGCGTGTTCATTAGCGCGAGCGCCGGTCCTGGAATGCGGCCGAACGTCGGGTGGATGGTGCGCAGCCAGCCAAGGATCAATCCTGCGAGCAGCGCACCGCCGCTGGTGGAAAGCCCGATCGGAATGCTGCCCCATTTATAGCTGAGCGCACCGACAAGGCCGCCGACGAGGATACCGGCGCCCAGGAAAGCGATGTCGGTGGCTTCGACCTGCCGGTCGGCGTAGCCGAGGTCTTTTGCGGCGGCATCGACACCCGATTTGCTGCCGACGACCGTGAGGATATCGCCGCGGTGGATTTCGGTGCCCGGAAGGATCGGGATCTCGACCATGTTGCGCATGATCTTGCGCAGGAACACGCCGTGGGCGGACGGCCGCGTGCTGAGTTCCGCCAGCGTCCTGCCGGCAACTTCCTTGTTGGTGACGAACACGTCGGTCATTTCAACGGGAACGTCGAGCAGAGCCTTGTCGTCGACCTCCTTGGCGCGCTCCGAGAGCAGGTTGACCAGCAGGTCGCGCCGTCCTGCGACAGCGACAACATCGCCCGGCTGAAGAACCACGTCAGGTTTCCATTCCAGGATCTCGTTGCCGCGACGAATACGCTCGACAAGAAGTCGCCCGCTGGTCGAGCTTGCTTCGGCTTGTGCCATCGTCTTGCCCACGACGGGCATACCCGGCTCCAGCAGATAGGCGCGCACCTCCCAGTTTCGCCGCGCCGACATGACGTTTTCGCCGGTGCCGCCGGCGCCCATCTGCTTCTCATAGTCTGCGCAGGCCTTGGGAAGATCGATGCCAAGCAGCCACGGCCCGAGTTTCGCCAGCACGAGCGCGGAGCCGATCGTTCCGTAGATGTAGGTCACGGCGTAGCCGATCGGGATCTTGTCGGCGTAAGCCTTGGCCTGCTCGGCCGGCAGGCCCAGCCGCATGATCTGGTCGGTGGCGACGCCGATCGAAGCCGAGATGGTCTGCGAGCCTGCATATAGACCGGCGGCGTAACCAAGATCGAGCCCTGCGAGCCTTGCGCAGATCAGCGGCACAATCAGGCAGAACGCCAGCACGATAACGGCAAAGCCGATTTGCTTTGGCCCTTCACGGGCAAGCCCCTGAAAGAACTGAGGGCCGACGCCATAGCCCACCGCAAACAGAAACAGCAGGAAGAAGACCGATTTTACGTTGGGCGATATCGTGATCGCCAACTGCCCGATGACAACGGCAGCGAGGAGCGTTGCGGTGACGTTTCCAAGACTGAAGCCGGCGACCTTGATCGGTCCGATCCAGAAGCCGATGGCGAGGGCGAAGAAAATCGCCAGTTCGGGATATGCCCGCAGCGTGGTCACAAACCAGTCCACCATCGCCCCCTCAGCAGTTGATTCTCTGCTAGTTGTTTGTCGACGTGTCGCCTGATCTCGCTATAGCGCCCAACCGGCCTGCTAGCCTGATAATCGTAGCCCGCGCGGTCTGTTCCATTTTGTCGCGCTATGTGCGCGGAGAATTCTTGGACCTCTTCTACCTCAGGCTTTAAGTTGCCTCCACTTGCCAAGCCGGGTCAAGCGGAAGAATGTTTGCATCGCGTCAGCCCTCCTTGATGTAAATCAAGCGTTGCTGGAACTCGCATAAAAAACTCGATCCGATCGAAAGCCGGAGGGTTCCCATGGCAGTTCGCGCGAAGATCTGGTTTTGCTGCCTGCTTCTCCTTTCATCCGCCGCGCTGGCGCAGCAACCATCCACTATTCAAGTGGGCGTCGTGCCGGCGGAAAGGATGGCGGTGGCCGACACCAATCGCTTCGTGGGCAGGATTGAAGCCATTGAGCGCGTCGACATACGCGCCCGCGTCACCGGCTTTCTAGAAAAGGTCGAGTTCAAGGACGGCGATCGGATCAAGGAAGGTGCAAAGCTCTACCAGATCGAGAAGGGTCCGTTCGAGGCCCTCGTTGAGCAAGCCAGGGCCACGGTCGAGAAGACAAAGGCTCTCCTGGAAAATGCCAACCTCCAGAAGCAGCGCGCCGACGAGCTGATCAAGACCAACGCGGTCTCCCAGGCCACGCGCGACGACCGCAATGCCGCGTCGCGGGAAGCCGAAGGCAACTTCGTGGCTGCGCAGGCCGATCTGAAGACGGCCGAGATCAATCTGGCCTATACCGATATTTCATCGCCGATCGACGGCCGGGTCGGCCGAACGGCCGTGACGCGCGGCAACGTCGTAAGTCCCAACTCAGGCGTTCTGACCACGATCGTCAGCGCCGATCCGATGTACGTCGTCTTTCCGGTCAGCCAGCGTGAGTTTCTGCGGCTGAAAGAGGAAGGACGCGACGTCAAGAAGCAATCGGCATTGGACTTCACAGTGAGCGTTCAGTTCTCGAACGGCGTCGTATATGGCGAGAAAGGACAGATCGATTTCGTCGACGTCAAGGTCGACCGGGCGACCGACGCTGTGACGGTGCGCGCCAGGATCGCGAACCCGAATGGCGAACTCGTCGATGGCCAACTCGTTCAGGTCGCCGTCGAGAGCGGCAAACCGGAGGAGCGTGTCGTCGTCCCGCAGGCCGCCCTGATCGCCGATCAGCTCGGTACTTACGTGTTCGCGATCGAAGATGGCAAAGCCGTGGTCAAACGGCTGAAGCTCGGCCCCGCCAAGGGCGGCTCGGTCGTCGTCCTCGACGGACTGAGCGGCGGCGAGATGATCGCCGTTCAGGGGACGCAAGGCCTGAGGCCGGGCGCCGCCGTGACGGCTTCGCCGCTCCAGACACCTGTTCGCGGACTCTAGCCATGTTGTCCTCCGTCTTCGTCGATCGTCCGCGTCTGGCCGTCGTCATCGCAATCGTTACCGCCATCGCCGGGCTGGTGTCGCTGCTGGTGATTCCGATCGCGCAGCTTCCGGACATTGTGCCGCCGCAAGTGTCCGTGACCGCGGTCTATCCGGGCGCATCCTCGCTGGTCGTCGATTCCACGGTCGCCCAGGTGATCGAATCCCAGGTCGTCGGCGTCGACAAGATGATCTACATGAAGAGCATCTCCGGCAATGACGGCAGCTACTCGTTGCTGGCCTCGTTCGAACTCGGCACCGATCCCGATATCAACACGGTCAATGTCAACAACCGTGTTCAGATCGCGCTCGCCAAGATGCCGGAGGAGGTCAAGCGGTCGGGCGTCACGGTGAAGAAGAAGTCGTCCGCCCTCCTCGCGGTTATCGCGGTATATTCGCCGACGCAGGCCTACGACGAATTGTTCCTGTCCAACTACGTCACGATCAATCTGCTCGACCAGATCCGGAGCACCCCGGGTGTCGGCGATGCCCAGTTGTTCGGTCCGCAGGACTATTCGATGCGGATTTGGCTCAAGACCGACCAATTGACCGGACTGGGGCTGACCACGGGAGACGTGATCTCGGCCATCCAGACGCAGAACGTGCAGGCGGCCGTGGGGCGGATCGGCGCGCGCCCGGTCTCCGACGACCAGCAGCTCCAGCTCAACATCCAGACCAAGGGAAGGCTCTCCTCGACGGAGGAGTTCGAGAAGATCGTTATCCGCAGCAATCCCGACGGATCGGTGCTGCGCCTCGGCGACATCGCCCGCCTTCAGCTCGGCGCCGCCAATCTGGACCGATCTACGCGCCTGAACGGCGCCGCGGCGACGCTGATCGGAATCTATCAGGCCCCTGGCGCGAACGCGCTCAGGAGTGTCGACGCGCTCAACAAGCTGATGGCTGATAACGCCAAGTCGTTTCCGGAAGGCGTCGCCTGGAAAGTCACCTACGATCCGACGGTCTTCGTCAGGGCGACAATCGAGAAGGTAAAACATACCCTCGTCGAAGCTGCCCTCCTGGTGCTGCTGGTGGTCTTCATCTTCCTGGGCAACATCCGCGCCACCCTGATCCCGATGATCGCCGTTCCCGTCAGCCTGATCGGCACCTTCATCGTCCTGAACGCCATTGGATATTCCGCCAATACCGTTTCGCTTCTGGCGATGATCCTGGCGATCGGCATCGTGGTGGACGACGCCATCGTCGTGGTCGAAGCCGTCGAACAGACGATGGAGGCGCATCCGGAATTATCGCCCGGTGAAGCGACGAAGCTCGCAATGCAAGGAATCTTTGCGCCGATCATCGCGATCACGCTGGTGCTGCTCGCGGTGTTCGTGCCGGTGGCGTTCATCTCCGGCATTTCCGGCGAATTGTTCCGGCAGTTCGCCGTCACGGTGGCGGTCTCGATGTTCCTCTCGGCGATCAACGCGCTGACGCTTTCGCCGGCGCTCTGCGCGGTATTGCTCAAGCCACATCATGGACCGAAGCGCGGCTTGATGGGAATGTTGAGTCGGGGAATCGACTCCGTAAGAGACGGCTACGGTCTGGCGGTTGCACGGCTGGTTCGGCTTGCGATCACCGGAATGGTCGTCGTTGTGGCGGCGCTTGCCAGCATCGCCCTGCTTGCGAGGGCAACGCCGACCGGCTTCATCCCGTCGGACGATCAGGGCGCATTCTTTGTCGTCGTGCAACTCCCCGATGGCGCCTCGATCGGGCGCACCTCCGACGTCGTGGTCCAGGTGGAAGACATCCTCAAAAAGGAAGGCGCGATCGCCGACGTGAACGCGATCATCGGACTGAACTTCGTTGACAACTACTCCCAGCCGAACTCCGGATTTCTCGTCGTCACTCTCAAGGATTTCGAGAAACGCGAGGGCGAAAGCGAAACCTCCGATGCGATCATCGCCCGGCTCGCCACTGCGCTGCGCAGCGTGAAAGGAGGTAGCGCCGTTCCGCTGGCGCCGCCGCCGATCATCGGCCTCGGCACCGGCGGCGGATTCAGTTATGTGTTGCAGGACCTGCGGGGCGGTGAACCCGCCGACATGGCCCAGGTGCTGCGCGGGCTGGTGGTCGCGGCCAATCAGGACCCGCAGCTCTCGCGGGTGTTCACGACCTTCTCGGCGACCAACCCGTCGGTATTCCTGGACATCGATCGCGACAAGGCGCGCATCCTCGGGATCGAGATCAACTCGATATTCCAGGCGCTGCAGACCTCGCTCGGCGGCTTCTACGTCAATGACATCAATCTCTTCGGCCGGACCTGGCAGGTCCAGGTGCAGGCGGAGGCCGAGGACCGCTCCTCGGTCGACGACATCTACCGCATCAATGTACGCGGCAAGGACGGACAGATGGTGCCGCTGCGCAGCCTCGTCGAAGTTCGCGTCGTGCTCGGGCCGCAGGGGCTGATCCGGTACAACAATACGCGCGCCGCGACCGTTCTGGGCGGCCCGGCTCAGGGCGTATCCTCGGGCCAGGCGCTCGCCGCAATGGACGCGGTGGCCGCGAAGACGTTGCCCTCGGGATATCGGGGATCGTGGACCGACATCTCGTTCCAGGAAAAGCGGGCGGAAGGGCAGACCCCAATCATCCTCGCGTTCGCGCTGCTGTTTGCGTACCTCTTCCTGGTCGGGCTTTACGAGAGCTGGACCATACCAGTGCCGGTCCTGCTGTCGGTCTCGGTCGGCGTGGCGGGCGCCTATCTTTCCATCGTGCTCGCCGGGCTGACGCTGGACCTGTACGCGCAGATCGGAATGATCGTCCTGATCGGCCTCGCGGCGAAGAACGGCATTCTGATCGTCGAGTTCGCCAAGGCGCGGCGCGAGCAAGGCCACCCGCTGCATGAGGCCGCCGTCGAAGGCGCCCGGTTGCGGTTCCGGCCAGTGATGATGACGTCGTTCGCCTTCATCCTGGGACTCGTTCCCCTCGTCATCGCGTCCGGCGCCTCCAAGCTAGCGTTTCGCAACGTATCCACCCCGGTCTTCGGCGGCATGCTGGCGGCGTCGCTGATCGGCATCTTCGCCATTCCTCCGCTATACGTCCTGTTCCAGGGCCTTCGCGAGCGGATCAAGGCGAGGTTTGGAAGCAAGCCGGAGTCTCATACGACAGCCGCAGACCATTGAGCTGGCGATCTAGGCCACCGGGCTCCGAGGGGACGTGAGCACCCGACCGGAAACGCGGCGGTCGTAATCATCCGCCAGGGCATGCAGGGCAGCGGCGCCGTCCCCCGTAAAGGAGGGGCCGTGCATGAGCGCCAGCGTGCGCGGCGCGAGCGCGGAGAGCCCGCGAATGGTCGTGCCCATTCCCGGGCTGAGGCTTGAATATTTGAAGATGTCTTCCGCCGCAATTGCAGGCCCGACCACGTCGCCGTCGGTCAGCGCCTTGTCATTACCCAGTTGCGTGAACAGGTCGCCGCACATCAGGGTACGCGTCGACTCCTCGAACAGGACGCCGGCGTCCCAGCCGTGCGGCGTGTGCGGCGTGTCGATGAAGCGCACACGCTTGCCGCCGCCGAGGTCGATGACTTCGCCGTCCGCAAGCGGGCGCGGCATACGGTCCGCGAAATCGGACAGGGATACCATGCAGCCGGTCTGGCCGTGCGCAGGCGTCGCCTGCGGTGCGATCGCAAGCCACTCGTTCATCGCTCCGCACTCGTCGGCCTCGAAATGGCCATAGGCGATCCAGCGCAGCCGCTCGGGTGAAATGATCCGGCTGAGGGCTTCGCGATTGTTCGGAAACATCCTGCGCAGGCCGGTGTGGAACAACAGCGGCTCGTCGCCGAGGACGAGGAACTGGTTGAAGGTGAACCCGGCGGGAGGCGCAATTTCCGGCACATAGGCCGAAAGGCGGTAAATGCCGCTGGCGATTTCGCTGATCCGCGTTTCCATGCATTCCTCCGTCACAACAATGAGTTGGGATAAAAAACGGGGCCGCTGTACTTCAGTTACATTTCGCAATACACATATGTGCAATGAATTATTGACGACCGTCAATAATGATGCGCAAACGTGTGCGATTATGTCGCGAACGTACACCCAGAAACTCCGCGCCGAACAGCAGGCGCAGACCCGGCAGCGTATCGTGGAAGCCGCCGTGGATCTGCACAGCAGCATCGGCCCCGCAGCCACGACGATCAGCATGATCGCCGAACAGGCCGGCGTGCAGCGCCACACTCTCTATGCGCACTTTCCCGACGAACATAGTCTCCATCTCGCCTGCTCGGGCCTTACGATGGATCGCGACCCGCCGCCGAACGCGGAGACGTGGCGCGCGATTGCGGAGCGCCGCGAGCGACTGCAGACCGGCCTTACGGCGATCTACAAATGGTACGCGCGCAATGCGTCGCTCGTCGCCTGCGTGCTGCGCGACGCAGAGCACCACGCCCTCACCAGGGAAATCGTCGAAATGCGATGGGGACCGTCCATGGCGGCCTATCGTGCCGCGCTGGGCCAGAAGCTGAATGCCAGGCAGCGCGCGCTCCTGCATCTCGCGCTCAGCTTCCACACCTGGCAGACGCTGGTGGGCGAAGGCGGACTGAAACCGGGCGACGCCGTGGAGGCAATGGTTCGAAGCATCGATGGCGCAAAATGAGACGTTGGCTGGGACGCCCGCCCTGCCCTATACAATTGCGGCATGGCTGCTGTAGCCAGATGAGAATGCCCGGCTGCCCGCTTTTGCTCTAAGCCAATCCCTAACGGCCCGGCATCGGCTCAGGCGAGCCTGATGTCCCAGAGGCCTTCTTCGCGGCAGGCGATAAGCTCGTCGCGCAGCAACTCGCTCACGAGCGTGATCGCAGTCGAGCCGGGATGATCGATGGGAGAAGCAAGCGTCAGTTCACGCATCGGCGCAGGTCTTGCGATCGCGGCCGTTTCCAGCCGGCCGGCGGCGACCTCGTGGCGCACCGAGGATGGCGGCAGCAGCGTGTATCCCAACCCTTCCTCCACGAGGCTGGTCAGCACCCGGAAGGAATCCGCTTCCAGCTTGACGTCGAGCTTGATTTTCTTCTTCGCCGCCGCCTGCTCGATCAGCGCCCGGAGCCCGTGCGAATGACTGGGCAGCACCAGCCGCTGTTTCAGCAGCCAGCCGATATCGAC
>Ga0081540_1003515_pt1 | contig 12368 bp, 10 predicted proteins | sample TabmetS2T1R1_FD_71024 | JGI IMG/M metagenome (GOLD analysis project Ga0081540, IMG submission 71024) | Tabebuia heterophylla rhizosphere microbial communities from the University of Puerto Rico - S2T1R1 | ecosystem: Host-associated > Plants > Roots > Rhizosphere ...
CCAGCACCATCAGATCGACGGCTTCGGCGCGGTCGACGGCGGGGCCGACGACGAAGGCGGGGCGCTTGCTTTTGGAAAGCGCGGCGACCAGCGCCTTCATCGCGGCGGGATCGGGGCCGATCTCGCGGCTGACCTGGCGGGCTTCAATCGGCTGCGTCGGGCGCGTCCAGTCGTCGATCGGGATCGAGACGAAGGTCGGCCCGCAGGGCGGCTGCATCGCGACGTAATAGGCGCGCGCGATCGCCGCCGGCACGTCCTCGGGCCGCGCCGGCTCGACGCTGTATTTGACGTAGGGCCGCGGAAATTCCGAGGCGCGCTCTGCGTAAAGAAACGCCTGCAGCGGCAGGATCGAGCGCGCCTGCTGGCCGGCGGTGATGACGAGCGGCGTCTGGTTGCGGTGCGCGGTATAGATGTTGCCGAGCGCATTGCCGACGCCGGCGCCGGAATGCAAATTGACGAACCCGGCGTTGCGGGTCGCCTGCGCATAGCCATCGGCCATGCCGACGACAGAGGCCTCCTGCAGGCCGAGCACGTAATCGATGTCGTCGGGCCAGTCGCTGAGGAACGGTAGTTCGGTGGAGCCGGGATTGCCGAACACCCGCTTGATGCCGAACGCGCGGAGCAGGCCGAAGGTGGCGTCCTTGACGGTGAGGGAGGCGGCTTTGGCTGGTTTGCGGGACGACATTAGGAGACTCCCAACTCGATCAGTGTTCTGTCATTGCGAGCGCAGCGAAGCAATCCATGCTTCAACACGGGAATAGATGGATTGCTTCGCTTCGCTCGCAATGACGATAGAGATCCTCGCAATGACGGTGAAAAATCACCACGTCGCCGTCCCCTTCATGGTCGGCTGTCCTTCGGCGTTCGCGATCCACAGTTCCATGCCGGCGTGGGTCTCGTTGGCGTTGATCGAGAACTCGCCCCCTTCGAACAGAGGCTGCACGCCGCGATAGCTGAATTTCTTCGGCGCCGAGTCGCCGTGAAGTTTTGCGGCGAATTCGACGATCAGCGCGGCCTGCAGCGGACCGTGGAAGATCAGGCCCGGATAGCCCTCGACCCTGGTGACGTAGTCGCGGTCGTAATGGATGCGGTGACCGTTGAAGGTCAGCGCCGAGTATCGAAACAGCAGCACGGGATCGCTGACATGGCTTTCGCGGTGCTTTGCGACCGGCGGCGGCGGAGGGGCCTTCGGTGCTGCCGGGGCTGCGCCGCCCATGTCGCGATAGACGATGTCCTGCCGCTCGCGGATCGCAACCCCGCGCGGCGTCGTGATCGTGTGCTCGACGGAGACGAAGCACAGCGTGCCGGTCGAGCCGGTCTTCACCGTCACGTCCGATATCCGCGAGGTGCGTGTTGCTTCATCGCCGACGCGCAAGGGCTCCAGAAATTCGATTTCGCCGCCGGCCCACATCCGGCGCGGCAGCGGCACCGGCGGCAGGAAGCCGCCGCGGGTCGGGTGGCCGTCCGGGCCGAGCTGCGACATCGGAAACACCGGCTGCGCCAGGCACCAATGCGTGGTCCACGGCGCGGCGTCGCCGGCCTTGGGCTCGCCGATATCCTGGAACAGCGTCGCACGCAGGCCTTTCACGAGCTGCGCGGTGACGATGTCTGACGCTTCCGTGCTGCGGCCGATCCATTGGCGCAGATGGTCGAGGTCGAGTTTTGCGGCGGTGTCGGTCATGACTTCAGGCTTTTGATGCGGGCTGCGGGAAGTTCGACGTGCTCGCCGATGGCGGGCACGGCGCCATAGCGCCGGTCCTCGCCGACGAAGATCGCGGCGGGCGCAGCATAGCTCACCTTGCCGTTCGGCGTATCGACCTCGATGCGGCGCAGATGCGGATGCACGGAGAGGTCGGCCATGGTGTTCACTTCGGCAAACGCAATATCGGCGTCCGCGAGGCGCTTGAGCAGGTCGACGCGGGTCATGGTGGCAAAACTGTCGGCCACCGTCTTGTCGGTAAGCTGGCGGTTGCGCACGCGCTCGACCATGTTGGCGAAGCGCGGATCGTTCGGCAGGTCGGGCTGATCCAGCACCTCGGCGCAGAGCTTCTTCCACTCGCGCTCGCTCTGGATCGAGATCAAAATGCCCTTGCCGTCCTTTGAGTTGAACACGCCGTAGGGCGCGATCGATGGATGGGCCAGCGCCATCCGCTTCGGCGGATTGCCGGCTTCCGAATTGATCAGCGGCACCGCCATCCAGTCGGCCATCACGTCGAACATCGAGATCCGGATGTCCGCGCCCTTCCCCGTGCGTCCCCGCGCGATCAGCGCTTCCAGGATGGCGGCATGCGCGGTGGCGCCGGTGGCGATATCGACGACGGAGATGCCGACCCGCGACGGGCCCTCGGGGCCGCCAGTGATCGAGGCCAGCCCGCTCTCGGCCTGGATCAGGAGGTCATAGGCCTTGCGGTCGGCATAGGGGCCACTGTCGCCATAGCCGGAGATGGTGCAGCAGATCAGCGCCGGGTAATCCTTCTTCAGGCGCTCCAGCGAGAAGCCGAGCTTGTCCATCGAGCCGGGCTTGAGGTTCTGCAGCAGCACGTCGGCACTCGCGATCAGCTCTTCGAGCGCGGCGCGGCCCTCCTTGGTCGCGAGATCGATCACTTGCGAATTCTTGCCGCGGTTGAGCCAGACGAAATAGCTGCTCTGGCCTTTTGCGGCGGCATCATAGCCGCGGGCGAAATCGCCCTCGGGGCGTTCGACCTTGACGACATGCGCGCCGGCATCCGCGAGGCGCGAGCTGCAGAACGGCGCTGCGACCGCCTGTTCGACGGAGACGACGATCAATCCCTCTAACGGCAACATCTTCTGTTCTCAGTAGGAGCGGGGCAGGCCGAGCACATGCTCGGCGACGAACGACAGGATCAGATTGGTCGAGATCGGCGCGACCTGATAGAGCCGCGTTTCGCGGAACTTGCGCTCGACGTCGTATTCTTCCGCAAAGCCGAAGCCGCCATGGGTCTGCACGCAGGCATTGGCCGCCTCCCACGACGCATCCGCCGCCAGCATCTTGGCCATGTTGGCTTCCGCACCGCAATCGAGCCCGGCCTCGTATTTGCGGGTGGCTTCCTTCACCATCAACTCGGCGGCACGCATCGACGCGTAGGCTTTCGCGATCGGGAACTGGATGCCTTGATTCATGCCGATCGGCCGGCCGAACACCGCGCGCTCCTTGGCGTAGGCGGTCGCCTTGGCGATGAACCATTTGGCGTCGCCGATGCACTCCGCCGCAATCAGAATGCGCTCGGCGTTCATGCCGGAGAGGATGTAGCGAAAACCCTTGCCTTCGTCGCCGATCAGGTTTTCGGCGGGCACGCGCATGTCGGTGAAGAACACTTCCGTGGTGGCGTGGTTCATCATGGTGCGGATCGGGCGGATCTCCAGACCCTTGCCCTTCACCTCGCGCATGTCGACGATGAACACCGACAATCCATCGGTACGCTTCTTCGCCTGCTCCTTCGGCGTGGTGCGCGCGAGCAGGATCATCAGGTCGGAATGTTCGGCGCGGCTGGTCCAGATCTTCTGGCCGTTGACGACGTAGTGGTCGCCGTCGCGCTTGGCGACGGTCTTCAGTGAAGACGTATCGGTGCCGCTGGTCGGCTCGGTGACGCCGAAGGCCTGCAGCCGCAATTTGCCGCTGGCGATGCCGGGCAGGTACTTTGCCTTCTGGGCGTCGTTGCCGTGCCGCAGCACGGTGCCCATCGTGTACATCTGTGCGTGGCAGCCGCCGCCATTGCACCCGGCGCGCTGGATCTCTTCCAGGATTGCCGCCGCGGCCGACAGTTTCAGCCCGGAGCCGCCATATTCCTCGGGGATCAAGACTGAGAGGTAGCCGGCCTCCGTCAGCGCGTCGACGAACTCCTTCGGGTACGCCATCTGGCGGTCGAGCTTGCGCCAATATTCGCCGGGGAACTGGGCGCAGAGCTTGGCGACGGCGTCGCGGATGTCGTGGAATTCGTCTTGTTGTTCTTGTGCGGTCATTGGGTTTTCTGGCGATGGATACGGGTTGATGTCAATTGCTCAGGGAAGCAGGCCGTTGTGAAATGGCGGCGGGGCTCCTATGCTGAATTGTTATAGCCTATGAACCTGCCTTCGAAGAATGGCAAGCGATGGATATCAGGCAGCTCAGGACCTTCAGTTGCGTGGCGGAGCTCGGCAGCCTCAGCAAGGCGTCCGATACGCTGCGGGTGGCGCAGCCGGCGCTGAGCCGCCAGATCAAGCTGCTCGAGCATGAATTGCGGGCCGAGCTGTTCACGCGGAACGGCCGCGGCATGGTGCTGACAGACGCCGGCCGCCTTTTGCTCGCGCGCACCGCCGGCATCGTCCGGCAGATCGACCAGGTGCGCGACGAGATTCAGTCGTCGGGCGGACCGCCGTCGGGAAGGGTAGTGCTTGGGCTGGTGCCGACAGTAAGCTGCGTGATTTCGGCGCGGCTTGCCCGGCGCACCGTCGACACCTATCCGGGCATTTCGCTCTGCATCGTCGAGAGCTACAGCGGCCATTTGATGGAATGGCTGCACCGCGGCGAGATGGATCTGGCGCTGATCTATGGACCGTCGAGCGACCTGCACCTTTCCGTGCAGAGCCTCGGCCGCGATCCCATCGTCGCGGTGGGGCCGCGTGGCAGCGGGCTGTCGAACAAGAAGCAGGTCGATATCGGCTGGCTGCTGAAACAGCGCCTGGTGCTGCCCAGTCATTCGCACGGGCTCCGGGCGCTGATCGAACAGGCGGCGGCGAAGAAGAAGCTGAAGCTCGACGTCAAGCTGGAAGCCGATTCCTTTCGGGTGCTGACCAGCCTCGTCGAGGAAGGGTTGGGATACACGCTGCTGCCGCCGTCCTCGGTGCGCCACGAAGTGGCGAGCGGCCGGCTGGAAACGGCGGCGATCGCAAAACCCTCGCCGATGCGCGAACTGACCCTTGCGTCTCCCATCGATCATCCCGGCTCGACTGCGATTGCGCTCGTGAGCGAGTTGCTTCGCGACGAACTCGTCGCCTGCCGCGAAGAGGGCCTCTGGGACATCAAGCTCGCCTGAGCCGGTGCCGGGCCTTGGGGATTGGCTTAGAACAAAACCGGCTGATCCTGCATTCTCATCTGGCTACAGCAGCCATGCCGCAATTGTATAGGGCGGGGCAGGTCTGCCGGAACAATTGCTGTGGTCTGCATCAACTGAAGCCTTGAAGGTGGAAGCACCACGGAGTTGACCGTTGATCGATGACATCGTCTCTCCGTTAGCCTTGTGAAATGGGCATCACGCTGGGACGCCAGCCCTTTCCATACCCTCATAGATTCGATTGCGCTGGAGTAAGAAAACAGGGTTGTCGCTTTGGACTTCAACGCGGCACTTGCCGATGCGGAAAATGGGAGCCAGCCGCCGCCCCATTTCGCTGGCCTGCGCCGCTTCCGATTTACGGTCCTGAAGAGCCAGAGCCGCTGCTAGATGGAAGTAGGGGAGCTCATTATTGGGAGCAATCTCGATAGCTTTCCGCAAACGGTCCACAGCCTTTTCAAGCTTACCGAGTTGCAGATCCGCCAGACCAAGAGTTGCGTACCAACCTCCGAGCATTGGATCGCGCGGGCTGAGGCGCATCGCGGTGGTCAAATGGCCTTCGGCCTCCTCGCTACGCCCAAGAAAAATCTTAACCCACCCTGCTCTCATGTGAAGATAGGGCAAACCGGGATCCAGGCTCATGGCGAGTTCAATCTCGCGAAGCGCTCGCTCTGGTGCTCGCAGGGCGATCAACAACGCGGCGCGACAAAAATGCATGCGGGCGGTGAGTGGCGTCAGTTCCGACGCTCTGGACATTGCTGTCTCGGCCAGACGGACTTGCTCAGCACGCGCCTGGGACATGTAGGCGTTGACTTCCCGCAGGTGGGTTTCGACCAAACCCATCAGCACATCGACGTTGGTATTGTCGATGCGGAGCGCCGCCTCAAAAATACTCCGTGCTTCGCGGGCCCCGGCGACTGACACTTTTTGGAAAAATACCGTCCACCCGCGAAGGGCGAGGTCGACTGCATCCAATTCCTTTGGTTCCTCGCGCCCTAGACGCCGCGTCTCCGCTGCCACCAGTTGAACATCCATAGCCCGTGCGAGCCGGGCCGTGATCTCATCTTGCATGTCGAACGGGTCTGCCCGTGGCTTGTCGAATCGCTCGGCCCAGAGGTGTGCGCCTGATTCTGCGTCGATGAGTTGTGCGTTCACGCGCAGGCGATCGGTCCCGCTCTGGACGCTGCCTTCCAGCACGTAGCGAACTCCAAGCTCGCGGCCAATCTGTCGAGCTTCCACAGTTTTGCCCTTGAATGCGAAAGCCGTCTTGCACGAAATAACGAAATAATCGGGAAGGCGGGATATGTCGGTGGTAAGATTTTCTGTAATCGCATCGACGAAGTCGTCCTGCTGCTTCTCGCCACTAAGATTGGCGAAGGGCAGCACAACAATGGAAAGACGGGGCGCTGAAGACGGCATCTTTCCAAAGTCGCCGCCATGCGTCGCCAAACTGGCGGACCCGACCGCGCGCTGCTGGTCCTCGAATATAGTGCCAACGAAGCGGAAACCTTGTCGCGCCAGCGTTTTGATCAGACGCTGTTCTTGCCCGGAATCGCCGACCGCATTTCGGGCAGCGTTGAGGCGAGTCGTCAACGCCGCATCGGACACGATGCGTCCATTCCAGATCGCGTTGACAAGATCGTCCTTGCTGACGACGCGATCCCTGTTGCGGATCAGGTAGTCAAGCAGAGCGAAAACCTGACGCGTTATGGGGACAATCTCGGGCCCGCGTTGCAGCTCGCGCCGCTCGGTGTCGAACGAATAATCCTCGAAGAAATAGCGCAAGGCACCATTCCCCAAATGTCCTCTGATCGCCTGAGGGTTCTCGAGCACGGTCTGGCGCGGAAAAAGAATAAGCCGTTGGTGAGGAAAATGTAAGCAGTATGTCAAGCAAGCCTTCCGCTGTCCTGGCACTCTCATGAAGAGAAAAGAGGTCGGGAGATGTCCAATGGATGCGCCTTACAATGCGGTTGCGCCGAAGCATGCGATTGCGCCCGCACGCCCGCGCCTCACTGTCCTCGGCTGGTGTTGGACCGCGCTTCGAGATTGGCAAGAACGTGTGCTGTTACAAGAGCGCCTCTGCGATCTGAGTGACAGAGAGCTACGAGATATCGGCATTACGCGTGGTGAGATCGACTACATTGCCGCGAATCGCTCTGTCGACCCGCGAAGCGTTGTCTACCCATCATCAGCGGCGGTACCCCGCTCCAAGAACAGCCCGCGATAAAGAGCGGCTGCATCGCCTTGTCGGAGAACCGCATCATGCCACCACAAAAGGCTCTTCCCATGGAATTCGAACGAGCGATTGGCGCGTTTCGGGTTCAGCCTGATTGGTATGAGGAATACTGGTTAAGGCCAAACAACACGAAGCCGACCTGCGCGAGCCATCAGGTTGGAGCGACTGAAGCTGTTCCAAGAGCAATTGTGCTCGCTGAATCAGATTTCGCAGTCGGCTGAATTCAAAGCCTTGCGCAAGCCGCCAAACGCGGCCAGCCGACAGGACCCGGCGTCGCTGACGCCCTTTGAACGCTCGGAAATGACAGTTCGCTTGATATCGGTTGCCTTTGTATCAGTTGGCTTTGGTTTCGGCTTGGGAAGGGCCACGGCAGCGACCTTCCTTGGTTTGGGAACGTGCCGAGGCTGGTTGATCACCCTCGGAGGCTCCACAGAGCCGACACTGACGTCTTCCGATGAAGGGACTGATGGAGAAACCGGTGGAGCAATGCGTTCGTCGACCGGAGCAGGCTGCGGCTTCGGCTGCGCCGCCGGCTCGCTGCTCGCAGCGGCGATTTCAAGCCGGTCAGCCTTCGCCAACGCATGGTGTGAATCGGAAATGTCTACGGCAGCCGTCTCGGCAAGAGGCTGGACGAACGCGACTTCACGGCGCGGTGGAGATCTGAGTTCCATTAGCGCCAGTACTCCCACACCCAACGGGATGAGAAGGCCCAACAACATCATTATCGGCATGATGTCCTCCGGCTTGAATTTCGTACCGGTGAAAATTCTCCGATCTAATGAGGCAACTTGGCGGCGGCGAACGTAACAACCCGATCCGCGTCCAGGGCTTTTGCCGACAGGGTTAACGTTTGCAGGTCATCTGCTGCGGGCTTGTGTCGCGCACGGCAACCGCCCTGCGGCACAGATTTTGCTCGAACCCAACCTGCCCGAATGCATCTGCCACAGATCGCTTATTCACTAGGCAAATTTGGATCAGTCGGTCATGCGCTGCCTTGTCGTTGCCGATTTGCATTATTCATTGCCGCAGTTCGACTGGCTGCTTGCGGCCGCGCCTGAATTCGATCTCGTCATTTTCGCCGGCGACGCGCTCGACATCTCTTCCCTGGTCGATTTCCGCGCGCAGATCGTGGTGGTGAAAAAATACCTGTCGCTGCTGTCGGGCCTCACGCGTGTCATTCTCTGCTCCGGCAATCACGATCTCGACGAGCGTAGCGCGGAGGGAGAAAAGATTTCGCGCTGGGTCGGCGACGTCCGCGAACTCGGCATCGCCTGCGACGGGGACAGCATGAGCGTCGGCGACACGCTGTTTACGGTGTGCCCGTGGTGGGACGGGCCGCTGGTCAAGGGCCGCATCGAAAGCCAGCTTCGCGACGCCGCCGCCAAACGGCCGCGGCGCTGGGTCTGGGTGCACCACGCGCCGCCGGCGAATTCCCCGACAAGCTGGGGCGGCAAACGCTTCTTCGGCGACGTCGAACTCGTGCAGTGGATCCAGCAATACCAGCCGTCGCTGGTGATCTCGGGCCATGTGCATCAGTCGCCCTTCATCGCCGACGGCTCGTGGTTCGACCGCCTCGGCGACACCTGGGTCTTCAACACCGGCTTGCAGCACGGCCGTCCGCCGGTCTGCATCGTGCTCGATCTCGATGCCGAGACAGCGTTCTGGCTTGCGGCCGGAGAGGAGCAATGTATCGACCTGCGCGCGCCGCTGCTGCGGCCGGCGGCGCCGGTCCGGAATCCGCCGCCCTGGCTTATGTCCTTGGGTCGGATTGCCGAAGCCGTTTCGCATCATCCGGCAAGCTTCGAAGAACCGGGCCAGATCGAAAAAGCCACTGAGTAACCGCGCAGACGGTCGCCTCGCGATGCCGGCTCATCGGCACAAAGCGGGCCTCGCTACTTCCGCGTGCAATCATTAAATTCCGGAGAGGTTGCTTTCCTGCCTTTGCCGTCGACGGATTGCGAAGTAGCTTCCTCGCGCGACGGTAGGGAGATGCAGCACATGAGGACCTTTGCGACGGCGGTGGCGGTAGTGGCGCTGTTGGCTGTGCCCGCACAGGCGCAGATGGGGGGCGGCAAGCGGGGGCATAGGGGCGACGATACAAGAGCCGGGGACAAGAAGCCCAAGGTCGACGACAAGGCCTATCAGGAAGCACTCAAGCGCATTCCCGAGCCGAAGGAAAAATACGATCCATGGGCCGTGACCAAGACGCCTGACGCCGACAAATCTTCAAAAACTCCGCGATGAAATCATACGCGCGGGTCGGATTGCCGATCCGAACCTGGCGAGACCTGCGTCGGCGGCAGGTTGATCATGCTCTGCAACAGCTCGCCGACCATCGAGAGATGATTACCCTGCCCGGCATATTGATGCATCAGGTCGGCAAGATAGGTCGTCGCGACATTGAGGCGTTGCGCCAGCAGGCGCGCGATCAATAGCGCCACCGCCGGCTGGTCGCGCAGGAACGCCGCGGCGTCTTCTATTTCGTAGATCACCGAATCCGAGCCTGCGCGCACGGTCGCCGTGTGCGGCTGATCGAGCAGCACCGACATCTCCCCGAGCACCGCGCCGGGCTCGGCAAGGACGGCGACGACGCGGTCGCCCTTGATGACCTCCAGCCGTCCTTCCAGCAGCACGAACAGATGTCCGGTCTTGCTGCCCTCATGGAGCACCAGCGTGCCTGCCGGCACGGCTCGCTGAATTCCTCCGGTGCAATAGTCGAGTACCGCGCGCATCCGCATCACCTCCGCATCGGCCAAGACTAGGCACGGATGATGCCAGGTTCGAACGGTAAATCGCGGGCTCGTTGCTCAAATTGGCGGCAGTTGGACTTCCGGCTGCGGAAGTTCTCAAACCGGCGCGGCGTTGGTCACAGGCAGGAAGCCGCCGATGATATCCAGGAACAGCCGGGGCGACTGCAATTGCGGCACGTGGGCGCAGCCCGGAATGATCTCCAGACGTGCGCGCGGCAGGCCTGCGGCCAGCTCGTGCGACATCGGCGGCGGCGTCGCCTCGTCGTGTTCGCCGACCAGCACGAGGGCCGGCGCCCTCACCTTGCCGAGCTCCGGCCGCAGATCGAGGCCAGCCAGCGCATCGCAGGCGGCGCAAAACACTTCTAGATCGGTGCGCAGGAAAGCCTCGCGGCGATCCTGCATCAACTCCGGATGCGCGGCCTGAAATTCCGGCGCAAACAGCCGGCGCATGGCGACATCCGTGATCGCCGCCAACCCCTTCGTCCTGGATGCCGTCGCCATGTTGCGGAAGGCTTCGCGCCCCGGTTCGGAGAACGCCGCGCCGCAATCAGCCAGAACCAGCTTGGTGGCGATGCCCGGGTGCCGAATGGCCATCTGCAGCGCCACGAACCCGCCATAGCCGTTGCCGAGCACGATCGCCTCCTCGCCACCGGCTGCATGCCCGACCGCTTCGGCCATCCGGTCAGCGACCGCTGCCAAACCGCCTGTCACCGCGTGCGATCGGCCGAACCCCGGCAGTTCCGGGACGATCACGCGAAACGACTGCGATAATTCGGGAACGACGGCATCGAAGCTGGCGCGATCCGACAGCAGCGAATGGAACAGAAACAGCGGCGGGCCATCGCCCGACTGCGCTGCGTTGACGGTCCCTGCCGCGAAAAGCCGATCCATTCCGGTCTCACTTTCCAATGTTCTGAAGCGTCTCTTTTGGCGCACCAGGCCGCCGATTGCCAGATTAAATTCCGCGTTAATCGGGACTTTTAGCCTTGACGTGATATTTCACGAACGCCTAGATTTAGGTGCCTGGCTATAGGATTTGCTATGCTTCTGCGCGATAATGTCTACGAGAGCCTCCGCTCTGATATCCTAACGTGCCACTTTGCGCCGGGTGATGATATGCGAGAGCAGGACCTGGCCGAGCGCTATGCCGTGAGCCGGCAGCCGGTCCGCGAGGCGCTATTGCGGCTGGAGCGCGAACATCTCGTCACGGTGACGCCGCGCCAGGGCTACCGGGTCAACCCGATCTCGCTGGCGGATGCGCGCGACCTGCTGCGATTCCGCTTTGCGCTGGAGCCCGCCTGCGTGATGGAGGCGATCGAGAGCGCGAGCGACGACGTGCTGAAGTCGCTGAACAAATTCCGCCGCTTCTCCGGCAACCACGAAGAGTTCATCGCCTATAACCGCGCTTTCCACACGGCGCTGGCGCATGCATCCGGCAACCGCCGCATGGCGTCCGCGCTGTGCGACCTGATCGGACAGGCCGATCGACTGGTGCGCGTCAGCGTCGCCAATCTGAAAGGCCACGATCCGGCGAAACTCGTCGCCGCGCATGTCGCGCTGGGCTGGCTCGATTTAGCCGGCAAAGTGTCCGGTGCGGGCGATGTTCTCGATCCGATCCGCACGGCCAGTTATGCGCTCCTTACGGAGGCGGAACAATCCGGCTTTTACCGGATTGTGGGCGGTTATCCGGAAGCCTCCTCCTTTGCGGCCTATGGGCTGGCGGCCCTGGCTTTTTCCTTTACCTATTGGCGGGAGGGAGGCTCCCGCCTGGCTTTCCTGCTGACCGTCGCTCTCCTGCCGCTCATCATCCTGTCGACATCCAGCACCGCTTATGTGGGCTATGCTGTCCTGTGTGTCCTGATGCTGAGCCAGCTCGCCTTAGCGGCCTCTCGCGACAGACTGAAGCGGGAAGACCTGCAGCTTATCGTCTATGCGCTGGCGCTGCTGGTGCTGTTGCTGGCGCTCTATATCTACGATCCCAAGCTCTTCACGCCGTTTGTCGATTTGATTCAGGCCATGGTGTTCAACAAGGCCTCCTCCTCTTCGGGGCAGGAGCGCGCTTACTGGAATATGCGCAGCCTGCAGTCGTTTTTCGAAACCTATTGCCTCGGCATCGGCCTTGGCAGTTCCCGCTCCTCCAGCTGGGCGGTCTCGGTGCTGGCGCAGTTTGGCATCATCGGCACGATCATGATCCTGCTGCTTATCGGCTCTCTACTGCGGGGCATGGGTGGCCTGCGGCCTTCTCCCAGCGAGAAGCCGCTCTTTGCGCTCTGCGCCAGTGCACGGGCGAGCGCCGTTGCCTTTCTGGTGGCCATGAGCATCTCGGGCGGAGCA
>Ga0081540_1003516_pt1 | contig 12367 bp, 10 predicted proteins | sample TabmetS2T1R1_FD_71024 | JGI IMG/M metagenome (GOLD analysis project Ga0081540, IMG submission 71024) | Tabebuia heterophylla rhizosphere microbial communities from the University of Puerto Rico - S2T1R1 | ecosystem: Host-associated > Plants > Roots > Rhizosphere ...
ATGGCGGCGGCCGCAAGGCCGCGCGAATTACGCGATGCTGAGGGTACTCGGTGGTCGGGTCAGAGCCTCAGGCTCGACGCCATGGAGCGTCTGCATGGGCGGCAGTTCGACAAAGCCGAGCAGGTCGAAGGGGCTGCCTAAGACAGGCGGTTCGGGCCAAGCGATGGAGCTGCCAAATATACTCCAGGCCAGGTACGAACCGCTATCATCATCGAGGTCCGGTCCGTCGTGAACATGGCCTTGCCTGGTATCACCGCCGTGCGAGTGAATATTACCGGCCAACTGGTCGTGATAGTGCAGGGAACCGTTTAGCGTGACCGAAGGCTTCGGCATCGCGCCGACGGCGGCTTCTGCCTGAGAGACGTAAATCAGAACGCCCTGAAGCACAAACGCCGCTATCGCCATGAACATTGTTGTTCTGGCGATCTTGCGAAGGCGCTGAAAGAGGCCGTGCGGCATAGCCGACAATTAGGCGGTTTCGGCCAGAGTTTCAAGCCGGCGCAAACAGCGCTCCTCGTGCATTGCTTTAGTTCAGCCCTAGAGACCGCCCGGCGGTGATAAGCGACTTCGCACCGTTCGAGCGATAATCTCGGGCGCGCGGTCGGGAATCGCAAAGCAAGAGCTTACGTTGATCTCGCAGAGCACGTAGGTGTCGGCTCCAGAGGCGTCTCGCGGACCGTAGAGAAAGTCCGCGTCCCAGATGACCGGTAGCCATGCTGCGTCCATCTCAAGAATTTCCAGCATCTGAGGGGTCCATTGGCTTTCCATGAGTTTTCGTAACCGCTGGAAAGGTTCGAAATCGGGTCCATGCATGATACGTGGTCCGGGCTGAGCTTCGGTCGACTCCGGCCCTTCCGGCGGCGGAGGGATAAGCGCTTTGATACGTTGATGCCCAAAGCCAGCCACCTTGCCACCGCTCATGTAGCAGCGGATCATCCCCTCCGGCAGTCGGGGCTGGAACGCTTGATCGATAATGCACCCGCCCCATCCGAAATAGGGCTGACAGCGTTTGATAAAGACATCCAGTGAAATCCGTTCCGGTCGACTTCCGCGCAGTGCGTGCAACACTTCAACTTGTCCGCTGCTCTCGGCGAACGCCTCGACCTTCCAGATACCTTGGCCCCCATTGCCACGGTTTTGCTTTATCACGCGAGGGCCGGCCGTCTGCACACGCCAGGGAAACTCCGTGCGGAAAGCATCAACGTTATCGTAGCGATGGGTGTCCGCGCCCCACCCGAGATGGCGCGTACGGTAAAGAACATCCTTGACGCCCATTTTGAGAATGACGTCGGGGTGCGCGCTGACCCATGGACCTCGCGTGGCGACTTCGCGCAACATCTCGTCGAGTGCAGCGCGTGTTTTACCTTGGTGGATTGGATCAACCCACACGAGCACGCCATCGACTGCCAGGAGTTGTTCGCGGACGGTATCGGAGAACACCTCATCGTAAACGGCTGCTTGAGCGTCGATACCCTCGGAAGCGAGAGCCTCGAACACGCGAACAAAGCGGCTATTTTGCGGTGTCGCGTCTCTCCGAGCATCTGCGTCGCCGCGCCAGACGATTGCCACCGTTTGACAGGAGGGCGATGGGGAGCCAGCGTCCATGTGCTTTACTCCGCGAAAGATCGGTTCAAAGGAAAGGCTGGTTTCTTCTGCTCATGCGATACCCGTTGTCACGCTGACCCTTTGAGGGCCGGCATCAGTCCTGATGTCGCAACGATCAGCGACGCGCCGGCGATGAAAACGAGTATCAGCACTGCCTTGCGGAACGTCTCGTCCTTGATTGTGCCAAAGAGCTTGAAGCCCATTACAATGCCGGCGATCATAAACGGCAAACCGATGGCGTACAGCTTGACCGTTTCGGCCGTATACGAACCCGCGATGTACTGGGAAGTCGAAATGAGTACGAATGCTGCAAATAGCACCGGTTGAAACACGGCGCGCTGCTTGTCTTTCGACCATCCGCGAAACTGGCAGGAGATCGTCGAGATGATGCCGCCAAGACCAGTTAGGCCACCCAACAGGCCGTTGGAAATCCCGATGGCGACGTCTGCAACAGCGCCGATCTTGAACGGCCCGATCGGTGGGCGCAGCAGGTTGTAGGTCGCGTAGAGGACGAGTAGCACGCCGACACCAAGGCGGACGTACGACGCGCTGATGTGAGTCAACAGCATCACACCGATCGGAATGCCGATAGCCGTGCCGATCGTGAGTGGCCAGATGTCTTGCCAGTTCAACTCGTGGCGCAGCTTCGCGATGCCGTAGCCTTGCGTGAGGAGGCCGTAACCGGCGATCAAGGCTGCGGTCTGTATTGGCGTGATGGTGTGCAGCCATATGCCGGACACGACAATACCCATCGCGAATCCGGAGAAGCCACTGACGAAGCCGCCGGCGAAGGCCGAGAGAACAAAAAGAGTGAGAATCCATCCATCCATAGGTCGCTCTCCCCAAAAACGAGGTCACGAGCACTTGGATGGAAATCCATCTGATGGGGAGGCATCGGATCCCCGCGGTCGTCAAACTTGCAGCCTTATCGATTCCTCTTATTCGGCTCCTTGTACCGGCCGTATTGTCGAGAGCAGCGCGAAGCCCATGCGCAAGTTTCAACCAATCGCCTTTGGCCCGGAAGTGGAGGAATCATCTATCCGTCCTCCGGGTTCGAGGTGGTGTGCAGAATATCCGGGAGCAAGACCTCTTCGAATCCCATCGCACGCAGCGCAATGGTGAAACCTTGGCTGATTTCTTCAGCACTGGCGAAATAGACGATCGACGTGGGTTCGCCGACAGACTCGATCGGCGCTGCGTCAGCGTCGGTTTGTCCACCAGAAGTACTTTGCGAAATTGGGAGGACTGGGCCGTCCATGCGCAATCTCCTCGACAAGTCGAGCATTGCGCAGAGCTTGGACTGAACCCGTCTAACGGGGAGTCTGCATTTCCCCACCAGACGAAACTACTCCGAGCGGATCAACTCGACAAGTCATGGTGAGCTGAATTTTGGAGTTCTAATTCGTTTCCGGGACAACTGTTGGGACCGCCCGATTAACACGGGTCGGTTCGAAACAACGCGGACGGACAGGGGCGGCGATGCCCGCAACAAGGCGCGAAGAAATGGTCGCGTTTATTCGCACGACAAAGCAAGGGCCGGCGAGCCGGCCCTTGCAGCGTTGTCTGGAGGATCGACTTCGCCTTAGGCGTTAGCCATCATGTTCGCCATCGCCGTCATCTGGTCGTGGTGGCCGCCGTCGCTGCCGCCATTGGGCAGCACGCCGTCGTCTTCGAGCTCGAAGTGAACGCCGGCGCCGAGTTCGCCGACCTTCTCGTAAGCGCCATACACCGTCTGGGTGACGTTGATGTCGTTTTGGTTGACCAGGTTACCGTAGACGGTGATCGTGCCGAGCAGATCTTCGTCATGGGCGCCGGCGTTGCCCTGCTGGCTGATGACGGTGATCACGCTGTAGTCGTCCTTGCCGTCGCCGTTGCTGTCCTTGTGTTCGATCGACTTGACTTCGGCGGTGTGCGCCGAGATTTCGATCTTGTCGCCCTGGGCGCGATTGAAGTCGCGGATCACGTCGTTGCCGAAACCGTCGACCCAGTGATCGTGAGTGGCGCCGTTCTCGCCGGTGACGCCATTCCAGTCGATGGTGCCGTCGGCGTTGACATGCTTGGCAACGATTTCGTCCTTGGCGTTGACCATGCCTTCGAAGCGGAAGGTGTCAGCTCCGCCGCCGCCGGTCAGGGTGTCGTTGACCGCCTTGAACGCCGCGGTTTCGTCGGCGAAGATCTGGGTCTTGCCGTCCTGCGCCGCGACCATTTCACCGGCGTCCGAGCGGCTGAGCAGCACGTCGTTGCCGGCGCCGCCATCCATGCGGTCCGCGCCGAAGCCGCCGACCAGAGTGTCGTTGCCGTTGCCGCCGGACAGGTTGTCGTTGCCCGAGCCGCCCCAGAGGTCGTCGTTGCCCGTGCCGCCGTCGAGCTTGTCGCTACCGGCCATTCCGGCAAGTTCGTCGTCGCCCTTGCCGGCGTACATGGTATTGCCGCCAGTCGTCCCGTTCAGATGATCATGGCCGGAGCTGCCGCCAGTAAACCGGGCGAAAAAATCCTCGAAGCGACTGTCGTCGAGGAAGTTGTTCAGATTGAAGCGTGCCATTTATACAAACCTCTTACTCAGAGGCCTCACAGAGTTCAAACGACCACCATTGATGTTTGGGAATCGTAAGGTGATGCGCGCGGGCAAAGACGTGAGGCATGACTCCTCGCCCGCGCCGAAGGAAGAACAGCAAAACAGGCCGTCGGCTGGACGAGTGAGGGGCGAATTTGCGCTTGGCGAGGGCGCTATTGTGACACTGCGCAACGAGCGCTCGCGTCGTCTTTCAAATCCTGCGTGCAGTACGGCGGCGGCAAAAGGCCTGCGACAATATGCGCACGGCGTTGTTTCGTCGCGAATATGACCAATGACTTCCGCCCGCATGTACATGTTGAAGCCGGCGTATCCTGTGACGAAAACTGACAAAAGCTGGCGCAAAAAGTGCAGGCTGCACAAAAACGACGCGATCGCGCTCATCACGATTGATGTCAGTCGCCGTTGTATTTGGTTTGCTATTGAGACCGATGAAGTTTGAAGGCCGCAATAATTCGGCGCACGATTCAAAATGGAATCGGCCATCCGTCGCCAGAATCATTCGCCGGAATCATTTTCTGCTCGCCGAAGCGCGATGGCTTCGCGAAGCGGCCTGGCAGGTCTTCTCGTCTTGCTGCCCGACCTTGATTCTGATTCGCGATGATCAGCGGTCAACCGCATGAAGCGGAGAGGGAGCAGAGACCCTGCGCTACAACTTCTGGGGCGCACGCGGCTCGATTGTCGAATGGCTGGCAAGGAATTTCTTGAAGTTTCCCCATCAATTTTGATGCCAAATGGTTGCCGCCGCGACACGATTGTTGCGAGGTCGCAACACTTATCGAAACATTTAGCGGTTTGTTCTGCCGCTCCTTGCTCGCGCCGCTTTTTAGCCACACCCCTCCATGAAACCATTCTAAGTCGTAGTTAATTGCCAGAGGGCCCGCAGAGGCGACGGGAATAGGTCCCGGGACCAGCAAAGCTGGAAAACAGGTTTTCGAATGGACGCCAAGGCCGACATCAAGAAGAGATTGCCGAGCCGTCACGTGACGGAGGGGCCGGAGCGCGCGCCCCATCGGTCCTATCTCTATGCGATGGGGCTGACGACCCAGCAGATCCACCAGCCTTTCGTCGGCGTCGCTTCCTGCTGGAACGAGGCCGCGCCCTGCAATATCTCGCTGATGCGCCAGGCGCAGGCGGTCAAGAAGGGCGTCGCCGCCGCCGGCGGCACCCCGCGCGAATTCTGCACCATCACCGTCACCGACGGCATCGCCATGGGCCATGACGGCATGCGTTCGTCGCTGCCGTCCCGCGAATGCATCGCCGATTCCGTCGAACTGACCGTCCGGGGCCATGCGTATGACGCGCTGGTCGGGCTGGCCGGCTGCGACAAATCGCTCCCGGGCATGATGATGGCGATGGTCCGGCTCAACGTGCCCTCGATCTTCATCTATGGCGGCTCGATCCTGCCCGGCAATTTCCGCGGCCAGCAGGTCACGGTGCAGGACATGTTTGAGGCGGTCGGCAAGCACTCGGTCGGGACGATGTCGGACGAGGACCTCGACGAGATCGAGCGTGTGGCCTGTCCGTCGGCCGGTGCGTGCGGCGCACAATTCACCGCCAACACGATGGCGACCGTCTCCGAGGCGATCGGACTCGCGCTGCCTTATTCCGCCGGCGCGCCGGCGCCCTACGAGATTCGCGATTCCTTCTGCATGACGGCCGGCGAGCAGGTCATGCAGCTGATCGCGGCCAATATCCGTCCCCGCGACATTGTGACGAAAAAGGCGCTGGAGAATGCGGCGGCCGTGGTTGCAGCCTCGGGCGGTTCAACCAATGCTGGCTTGCACTTGCCGGCAATTGCTCACGAAGCCGGCATCAAATTTGACTTATTTGACGTCGCCGAAATCTTCAAAAAGACACCTTATATCGCGGATTTGAAACCAGCGGGCCGCTATGTCGCCAAAGACATGTTCGAGGCTGGCGGCATTCCGCTTCTGATGAAGACGCTTCTCGATCACGGATTTTTACATGGTGACTGCTTGACGGTTACCGGCCGGACGATTGCAGAGAATCTCAAGGGCGTGAAATGGAATCCGCACCAGGAGGTGGTGCGGCCTGCTGACAAGCCGATCACCGCGACCGGCGGTGTGGTCGGATTGAAGGGCAACCTCGCGCCCGAAGGAGCGATCGTGAAAGTCGCCGGCATGTCGAACCTGAGGTTTACGGGACCGGCCCGCTGCTTCGACCGTGAGGAAGACGCTTTCGAGGCGGTGCAGAAGCGCACCTACAAGGAAGGCGAGGTCATCGTCATCCGCTATGAAGGACCACGCGGCGGCCCGGGCATGCGAGAGATGCTGTCGACCACGGCAGCGCTGACCGGGCAGGGCATGGGCGGCAAGATCGCGCTGATCACCGATGGCCGGTTTTCTGGCGCGACACGCGGGTTCTGCATCGGCCATGTCGGGCCGGAGGCGGCGATCGGTGGACCGATCGGATTGCTCAGGGATGGCGACATCATCGAGATCGATGCGGTCGCCGGCACTTTGAACGTGAAATTGTCGGACGCCGAAATGGCGGAGCGCAAAACCAATTGGACGGCCCGGGAGACTAAGCACACATCGGGCGCGCTCTGGAAATATGCTCAACAGGTAGGACCAGCGGTTGCAGGAGCCGTGACACACCCCGGTGGTGCTCACGAGAAGCAGTGCTATGCGGACATTTGAACGAATTATTTTTGGATGTTTTTTGGTGATCGCGCCCTTGTCGGGCCCGGCTTCCGCCTTTGATGGCGCGCCGGCCAACCAGGACTCGACGATTGCCGTGATGTCTGGACAACCAGGGGTTGCATCCGGAATGAGGAAGGGTGCGCCATCGGGATCGTCGGCGACGACGCCTGCGGACTCGCTGACGGCCCTGCAATATGCCGCTGAAGAGGGACATTTCGTCGCGCAATGGAAGCTCGGGCGGATGTACGCCCTGGGCGACGGCGTCGCGCAGGATGATGTGCGCGCCTTCGAGTATTTCAGCCGCATCGCCAATGCGCATGCCGAGGACAGCCCGTCGGCGCCGCAGGCGACGATCGTCGCCAACGCCTTCGTGGCGCTGGGCCGCTATTATCTGAACGGCATCCCGAACTCGAAGATCAAGCCCGATACTGATCGCGCCCGGGAGATGTTCTCCTATGCCGCGTCCTATTTCGGCAATGCGGATGCGCAATACGATCTGGCGCGGCTTTACCTGAAGACGCCGGACGCCTCGCGGGATGATTTCCGCTACGGCGCGCGCTGGCTCGGTCTGGCGGCTCAGAAGGGCCAGCATCAGGCGCAGGCCATGCTCGGCCAGATGCTGTTCAACGGCGACCGGCTGCCGCGGCAGGCCGCGCGGGGCCTGATGTGGCTGACGCTGGCGCGCGACAACGCAGCCCCTGACGAGACCTGGATCCGCGAAAGCTACAACCGCGCTTTCGCCAAGGCCTCCGACGACGACCGCGCCACCGCGCTGCAGATGCTCGAGCACTGGGTGCAGGGCAAGCGGGACTGAGCTCCGCGATTTTGCCGAGCTGCCGTAGGGTGGGCAAAGGCGCTCTTGCGCCGTGCCCACCATCTTTCCGAAATCATTGGCGTTAATGGTGGGCACGCTTCGCTTTGCCCACCCTACAATTCGCTACGCCGTCTCCAGGTCGAAATCCGCCCACACCGGCACGTGGTCGGACGGCTTCTCCCAGGCGCGCACATAGCTGTCGATGCCGACATTGGTCAGGCGATCGCTTGCCTGCGGCGACAGCAGGAGGTGGTCGATTCGTAGGCCCCAGTTCTTCTGCCAGGCCCCCGCCTGATAATCCCAGAAGGTGTAGAGGTTCGGCTCGTCGGTCACCGCGCGGAGGGCATCCGTCAGCCCGAGGCCGAGCAGGGACTGGAAGGCCTCGCGGGTCTGGGGGCGGAACAGCGCATCGTTGGTCCAGGCGCCCGGGTTATAGACGTCGCGAGCGGCCGGAATGACGTTGAAGTCGCCTGCGAGCACCAGCGGCTCTTCCGCTTTAAGCCGCTCCTTCGAGTACTCAAGAAGTCGCGACATCCATTTGAGTTTATAGGGATATTTGTCGGTGTCGGGCGGATTGCCGTTGGGCAGGTAGAGGCAGGCGATCCGCATCACCCCGGCTTTCAGCGTCACCACGCCTTCGAGGAACCGGGCGTGGGCGTCCTCGTCGTCGCCGGCCAAGCCCGATTTGGTTTCGTCAAACGGCAGTTTCGACAGGAGCGCCACGCCGTTGAAGGTCTTCTGGCCGTGGGTGACCACGTTATAGCCGAGCGATTCGATCTCCAGCCGCGGGAACGCATCGTCCATGCATTTGATTTCCTGCAGGCAGACGATGTCGGGCGAGCACTCCCTGAGCCAGGTCAGGAGGTGATCGAGCCGCTGCCGGATCGAATTGACGTTCCAGGTTGCAATGCGCATGAAATCGCTCGGGATTGTAACTACACATTTTCTGACAGTGGCATACCATGTGCAGCGAGGCTGTGATAACCGTTTAGAATAAGGCGCAAAGATCGCCGTCAAGGGGCTAGGAGAAGACCCGTTCCGTCCTTTCGCGGGACCGGCGGGCTGAAAAACTATGAAAAAGCGTAGCCTAATACTTTTTGTTGGTGCCGTCGGCATCCTTGCCGCGGCCGGTTTCGTTACCCGCTCTTCGTGGATGGGCGGCAGCAGCAACGCCCAAGGCCCGCAACGCCCGCGGATGGTTTCCGTCGAACTGGCAAAGGCGGAACGCAAATCCATGCCGGTCGATGTCGATGCGATCGGGATGGTGACGCCGATCTCCAGCGTGGCGCTGAAGTCGCGGCTGGAGACCACCATCGTCGCGGTTCATTTCGAGGACGGCGCCAAGGTCAACGAAGGCGATCTGCTGTTCACGCTGGATAGCCGTCAGATCGACGCGCAGATCGAGCAGGCCGAGGGCGTGCTCGCCAAGGACCAGGCGCAGCTCGAGGGCGCGCAGCGCGACCTCCGCCGTTTCAACGATTTGGTTGGCAAGGGCGCCACCACGCAGGTCAACGTCGATAACGCGAGGACCCAGTCCGACATCCTGACCGGCACCATCAAGGCCGATCAGGCCGCGCTCGACAATCTCAAGGTCCAGAAGAGCTACACCACGATCCGCGCCCCGTTCTCGGGCCGCATCAGCGCCGCCAATGTGAAGATCGGCAATTTCGTCCGTCCGGCCGACACCACGCCGCTTGCGGTGATCAACCAGATGGCGCCGGTTTACGTGACCTTCTCGGTGCCGCAGCGCGTGCTGGTGGATCTGCGCGAGGCCATGGCCAAGGGCCTCTCCGGCGTGACCGCCACCATCCCGGGCCATCAGCGCTCCGAGAGCGGCAAGGTCGCGATGGTCGAAAACACCGTCGATCAGACCACCGGCATGGTCACCGTGCGCGGCGTCATGGCCAACGAGAACGAGACGCTGTGGCCGGGGACGCTGGTTGCGACCAAGCTCATCATCCGGGCCGAGGATTCGGTCGTGGTGCCGACGGTCGCCGTGCAGCGCAGCCAGAGCGGCAATTTCGTCTTCGTCGTCAAGGATGGCACCGCTAAGGTCCAGGCGGTCAAGGTCGATCGCACCTCGCAGGGCATGTCGGTGATTTCGGAAGGGCTCGCCGGCGACGAAAGCGTCGTCGTCGACGGCCAGTTGCTGCTGTCGGAGGGATCGCGGGTCGAACCGCGGAACAAGAAGGCCGGGGCGTAGCCGATGACGCTGTCCGAACTCTGTATCCGCCGGCCGGTCATGACGACGCTGATCACGGCGTCGATCATCGCGTTCGGCATCTTCGGCTTCCGCCTGCTGCCGGTCTCGGCGCTGCCGCGGGTCGATTTCCCGACCATTGCGGTGACCGCGACGCTGCCGGGCGCCAATCCGGACACCATGGCGGCGTCGGTTGCCGGCATCATCGAACGCCAGCTCTCGACCATCGCCGGCATCTCCTCGATGTCCTCGAACTCCTCGCAGGGCACCAGCGTCATCACCATCCAGTTCGATCTCAACCGCAACATCGACGCCGCAGCCCTCGACGTGCAGACCGCGCTGACCATCGCCCAGCGAAGGTTGCCGATCGAAATGACGATCCCGCCGAGTTTCCGAAAGGTGAACCCGGCCGACTTCCCGGTGCTGTTCGTCTCGCTCGGCTCGGCGACGCTGCCGCTGTCCTCGGTCAACGAATACGGTGACATCACCATCGGGCAGACGCTGTCGCAAATTCCGGGCGTCGCGCAGGTCCTGATCTACGGCACGCAGAAATTCGCCATCCGCGTCCAGGCCGATCCGGAAGCCGCCGCGGCGCGCGGGCTGTCGCTCGACGATATCAGGACCGCGGTGTCGCGCGCCAATTCCTCGACGCCGGTCGGCACTCTGAACGGGCCGAAGCAGGACGTCGCCCTGCAGGCTTCCGGCCAGATGGACAAGGCCGCCGACTACAGCAAGATCGTGGTGGCCTGGCGCAACGGTTCGCCGGTCAAGCTCGACGAGGTCGCGCGGATCTACGACAGCGTCGAGAACGACAAGATCGCGACCTGGCTGAACGGCGAGCGGGCGATCGTGCTCGCGATCCAGAAGCAGCCGGACGCCAATACCGTGGCGGTGGTCGATTCGGTCTTGGCGAAACTGCCGGCGCTGCGGGCGCAGATTCCGCCCTCGGTCACGATGCAGGTGATGATGGACCGCTCGGTCTCAATCCGCCAGTCCGTGGCGGACGTCGAGGAGACCCTGCTGATCGCGGTAGCCCTCGTCATCCTGGTGATCTTCCTGTTCCTGCGCTCGGCTTCAGCGACTTTCATTCCGGCGCTCGCGGTTCCAATCTCGTTGCTGGGTACCTGCGCGGTGATGTATGCGCTCGACTATTCCATCAACAACATGACGCTGCTGGCGCTGACGCTCTCGGTCGGCTTCGTGGTCGACGACGCCATCGTCATGCTGGAAAACATCGTCCGGCACATCGAGCACGGCATGCGGCCGTTCGAGGCGGCGCTGAAGGGCGCGCGCGAGATCGGCTTTACCATCATCTCGATCACCTTCTCGCTGATCGCGGTGTTCATTCCGGTGCTGCTGATGGGCGGCATCGTCGGCCGCGTGTTCCGGGAATTCGCGGTCACGGTGTCGGTCGCGATCATCGTGTCCGGGTTCGTGTCGCTGACGCTGACGCCGATGCTGTGCGCGCGGGTGTTGCGGGCCCATGACGCGACCAAGCGGCCGAACGTCGTGCTGCGCATCTTCGAGGCGATGTTCGATTCCTGGCTGCGCGCCTATGAGTGGGCGCTCGACTGGGTGCTGGCGCGCAAGGCGCTGATGCTGATCATTACGCTCGCCACCCTCGGCGGCACCGTCTATCTCTACATGATCGTACCGAAGGGCTTCTTTCCGCAGGAGGACACCGGCTTCCTGGTCGGCGTGACGGAAGCAGCGACCGACACCTCGTTCGAGGCGATGAAGGAGCGGCAGCAGGCGCTGGTCGATGTGTTGAAATCCGATCCGTCGATCGAATACATCAACTCCACCGTCGGCTCCGGCGGGCCCAACTCGACGGCCAATTACGGCCGCCTGTTCCTCGCGCTGAAGCCGAAGAAGGAACGCGACAACCTCAACGCAATCATCGGCCGGCTGCGCGCCAAGGCGCGGCAGGTTCCGGGTATGCAGGCGTTCTTCCAGCCGATCCAGAACCTCAATATCGGCGGCCGGATTTCGAAGAGCCAGTACCAGTACGTGATGCAGAGCGGCGACACCGAGTCGCTGTATCGGCTTGCGCCCGAGATGCGTGACAAGATCGAGAAGCTGCCGGGCCTGCTCGACGTCACGACCGATCTCTACATCAAGAACCCGCAGATGACGGTCGATATCGACCGCGAAAAGGCCGCGGTCTACGGCATCACCGTCGACCAGGTTCGCAACCAGCTCTACAACGCCTATGGCGCGCGCCAGGTCGGCACCATCTACATGCCGTCGAACGACTACCAGATCATCCTGGAAGTGCAGCCGCAGTTCAAGGTCGACCCGTCCGATCTCTCCAAGCTCTACATGAAGACCCAGAACAACGTGACCATCCCGCTGTCGGCGGTGGCAAAACTGGTTCCGAGCGTCGGTCCGCTGCAGATCAACCACCAGGGCCAGCAGCCGGCGGTGACGATCTCCTTCAATCTCGCGCCCGGAAATTCGCTTGGTTATGCGGTCGACAAGATCACCGAGCTCGAGCAGAACTCGAACCT
>Ga0081540_1003517_pt1 | contig 12358 bp, 12 predicted proteins | sample TabmetS2T1R1_FD_71024 | JGI IMG/M metagenome (GOLD analysis project Ga0081540, IMG submission 71024) | Tabebuia heterophylla rhizosphere microbial communities from the University of Puerto Rico - S2T1R1 | ecosystem: Host-associated > Plants > Roots > Rhizosphere ...
CGTCGGCGAGAAGGTGGTTCGGCGACGCAAGAGGTTCGTTGGAGACAGGCGCACGGGGCGAGCATTGCAATGACCGGATGGGGTCAACCACTGCCGGTCGCAGCCAGCTCCTGCCATCTCAAATCCCGTCCGCACTACCTCAGATTTCGGCCATGCTGGTGATCAATTGGGGCATGGCCTTTGTGTGCCAGGAACGGCCCTGTGCATCTGCAAACAGTGAGGCGTCTCATCTGCATCTTTGGATACATGATGCTAGCTCATGCGGGTGATCGTGGCGCGGTTCGCCACTCCTGTTTCTCGATCTTACGAATTGTCCCGAGGCTAGGCAGCCAGTGCAGCTCTGAGCGTGACCAAAACTGGAGCTTTGGCACAAACTGATCACGCTGGCGGACGGTTCCAAGGCGGATGTTGTAGAACTTCGGTGCATCTCCAAAACGCGCCGCATAGATAGGTGAACCGCACCGCGGACAGAATGCCTGAGCGCTTTTTGCTCCACTCTCAGCCGTCTTCGCGTAAATCGTTGGCTCACCTGAGAGCATCCTGAAGTCATCGCTTGCGACCCGAATACCTATCCGGAACGCGGAACCTGAAAGCTGCTGGCAATCGGTACAATGACAAATAAAGGGCTTTTGTGGGTCAGCCTCGGCCTCGTAGGTGATGTAGCCGCAATGGCATCCGCCGTCGATCTTCATTGAACCGAACCCTCCTCCTGTGGGGCAACAGACTGGAGTCATCCTACCGCCGACGGCGACAAACCCCAGGCTCGAAAGTCTACAGGAGGATGGGAAGAGTCCGGCAATTGTTGTTCTTTGCGTTATCCGACTCTTAGCGCTTCTTTGGGTCGAAGTGCTTGCGTCACGCGCGTCAGTGCATGCGTCCAAGCCGCCGGCGCGAGTCGGCAGTGGCTTGAACGAACAGCGCGAGAGCGTGGACTTTTGCCCGTAGCTGCACCCACATACGGGCGACCCCAAAAATAGAGCTGAACACCCACTCGGTCATCCAACTATGCGTGGCCGCAACATGCGCAATTAGGACGGCTGCAGCAACCAGTGGAAACGTCTCGACGAAGTTCTCCAGCGCCCTCGCCAGTCGACCTGCGCCTCAGGCACTCTGAGGGTGCAAAATACTGATGACCCGGACAGTAACAGCCAGGGCGCCTCTACGGACTTCTCGCAAGTGACGATAGGTCCCGCTGGCTCTACGGTCTGGGTGTCTGGCACAGTGTACATTCGACCTTGCCAGCGATGTAGATGCCGTTCCTGGAGCCTCGGCGGTTCACCGCCGGGGCTTCGTCGTAGCCAACAGCCCAACGGGCTTAGGATGATCGCTCTTGCGGCCTATTTCGACCGCCGGCGTACCCAACTCGGGTCCCGGGTGGCGCCGCGTGATCAGCGCAGTGCCTTTTGCCGGGCTGCGCTCCAGACACGCCTTGGGTGGCCGGGATGGTTGGTCGTTGCTTCGTGCTCCAATGCATGCGTGCTGCTGATGCCGGTGCATGCGGCTGGTCCTCCAGACACCCCAGAGGTCACGCAAGCCATGACGGCCCCCGCCAAGGGCGCCGAGAAGAAGGCTTTGCCGCAAGCCTTCCCGATGGAGGAGTTCCTCGATCGGCTGATGGCAGCCGAATCCGGCGGGCGCCTGGACGCTAAGAACCCGCGTTCGACGGCTCTTGGCCCCTTTCAATTCATCGAATCCACATTCCTCTTCGTCGTGAACAAGTACTTTCCGTCCGAGGTCGCGAGCCTCACCAGGGAGCAGGTCCTCGCGCTCAGGACCGACATGGCCTTCTCGCGCCGAACCGCCGGCGCCTATTCCAACCATCTCATTTCTGCCCTCAACAACGAGGGCCTGCCGGCGACCACCGTCAACGTCCGCCTTGCCTTTCTCGTCGGCCCGGATGCGGCCGTCCGCTTGCTCAAGGCGCCGCCTGATCAGCCCCTGAATGAGGCCTTGTCGGCCGAGGCGATCGTAGCAAACCCATCCATGTCGGGCGCGACGATTGCGAATCTCGTACGGAAAGCCGCTGCCGATATGAGCGGGACGGAGCCGACCGCCGCTGAAGCTGCCTTGATGCGCGAGGCTGTCGCCGCCGCAGCTGCCTTGAAGCGCGAGGCTGCCGCCGCCGCAGCTGCCTCGAAGCGCGAGGCTGCCGCCGCCGAAGCTGCCTTGAAGCGCGAGGCTGCCGCCGTGAAGCGCGAGGCTGCCGCCGCCGCAGCTGCCTCGAAGCGCGAGGCTGCCGCCGCCGCAGCTGCCTCGAAGCGCGAGGTTGCCGCCGCCGTAGCTGCCTCGAAGCGCGAGGCTGCCGCCGCCGCAGCTGCCTCGAAGCGCGAGGCTGCCGCCGCCGCTGCCTCGAAGCGCGAGACCACCGCCTCCGCACCGGTGGTTAAGACCGAACCGGCGGCCGCCCTAGGCGCGACGAGTCGGTCCAGTCCTTCGTTGGGTAAGCCGGCCGTCACGGCGGTGGCCTTGAAGGGCGAGGCTGCGAATACACCGACATTGAAGAGCAGGGCGGTACCGGCAGTTGCTCCGAAGCGCGAGACCACAGCTCCGGCACCGATATTGAAGGCCGAACCGGCCGCCCTGGCCGCCTCGAAGAGCGAGCCGGCCAACACTCCAGCCGGCTTTGAGACCATCAACCCTATGGTGACCAAACCGGCCGCCCCACTCTTCGAGATCAGATGTCAGGTCGGCCTCGCCAGCTGTCGCAGGTGGATCGCCCTCGAGGAGCAGAGGGCGCGACCTTCTCACAACGCTCCTCGGTAGAAACGTGCGTAGACCAGGAGGGGTGTGACGGCGCCCGGATGCGGCTTCAACAACCGCAGCCGGCAAAAATAGGGCAAACGCCCTAGTGCTCCGAGCGCAGGGAAGCGTATTGGTCATGGCGCGGTCCTAACACCCTGACGATTGCTGGCGCGGAATGACAATCCTCGAAACAGGACAGCAGCCCTACGTGCGCGCATGCGTCGAGCCTGCACCCCTTCCGTACCTATCGATCCAGGTTGTTGTCTTGTTCTTCGCCAGCCTAAGCCTGTTAATCGGTGCGAGTCTAAGCTTGGGCTTCTTACTAGGCCGGGCATCGAGCTGGGGCGTGCCGGTGAGTACTGCACCAACCAGCGTCGCCGAGCAATTGTCAGCCGTCGGCGTGTCAAAAACGGGACCGCAGATCGAATTGAGCAAGCTCAACGAGGTAGCGCTCGCGACAGAGGTCGACCTACTGCCCAGCACCACTCCCGTTTCGCAAGCATTGTCCCTGAACGTCGGTGCCAAAAAGAGTGGTGCGGAGTCTCAGGCGCTGCTTGCTGGGGCGACGCAACAACCAGTCACGCTCGAAGAGCGTACGTCAGTACCAATGCTCAATGTCGCGAGTGTTCCTACGGTGCAAGCAGCATCGAGAAATTCGCAACACTGGTTAAAGCTCGCCGAGGAGGTCCGGCTACAGGCCGAAGAATCTACACAGGCGAACGGGAAGCGGTTGCTACTCAAAATAGCCGAGACGTACGAGCGCTTGGCACAGTTGACGACGATCAAATGTCGGGTCGGCCTCGCCAGCTGCCGTAGGTGGATCGCCCTCGAGGAGCAGAGGGCGCGACTTTCTCGCCACGCCCCGCGGTAGAAATTCTGGCGCGCCGACCTCGAACGTAATTAGTTCGCCGCTTACACTCGCTGGACATCCCAAATCATCGGAGCGGAGGAATGACTCCTGATGCAGACCCGTTGCTGTGCAAGCTGCCGCAACTAAGGAATATCCAGGTCAAACACAAGGCGAAGGCTAGAATTCGACCATGACCGCCAAAGCACCGATCAGACCTGCCCCACCTGCGAAGGGCGGGGCTCGTCAAACATTGCATCATCCTGCCCCACTATGCGCGCGCACGGGGCATGAGGGGCCCTAGGCCCCCAGTCCGTACCTTGATGGCGCCGTCACAGTACGCACGCGCACATCATGGGATTGGGTCCATCTACTCGCACCGAAAGATGCGGCGCCTCGCGCTCACCTCCAGATTCAGATCTGAACCGCGAAGGTCCGCACCATCAAGAAGCACAATGTACCTACGCCGCCGGAGAATATCAGATCATCTTGCATGCGGCGCTCAGACAATGCTGCAGCGCAGTAGGCGGTCCTGGCCGAGGTCTCTTCCGGGTCAAAGGCCTGCCTCGCCCATGGGCTCCTGTGACCTTCGATCCCTGTCCGCAGTACCTCAGCTTCCAGTCATCCCGAGGATCGAGAGCCACAATGCTGCTTCGTGCCAAAGCAAGGGACCCATGCAGCGCAGCAAAATACCCAGATTAAACGTTACTCGATCACCTCATCAGCACGCGCGAGCAGTGTGCTTGGAAGAGTGAGACCCAGCGCCGTTGCAGTCTTGAGATTGATGCTAAGTTCGAATGTAGTCGGCTGCTGCATAGGTAGATCGGCTGGCTTGGCACCTTTGAGAATCTTGTCCACATATGTTGCCGTCCGCCGGTGAAGCTCGGCCGTATTGGGCCCGTACGTCAAAAGCGCGCCGACTCCCATCAACCACTTCGGCACACCAACCAGGATGAGCCGATTTTTCGCTGCAAAGTCCCCAATTGTATGCCGGTGTCGCGTGACGAGACGGGACCCGTTGACGATGAGGGCCTCAGCTTGCTGACGTGCGGCCTTCTGCAATGCGATCTCAAAGTCGCCGCTCTCTCGGACCTCGAGCGATTGGAGGTGGAGCCCTAAGGTTCGAGCGGCTTTCTCGGTCTCTCGAAATTCTGGATCGGTGTGCCTGGGATCCCACAGAATACTCACACGGGACACAGAGGGCACAGCTTCTTTGAGCAGCTCAATCGACTTACCAGCGAGCATCTCATAGATGTAAGTAACCCCAGTTATGTTCCCTCCAGGTCGCGCAAGACTCGCCACGAGCCCGCTTTCAACGGGGTCATTGCTCACGACCACTACTATCGGAATAGTCGCTGTGGCCTTCTTGACTATTGGGGCTTGTTCGCCGCCAAACGAAAAGATCACATCTGGATTAAGGCGCACCAGCTCATCCACCATCTCCGGGAGCCGCTCGTACTTTGCCTCGGCGTTTCGATAATCAATGGCGACGGTGGTTTTGTCGACGTAGCCTAATGCCTCCAGTCCTTGCAGGAACGGGCGGATCGTCGCCTTATCGTCCTCCGAGAAGAGCAATATGCCCACACGTCGCTGGCGTGCGGGCTGTTGTGCGCGCGCCACTAGCGGCCCTGCCACCGCGCAGCCAACAAAAGCGATGAACTCACGCCGTCTCACTTGACCACCGCATAGACTTGCCAAAGTCAGGATATCACACTTATCGAATTTTGCGTCGCAATGTGTGCACGCAGCCCAGGTCCGGAAGGGGTCCAAGGGCGGCCTCGCATCCCGGTTCCACGAACCTTCAAAACAGCGTCCGCACCTTCCGCGATTCCGGTCACGGTTCCTCCGTTAGAAGGCACGCACACTATGTGCCAAGACCCGTAATTGACCGGACGCCGCAGCGAGCCATGCCTTCGTGCCCTGACACGTTTCCATCGCCCGCTCGTAGGCTTCGCGTGCGGTGGTGCGGGCCATATAATCCCGCTCGGCTTCGCCGAGGGTAACGCCCGCGCCTCTTCGGGCCAACCTCAGGGCGTAGGTCACCGAAATGTCCGCGACCGTGAACGCCTCGCCGGCAAGATAGGGCGAGCGCGCAAGCTGCGTCACCAACCCCAGCCGGCTCTCGAACACTTCCAGCGCCTGTCGAGCGGTCCAGTTATCCCGATCGGCGCGGGCGCGAATTGCGGGCACCGCTTCACCGAGGTGAAGGAACTGTTGGTACGCGGGGAAGGCGGGATCGTGTGGGTCCGGCGCGAGGTTCGTCGGCCCATAACGGGCGATCAGGTATTCCATGATCGCTATCGACTCCACCATCGTCACGTCGCCGTCCTGGATCGCCGGGATGAACCCTGCGGGATTGATCGCCAGAAACTCGGTGTCTTTCTGAACGCCGGCCAGCAGGTCCACCGGTCTCAGGCGGTATGGGAGGCCCATCTCCTCCAGCAGCCACACGACCCGAAATCCCCGTCCTTCGCCGAAGACGGTGATCATCTTTTCACAATCCTTCGTTGGCGGACCTATTCAAACCGCTCAGCGACTTGCGCGAGCGACACTGTCTTACGCGGCATGGGACATGTATCGCCGCAAAGCCGCCGCCGCGGACACCGTCCCTGGCGACGGTCACTGCGCGCGACACCTCGGCAACAGACCAGGCTAGGACTTCCCAGTGATAAGCGCTTCGTCTCGGGTCCAGACCTGAGCAGTGCAGCATACTTGTGGGCTGAAGGTGTCAAAACTGAGCAGGAAGTGGAGGGTATCACCCTCGAGACCGTCTGAGACCCTAGCGCTAATCTGCCGTGCAGCTCTGCTGAGGCCCTGGCCCTTCAGCACTCTGCGACGAACGAGACAGTCTCGCCAGCGCGGAACGTTATCGTGGCGATGACGCTCCAGCCGCCGTCGATTGCTTCCCGCCACCCCTCATTGTTGCAGTAGGTAGCGTTCCAATCTCGTTGTTTGCGAGCTTCCCATCCCTCGCGCATGTCATCCGGCTCGGCTTTGAGAAAGCGCTTCGCCTCAAGTGTCTTCAACCCGCAGTCGACTTCAACCCCATCATGGCGCGTGCTGCGATCGAGCCACCGGCCGGCGCGTGCATTGATCCGGCGCGCGATGTCGGTGATGGTCGCGCAGAATTCCTCTTCGTCAAACGCCACTGCGGGGAGTGGAGCCATCGTCAGAGTGAGCGCAATGGATAAGGTGTGAGCGCGCATGAGAGCACCGCCGATCCGCTGGCTTCTTCTCTTCCGGATCCTCCTTGTAACGCCGGAGGACTATTTTACCATTTATCGGCGGGAAGATTAAACTCCTCGCTCCGGCAAATTGCGTCCTGGTCGAGCCTAAGCTCTTATGTGCCGCCGGGAACTGTTATGGAACTGTTATGGAACTGTTATGCTAGATGACGCTCTTCAACTCGGGGGCAGCTGAATTGCAGTGCGGCAGTCCGCGATCATCCGCCGGGGGCTTCTGGTGGGCGTGGCCGCCCTGGCAGTCGGGCTCCCTACCATCTTCGCCTGCCATTACGAATTCCAACTCGCGCCGCTCTGGTACAACGTGATTGGCGTCGATGTCTCCAATCACCAGGGTGACATCGATTGGCCGGCTCTTGCCCGCAACCATGTCGCGTTTGCCTACATCAAGGCCACCGAGGGCGGCGATTTCCGGGACAAGCGCTTCCAGCTCAATTGGGAGGGGGCCAAGAGGGCGGGGCTGGTCCGCGGGGCCTACCACTTCTTCACGCAATGCCGATCAGGCGCCGAACAGGCCAAGAACTTTATTGCGACTGTCCCGCGCGAGCACGGTGCGCTGCCACCCGTTATTGATGCCGAGCATATGGGCCCGTGCCCAACCGGCCAGCAAGTCGGCAGTGTTATTCGAGAGATCACGACCCTTCTCGACGCCCTTGAAGCCCACTATGGTCGGCGCCCGGTCATCTACACGGGCTCCGAATTTGATGCCGCATACCTGCAAGGCCAGCTAACAGGCGACAGGTTTTGGTTGCGGAGCTTGTTTTGGCCGCCCTTGTTCCGAACGGGCCAATGGGTGATCTGGCAATTTCACGACGCTGGCACACGTGCCGGGATCAACGGTCCGGTCGATCTCAACGTATTTCGCGGGTCCTGGAGGCAGTTCGAGGCCTTCGTGGTTAAGGAGCCGTGACTGGCCGGTCAGAAACGATCTGGCGGTTGCAGAGAAAGCTCCATCTCGCAGGCGGAGCCGGAGTACCGTTTTATCACCTCTACGATGGCAACTCAGTAGAGCCACCTTGCATGCGCGCGTCGAGCCGCATCGCGGGCGAGAGAAACACCAAGACCTGCGAACCGGGCACTAGTAGCACTTCCGCGCTGAAAGCCGGCTTCCTGCGCCACCACCGTCATTTGTTAACCCAAGAAATCCGGCTAGCATCGTGCTTCTGTGCCCTGACATTCCTGGTAGCAGCTCAGTATTCCCGGGAGAACGCATGACCAAGACCTTGAAAACCGGCATCCCCGCGGTCGATCGGTATCTCATGAACGGGTACGACATGGTGCGGGGATTCTCCTCTCTGTTCGCGGCGACGATCTGCGGACACCTCCTGCGTCGGCAGAGCGAGTTTGGAATTCGCGGCTCGGTGGCGGAGATCGGCACCTTCGAGGGGCGGTTCTTTATTGCACTGGGGCTTGCAGTTGGCGAGGGAGAGCACGCCTATGGCTTCGATCTGTTTGCCTGGCCCGGTAGCGAAGTGCTGAAGCGATTGTTGGCCAACGCCGATGCCTATGGGTTGGCGCGCGATCGCTTCACACCGCTGTCGTTCAATACCGGCAAGCTGACCCCACACGAATTTTCCAATTTGACAGGCGGAGAACCCCTGCGCTTCATCCATATCGATGGCGATCATTCGCCGCAAGGGTTGACACAGGATCTCCACCTCGCGCAACAGAACCTGCATCCTCATGGTCTCATTTGCATCGACGACATGCTGCATCCAGCGTTTCCATTCCTCGTGGTCGTGGTCCACGACCATCTGAAGAGGAACCCGGAGATGCGCTTGATATGCGTGATCGACCGCGAGAACATCGTGCGGGCGCCGAAATTCCTGATTTGTCGTGCCGAGGCGGTCAAACTCTACGAAACCGATCTGATGGAGAGCTTCAAGGCGCAGCACCTTACCATTGGGGGCGATGCAATGGGGCACGTTTGCGTCGTGCTCACGCCCGACCCGGGTCTTCCAGATGTGCGCTATGATATCGCCGCGAGCGAGGCCGGCGGTTCGAACCTCTAACCTCAAGACGGGAGCCCTCACCGGTGAGAGAAGGGCGATCGCTGCGGAGTAGCAATCAGACCCCGCAGGACACTCATGAGACGCGGACAACCCATCCCAACGATCATATGATGATGCCCTGCACAGTCGAACTTTTCGCTACCGATCACCTGCGACCGCCGTCGCCTGCTCGTTGACCAATCCGTCCGGCATCCGCTGACCAATCTGATAGCTGACCCGTGTACGCTTCGGCGAGATCGTCGGTCTAATGCCAATTCCTGCCCTGAGCAGATGCAGCACTCGCAGGCTTGGGGCTAAATCACTGGCGTGCCCAGCATCGCGGGACGCACGAAATCATTCTTCAGGACCTCGCAACCAACTATTGCGGCGAGCCAACGTGCAACGGCGCATCGGAGCGCAGGCCGAGACCGCTCGGACGGATCGCTCACCACGAAGACTTCAGGTCCGCATCCAGGATGACGCAGTGTCCTCCCCCCTTGCGCTGAGGGGTTGTCCTAATTTCGGCAAGATGCCCCACCGCGTAATCTCCCAGCTTAGCAAAGTTAGGGAGGATAGTATGCCTAAGCTCCTGCTTCTGACCGTCGCGACAGCAGCGCTCCTAGCGACCCTGGCGACGCTTGCGCCACGGGTCGAGGCGACCACGTCGGTGGTACCGGCAAGCATTCAAATCGCAGTCGGCAAGACAAGCCTCCTCGAACAGGCTGGCATGGCTTGCACACATCGGCGCGTTTGCCGGCAGGGCGCGGGCTGCGCATGGAGGAAAGTCTGCAAACGCTGGTAGTTCGGCCTTGGCTTACCGGATGGCTTGACGTACTTGGTGCTGAGGCTCAGAGGGCATCAGATCGCCTTCCTTGGCAGCTGCGCTCGCTTGCCAAGGCCGCCTGCGTCGCACCTTGGCGGCATCCCCGGGGAACAGGCGATAACCCTGAGCCTCTAAGTTACTACCGAACTCAGGGGAGATTTCTGCTTAATCGGCAACTGTCTAGGCAGCATTCCGACGCGAGCGGAGTCCTGGGCACAATCGGGGGGCGCTTCGGTGGTTGGGCTCCACTTATGCAGGACAGCACGCCTAGTTTGGGAAGCTGTTGCGAGGCATGAAGTTTTCCCGCAGCTTATGAAACAGCTCTTTTTTCCTGCTCATGGCAACGAAGCTGGCAGGAAGACTGAAGAGATGAGCCTTGTTGTCCCCCAGAACCTCTCGCATTCAGCATTTGCGCGAGATGACCGCTTCGCTCAGCCCTAGGCTATCAGACGTCGCGGGTCGCATAATCGACCGGCTGGGACGCCCTCGTTGTTGATCTCAATCTGGAAGATCTCGGACAAGCCCACCCTTCCAGACAACGTCAGTTGGAGTGCACGGCTGTCCGACACGCGTTTGAACCATCCGAGTTCCAATAGACGATCCAGAATCCGAGCTCCGACGAGTCCCTTGAGGTGATAACGGCGCTCGCTCCAGTCGAGACAAGGCTGGCAGAAAAGCCGCCGGGTCCGCGGCGTGAGATCAGCGCCGAACGCGGTAAGGAAACGCCCGCCCGAAGAGGTGACCTCACCGCCTTCATCGGTGAGTACGATGTGCCCCATGGCCACAAGTGAATCGGTAACAGCGACTCCTACCTGGCCAGCCAGATGATCGTAGCAACTTCGGGCAAAACGCATCGCATCGTCATTCGCTGACCGCGGCTGATGGCGGGGCGGTACCTCTATGGCGGCGACGACCTTGAGGCTCTCCAGCATTGTCGCGATCAAGGGTGACGCGATGCGATAGTAGCTGAAACGGCGATTGCGAGTGACAGTCAAAAGCCGCGCGGCAACCAGTTTGCTCAGGTGGCCGCTCGCCGTCGCGCGAGAAATATTGGCGCAGTAAGCAAGCTCTGTGGCCGTCAGCGACTGGCCATCCATAAGGGCGTTAAGCATCGTCGCTCGCGCAGTGTCACCCACGAGAGCGGCCACTTCCACGAGATTTGCCGCCGCGACCATCCTTAAGCCTATCGCTGACAACGGAAGCACATCAATCGAAAACAGTTCGGCACGGGCCGAACTGTTCGCCCGAGACAGTTGCCAATCCCGCAGCAAGGATGCGCTGCAACAGGAGGAACGCATCATGGCAATGGCGGCGGTAATCTACAAGAAGGGCGCACCCGAAAACTTCGTGTGGGAGGAGATCAAGCTCGGGTCTCCCGGGCGCGGCCAGGTGCGTCTTCGCAGCACGGCGGTCGGCGTGAATTTCGCGGATACGTACCATCGAGCAAGTATCCCGCACCCGATGATCGTCGGCGATCCGCCGGTTGTCCTTGGTTTCGAAGGGGTTGGCGAGATCGAGGAGTTGGGTGCTGGCGTCACCGGCTTCTCCGTCGGCGAACGAGTTTGCACCTGCCTTCCCCCACACGGCGCCTACAGTCAGGAGCGCCTTTACCCGGCTGACAAGTTGATCAAGGCTCCAAGAGACTTGCCATTGGATGACATTCAGCTGGCAGGACTGATCCTGAAGGGGATGACCGCGCAATATCTCCTGCATCGAACGCACAAGGTGCAACCGGGAGATCATATTCTGATCCATGCAGCTGCCGGTGGCATGGGCCATATTCTTTGTCCTTGGGCGCGGCATCTTGGAGCGATTGTGATCGGAACTGTTAGCACCGACGCGAAGACCGAAATCGCACGAAAGATCGGTTGTCATCACGTTATCAATTACTCGACCGAAGACTTCGTAGCCGTCAGCCGAAAGATTACGGGCGGAAAAGGTGTTGACGTCGTCTATGAGTCGATCGGTAAGGACACTCTTCAAAGGTCACTCGACTGCCTGCGGCTGCTGGGTATGTGCGCAGCTTACGGCCAGGCGTCAGGCGTTCCTGATCCGATCGACCTCATCGAAGATCTGGGCGTTCGCGGGTCTCTCTTTATCTCCCGTCCCGTGCTTTCGCATTACCTGTCGAACCGACGCGAAATCGACGCGGGAGCAAAATCCCTATTCGCTGCCGTCGCACAGGGGGTGGTAGCGAGCAACGTCGTCAAAACCTTTCCGCTTCGGGAGGCTGCTGAGGCGCACAAGTGCATCGCAGGACGCAAGACAACGGGCTCGATCGTCATGCTCCCATTCGAGTAGCGCCTAGGTTTGGATCGCTGACATGCGTCTGTTCGAAGATCACAATTTTGTTTGGAACGAGTGGGTCGTTAGGAAACCCTCCTGGGGGAGCTTGCCTCACGACCGACTTTTGGCGTCCTGGGATGCTCGTTGAAGTCATGGTGGTTGCGGCCGTGCCCTGAGCATCGCCACCTCGTGGCCGGCGACCTGGCTCTGGCGCACACGCGGACGCTGCACCCGGGACGTCAAAATTACCGGGCAGCCGCAACGGGCTCACTTTTTCGCTTGGTACACGCCGGTCCGCGCCGCGTCGCCGCCCCAGGTCGCCCACCCGGTGAACTCGGGGTTTTCCGTGTCGATGCCGACCAGGCGGCCGTTTTCGGTGCCAACATAGATCCAGCCGCCCTCGATCACCGGCTGCGAGCGCACCGCG
>Ga0081540_1003518_pt1 | contig 12357 bp, 8 predicted proteins | sample TabmetS2T1R1_FD_71024 | JGI IMG/M metagenome (GOLD analysis project Ga0081540, IMG submission 71024) | Tabebuia heterophylla rhizosphere microbial communities from the University of Puerto Rico - S2T1R1 | ecosystem: Host-associated > Plants > Roots > Rhizosphere ...
CTCACTCGCTGTTCACCCGCGACAAGGACTACATCGTCCGCGACGGCGAAGTCGTGATCATCGACGAGTTCACGGGCCGCATGATGCAGGGCCGCCGCTATTCCGAAGGCCTGCACCAGGCGCTGGAAGCCAAGGAGCACGTCCAGGTCCAGCCGGAAAACCAGACGCTGGCCTCGATCACGTTCCAGAACTATTTCCGGATGTACGAAAAGCTCGCGGGCATGACCGGTACGGCCCTGACCGAAGCCGACGAACTGTTCGACATCTACAAGCTCGAGGTCGTGGAGATCCCGACCAACGTGCCGGTCGCGCGTCTCGACGAGGACGACGAGGTCTACCGGACCCAGAACGAGAAATACGCCGCCGTCCTGGCCGAGATCGAACGCGCCAATGCGCGGATGCAGCCGGTGCTGGTCGGCACCGCCTCGATCGAGAAGTCGGAAGTGCTGGCGGACTATCTGAAGAAGCACGGCTACAAGCAGATCGACTTCGGCTCGCAATCCGGCATGGAAAAGCTCTATGCCGCGGCGCGTGCCGGCAAGCCGGCAAAGCTGTTCGCGGTGCTGAACGCGCGCTTCCACGAACAGGAAGCCTATATCGTCGCCGAAGCCGGCGTTCCCGGCGCGATCACGATCGCGACCAACATGGCCGGCCGCGGTACCGACATCAAGCTCGGCGGCTCGCTCGATATGCGGATCCAGCAGGAGACCGCCGAGATCACCGACGAGGCCGAGAAGGCGAAGAAGATCGAGCAGATCAAGGCCGACATCGAACGCTTCCGCGAGATGGTGCTGAAGGCCGAAGAGACCATCGAGATCGAGCCGGCCAAGGGTTCGAAGCCGGCCAAGACCGTGACCAAGCCCGGCGGCCTCTACATTATGGGCTCGGAGCGGCATGAATCACGCCGCATCGACAACCAGCTTCGCGGCCGTTCCGGTCGTCAGGGCGACCCCGGCCGCTCGAAATTCTTCCTGTCGCTGGATGACGACCTGATGCGGATCTTCGGCTCCGACCGGCTCGATTCCATGCTGCAGCGGCTCGGCCTGAAAGAGGGCGAGGCCATCATCCATCCCTGGATCAACAAGGCGCTGGAGAAGGCGCAGCAGAAGGTCGAGGCCCGCAACTTCGACATCCGCAAGAACCTGCTCAAGTTCGACAACGTCCAGAACGACCAGCGCAAGGTGATCTTCGACCAGCGCGTCGACCTGATGAAGGACGACAGCGTCGCCGAGACGGTGGCCGACATGCGTCACGCCTTTGTCGACGACGTCGTCGCCAAGCATGTGCCCGAGCATGCCTATGCCGAGCAGTGGGATGTCGCCGGCCTGAAGGACGAATTGAAGCGCGTGCTCGACGTCGATCTTCCCGTCGACGAATGGGCCAAGGAAGAAGGCATCGCCGACGAGGAATTGCTGGCGCGCATCGAGAAGCATGTCGACGAGCACATGGCGGCCAAGGTCGCGCAATGGGGCCCCGACGTGATGCGTTACGTCGAGAAGACCATTCTCTTGCAGACGCTGGATCACCTCTGGCGCGAGCACCTGATCATGCTCGACCATCTGCGCCAGGTAATCGGCCTGCGCGGCTATGGCCAGCGCGATCCGTTGCAGGAATACAAGTCGGAAGCCTTCAGCCTGTTCGAGGCGATGATCGCGCATCTGCGCGAGGCGGTGACGGCGCAATTGATGCGCGTCGAGATCGTGCCGCCGGAAGAGCAGCAGCCGATGCTGCCGGCGATGGAAGCGCACAAGCTCAATCCCGATACCGGCGAGGACGAGATGGCGTTCGCCAGCGCTTCGCTGGTGCCGCAGGAAGCCGCCGATCGCGATCCCAAGAACCCCGCAAGCTGGGGCAAGGTCGGCCGCAACGAGGATTGCCCGTGCGGAAGCGGCAAGAAGTACAAGCACTGCCACGGCAGGTACGCTTAGGCGGCAGTTTCACTCAGTACGAAGTGGCAAAAAAATTGGCGGCAGGGTTCCTGCCGCCAATGCCTTGAAAGTGCCAATCCGCCGATCAATCAACTAGCCGCCGGGCGGCGTGTACGCGTTGCGAAGCTTCGCTGCCTTTTGCCGAACCTGCGTGATTTCGTCCGGTGTCCACAAGCGCGTGAGGTGGGCATTATGGACGGCGCCGGATGCGATCACGGTGCCGGAAATCGCCGGCGCGGAGTTGGGATCGGGCACATCGAAGATAACGATAAAGCCGGGGCCGTCGGCGGCGGTGCTGTACATCGAAATCAATTTGCCGCCGGCAGCCTCGATCAACTTCTTTGCTGCCTCGTAGCGGCTGGCGTTTGGATTTTCCATGATGCCGTTGAGAGCTTTTGGCGTGTATTGTCCGGTCATACAAAAATGCATGATGTTCTCCTGTTAGGGCATGTTTGATCGATGTGTTGATCGAAGAGGCCACTAGCCTCTGTTCCGGCTCAAATGAAAAACGAGCCGGCCCAAAATCTGGAGATGAAGGATTTCAACCCCGCCGTGGGCACAATGCCGCTGATACTCCGACGGGCCTTCGGCACTGCCCGCTGGCGGCCTGTCGCGAAGCCTACATCGGTTTCACGCCGTGCGGAAGATGACTGAACTTCCGCTTCAGCCTCTGGTCAAATGGGCGCAGCATCCCGGTACCTGCACCTTGGCTTATTCGTCGAGCGCAGCCGCTGCCGCTGCGTTGCTGCCGAACTTGGCGCCGGCCCTCAACATCAACCGGTGATTGAGTGATGGTAAAGATTCTTGCGGATGTCGAATTTTGGCGACCGCGTCAACCGGTTGTTAGTGAGTTGTGTCCACTTTGCCGATCGCGCGTTGCGCGAGCGGGTTGAGACGCGCCTGAAGGCTCTTGTCAGAGCAATTCAATTCCATGAGGGGCGGCGTCTTGCAATCCATATCCAAGGTTCACGGTCGCTATTACCTGGCGATATCAGTGCTGGCATCGGCGACGCTTTCCTACCAGATCCTGATAACGCGCTTCTTCAGCGTTATTCTTTATTATCACTTTGCGTTCGCCGCCATTTCACTCGCCATGCTTGGGCTCACGCGCGGCGCGATGCAGGTGTACGGCAAGCCCGAACGTTATGCGGCCGAACGGGTCGGCGTCGAATTCGCGCGCCACGCAACCTGGTTCGCACTCGCCAGCGTTGGCGCGATGCTCGGGCTGTTGTGCTTACCCACCCTGGTGTCCGCCGACACCGTGCCCCTCGTGCTTGGGGTGGCGATCATCGCCTTCATCGTGCCGTTCACGGAAGGCGGCGTTTGCATAACGCTGTTGCTGACCCGTTTGCCATATAGCGGCGGATGGCTCTACGCGGCCGATCTGCTGGGAGCCGCAGTCGGATGCCTCGGCGTGATCTTCCTGCTGCTGGTGATCGATCCCGTGAGCGCCACGTTATGGATCGCAGCGCTCTCCGCCGGCGTGGGCTGGATTGTCATCCGCAACAGCAATGAGGTTCGCAGCCTTCGCCTGAGCGGCGCCGTCGCGCTGACGATGGCCGTTGCAGCCACCGTGCATACCGGCCTCGACCTGTCCGGCAAGAGCCACCTCGGCGTGTTCTGGGCCAAGGGCGAAGAGCAGGCGGGCACGCTGTTTGAGCGCTGGAATACTTACTCACGGGTGAGGGTGCGCGAACTCGCGGGGAAAACCCCGTTCGGCTGGGGCTTCTCCCGCCCGCCCGAGGTTAGCGTCGAGCAGCATTACATCGATATCGATGCCGATGCCGGCACTGTCATCACCAGGTACGACGGCGATATCGGCAAGCTCGGCTACCTGAAAAATGATGTCATCAATGCCGCCTATCTCGTGCAGCCGGCCGCGGACGTCGCGGTGGTTGGCGTTGGCGGCGGCCGCGACATTCTTTCCGGCCTGGTTTTCGGAGCCAAGCGGATACGCGGCATCGAGATCAATCCGGCGATCTTTGAGGTGCTTACCGAAAAGTTCGCCGATTTCGCCGGCCATCTCGAACGCCAGCCCGGCGTTTCCCTGGTCAATGCCGAAGCGCGAAGCTACATCAACCACTCGTCCGAGCGGTATGATCTCGTCCAGATTTCACTGATCGATACCTGGGCGGCGACAGCGGCAGGCGGTCTGACGCTCACGGAAAACCGTCTCTATACCGTCGAAGCGTGGGATGATTTCTACCGCGCGCTCAAGCCCGGCGGGCTGTTGTCGGTCTCGCGTTGGTACGACGGGGACAAGCACCGCGGCGAATTCTACCGGTTGGTCGCGATCGCAGCCCGCGCCTTGCAGCAGAAGGGCGTGCCGGCCGCCGAGCTGCGGCATCATGTTGTCGCGCTCAACGTCGACAACATCGTCACGGTCATCACGCGGCCCGATGCGTTCACCGATGTCCAGTGGCAAGAGGCGCGCGAGCGGCTCCAGGCGCAGGGGTTCAAGATATTCCTGGGGCCGGATGTCACCTTTGATGCGATCACCTCGACGTTGCTGTCCGACAAGGCGGACGCGGCATTCTTCGATTCGCTGCCGGAGAATCTCGCCCCATCGACGGATGATAAACCGTTCTTCTTCTTCACCGCCCGCCTCGGCGATCTGGCCAAGATGTCGCCGTGGGGAGCGATGCGCAACGATCTTGCAGTCGGCATGACCAGCTTGCTCATCATCGCCGCGTTCCTCGCTTGCGGATACTACATCGTCCTGCCCTTCGTCGGTCTTGCGAGAAGGATGCCGCTATCAACGCTGACGCCGCCGGTGGCCTACTTCAGTGCGATCGGGATGGGATTCATGCTGATCGAGATATCGCAAATGCAGCGCCTGATGGTGTTCCTCGGTCATCCCGTCTACGGGCTGAGCGTCGTGCTCTTCACGATTCTTCTCTTCAGCGGCGCCGGCAGTGCCACGGTCGGCGCGGATACCCCTCGGCCGCGTACCATCGTCTGGAGGCTCGCGGTGCTCCTGATCACGATCGTGGCAGCCGGGCTTCTGACGCCGCTGGTTACCACGTGGACGCGGTCGCAGCCCACTGACATGCGCATTCTGGTTTCCGTCCTGTTGCTGGCGCCGCCGGCGTTCTGCATGGGAATGATGTTTCCGCTCGGCCTCAATATCTGGCGCCGTCACGAAGGGCTGTTGCCATTCTTCTGGAGCACCAACGGCGTGACGTCGATGCTGGCGTCGGTACTGGGCATGGCACTATCGATCCAGTTCGGTATCGCCAAGACCTATGCGCTCGGCGCGTGCTTCTACGCGGTCTGCGCCATCGCGATCCTGGCAAGCCGGCGCGCTGATCCCGTAGCTTCGCCCGCAACCAAGCCGGTCACCGGCGTCGGCCTGGTGCCGCAGGACGAAACGGCTTCATGACTCGACCGCATTCCGGGTCGCGGGCGCAGTTACGGCTGGTAATTATCAGTCAATTGGGAAAGTAACCCGCTCTCGTTCGCGCGGCATGACGGCGGTCGTGCCGCCGGCAGGTGAAGCCGTTACTTCGGCGCTGCGAAGCGGCTGTCGAACGAGTTCGACGACACGATCGGCGCGGAGCCTGAGACCTGATTATCCCTGACCTGGTTATCCTTGGCGGCGGCTGCCGGCGCGTCGGATACCGATGGCTTCAGCGGCGGGCGGCTGGCGGCGTGCTTGGCTTCCGGCTTCGGCGCGGCGGTCTTCGGCGCAGCTGCCTCAGGGCGCGGTGGCTGCTTGGTCTCGCTCGCCTTCGGCTTCGAAGGCGGCGTGCTCGCGGTGGCATCGGCTGCACTGCTGAGGCCGACTTTACGGGCGAGGCTGGAGAACCATCCGTCATTCTCGGCGGCCGGGGCCGCATTGGCGACCCGCGTCGGCGGCGGCGCGGCGGCAGGGGCGGGCGCAGTAGGCGCCGCGGCAAGCTTCGGCGGTTCCGGCGTCCCCATCAGCAAGTTGTCGGACGGCGCCTTGGGCGGATTGACGTGGGAGGGAATGGTGCCTGGGGCGCGCCCCATCAGCGACAGGGTCGAGCCGTCGCCGGCTTCCGAAAGGCCGGTATTGCCTTCGGGCACCCGCGCGGCGAACACCTTGTTCATGCCGCCGTCGATACCGGTATTCATTCGCGCGACCGGCGTTCCCTTGGCGATCAGCCTGGCGGTCTCGGCGATGTCGGTCGCCTGCTTCTCGCGCACGGCGTCGGCGACGTCGTCGGCAATCGCGTAGTCCGGGCACTTGGCCGAAGCGTCGAACACGAGATCACGGGTGGCGCCCGGCTTCTTGATCGCGTCGAAGACGTATTTCTTCTCGCAGAAATCGACCTTCGGCTCCTGCTTCGTCACCTCGAAATGATCATTGCCGTCCTTGATCATCTTCCAGAACGGCATGTTCGGGTTGTTGCGGTGCTTGGCCATGTTGGCCGGCGTCATCTTGAACGGATAGGCCTGCAACTGGAACGACTTCTGGCCGCCGAAGAAGGATTCTCGGCCGAGCGAATAGATCTCCGCGATCTGCTCGTCGGTCATCGCATAGCAGCCGCGCGAGGAGCAATCGCCGTGCACCATCAGCTGCGAGCCGGTGCGGCCCAGCGCCTTGTCGAAGGCGTTGGGATAGCCGGTGTTGAAGGAGAGGTAATAGGCCGACTGCGGATTCATTTGCGCCGGCGAAATCGCATAGAAGCCTTCCGGCGCCTGGCGGTCGCCTTCGCGGACCTTGGGCCCGAGATCGCCCGACCAGCGGCAGATCGGATAGGTCTTCAAGAGTGCGAAGCGGCCGGAGCGGTCCTGCTTCCAGATTTCCAGTTCGGCTTCCTGCTTGAACAGCCGGACCAGGATCGGCGACTGCAGGTCCATGTCTTTCGCCGCTATGTCGGCGATCAGCTTGGGCGGGACGGGCTGATTGGCCTTGGCGTTGTTGGCCAGCGACATGTCGTCGCCGTTGCAGCCGGCCATCAAGGCACCGGTGCCCGCGAGGGCAACAGACGTGACGAGCGCGCGAACCAGCGAGCGGTTTATCAAAGGCTAAGCTCCACACCCACCGGGCATTTCCGCACCCCAAGTCACGGCGTCATGCCCTGAAGCCATCAGATAAAATTGTATCCTTTGACCTTCCGCCCCGCAACCCGAACAGCATCGACCAGCGCGGGCATGGTCAACAGAGTTTAAAAACCCCGCTCAGGGCCTAATTACGGCCGAATCAAGTGCGCTGGTGAAAATAAAGGCCGTTTAGAGGTCGTTAAAGATTGCGGCGAATCGGTGCGCCTCCCCCTGTCAACAGGCCGGCCGATCCGGCCGACGCCGATCAGCCGAGCTTGCGGCCGATGTCGAGGAATTTCTGCCGCCGCTGCCGGCGGATGCCATCCGCATCGAGGTTGCGGAGGTCGTTGAACGCCTCGGCGATCGCATCGCCGGTGGCCGATATCATCGCGGCCGGATCGCGGTGGGCGCCGCCGGGAGGTTCTTTGAGGATCTGGTCGATCACGCCGAAGCGCAGCATGTCCTGCGCGGTGATCTTCATGCTGGTCGCGGCTTCCTGGGCCTTGGTGCCGTCGCGCCACAGGATCGAGGACGCCGCCTCCGGCGAGATCACGCTGTAGATGGCGTGTTCGAACATCAGCACGCGGTTCGCGGTGGTGATCGCAATCGCGCCGCCCGACATGCCTTCGCCGGTGATAATCGCGACATTCGGCACGCCTAGCGACAGGCAGGCATCGGTGGAGCGCGCGATCGCTTCCGCCTGGCCGCGCTCCTCGGCGCCGATGCCGGGATAGGCGCCGGCCGAATCGACGATCGACAGCACGGGGATGCCGAACCGGTCGGCCATCTCCATCAGCCTGACGGCCTTGCGGTAGCCTTCGGGGCGCGCCATGCCGAAATTGTGCTTGATGCGACCCTCGGTTGAAGCGCCCTTTTCCTGGCCTACCACGCAGATGCTTTCGCCGCGGAAGCGGCCGAAACCGCCCATCAGCGCCTCGTCCTCGCCGAACTTGCGGTCGCCCGCCATCGGCGTGAATTCCGTGATCAGCGTGTTGACGAAATCGGTGAAATGCGGGCGCTGCGGGTGGCGCGCCACCAGCGTCTTCTGCCAGGGCGTCAGGTTGGTATAGAGGTCGGCCAGCGCCTGGGACGCCTTGTCCTCGATGCGCGAAATCTCGTCGCCGATGTCGCTGCCCGACGCGGCGAGCGCGCGCAGTTCATCGACCTTGGCCTCGAGTTCGGCGACGGGTTTTTCGAAGTCGAGATAGCTGCGCATCTGATCCGGCATCAAATCAATATAGGTAACAACGTGCTTTGAGGCGAAGCAGTTTCGATTCGCTTAAGGAAAGCACGCATCTTCAAGGATTTAGCGTGCATTCAGGCCGGTGACCCGGTTTGCCGAAAGCACGCCAAACAAGGCCACGGCGGGAAACGGCTGTTTCACGGGAGAAGCCGCGGAAGTCAAGGCGGGAGTGAGCCCTTGATCGCCGAACGTGCATTCCCGGCGGCTTCACCCGGGCGGCGCCTGCTACGGCTTCTCGGCCAGCGGATGCAGGTCGCGGACCATGCTCTTCAGCCGCTCCTCGACCACATGGGTGTAAATCTGCGTCGTCGAGATGTCGGTGTGGCCGAGCAGCGTCTGCACGATGCGCAGGTCGGCGCCGTTGTGCAGCAGGTGGCTGGCAAAGGCATGGCGCAGCACGTGCGGGGAGACCAGCCGCGGCGCTAGGCCCGACGTGGCCGCCAGCTCCTTCAGGTCGCGCGCAAAATGCTGCCGCGTCAGGTGGCCGCTCTCGCCGAACGAGGGAAACAGCCATTTCGAGGGACTGGCGTCCGTTCTCTTTCCGGACTTGAGCGCTTCCACGGCGGTGAGGTAATCGGCCATCGCCTGCCTCGAGGCGTCGTTGAGCGGCACCAGCCGTTCCTTGTTGCCCTTGCCGCGCACCACGATCATGCGGGCGTCCTGCCGCGCGGCCGATAGCGGCAGCGCCACCAGCTCCGAGACGCGCAAGCCGGTGGCGTAGAGCACTTCCAGCAGGCAATGCAGCCGGATGGCGCGCAGCCGCCGCTGCGGCGACGCGCCTTCGACCAGTGTCAGTTCCTTGGCCCGCGTCAGCATGCGGTCGACATCCGGTATCGACAGCACTTTCGGCAGGCCGCGGCCGCGCTTGGGGCCGGTCAGGATCGCCGCCGGATCGTCGGTGCGGATACGCTCGTTCAGGAGGAAGCGGAACATGTGCCGCATCGCCGACAGCCGGCGCGCCACGCTGGAGGACTTGAAGCCGCGAGTATCGAGATCGGCGAGATACTCACGCAATATATCCGTTCCGGCGCCGGCAATGTTTTGGTTGGCGCGCGCCAGAAAGCTGGAAAAATCGGTGAGGTCGCGGCGATAGGCGTCGAGCGTGTTTTCGCCCGCTCCCTGTTCCGCCGTCAGCATGTCGAGGAACAGGTCGATCAGCTTCGCATCTGATGTGTTCTTGCTCGAACGCATTGCCCCCGACAGTTCCGCGCGCGGAACTGTCCTCCCCCAATCCGACTCACATCGGATCAGCAGATAGCGGCTATTTTTTGAGGAATTTGTCCGCGGGGATGGTTACCGTCATTTCACGGGGTTTTGGATTAACAAAATTCGCCAGCGCGAAAACGATGCCATAGATCACCGCGGCAATCACGCCGACGACGGTCAGAAAGCGGAACAAACTGGGCATAGGGGGCTCAGGGCGGCGAATTAACCAATTAAATCATCCATCATGTTCCCATGCCCGTGGCAAGAGTCTCTGGCAAGGGCGTCGGTGGGGGTAGTATAGGTGGGCGTGAAGCGGGGAAAATCCGCGAAACGACAGGGTTTTGATGTCCGAGACCGCCGCACCGGCACAAGCGAGCACGCCCCAGGAGGCCGCCATTACGTCGGCGCTGGGCAGGCGTTCGGTCGTGCTGGTCGGCATGATGGGCGCCGGCAAGTCGACCATCGGGCGCCGGCTGGCGGCCCGGTTGCGGCTGCCGTTTCTTGACGCCGATGTCGAGATCGAGGCGGCGGCTGGCATGTCCATACCGGACATTTTCGAAACCCATGGCGAGCCGCATTTCCGGGATGGCGAGGCGCGGGTGATCGCTCGGCTGCTCGACAATGGGCCGGCCGTGATTGCCACCGGCGGCGGCGCTTTCATGCGCGAGGAAACCCGCAATCGCATCCGCGACAAGGCGGTGTCGATCTGGCTCAAGGCGGACGCCGATACGATCATGAAGCGGGTCAAGCGCCGGGCCGACCGCCCGTTGCTGCAAACCGAGGACCCGGTTGCGACCGTCAGCCGCCTGCTCGAAGCGCGCGAGCCGGTCTATCAGGGCGCAGACCTGACGATCGCCTCGCGCGACGTGCCGCACGACCGCATCGTCGACGAATGCATCGATGCCTTGCGCGGCCGGCTCGGCGTCGACGTTGCGGCAGTCAACGCCGCGGCAATTGAAGAAACCACCGACGGGATCAGCGTCACGCCATGACTGCGCCACTGAAACATTCGGCCGAAATCACCGTCGACGTCGCGCTCGGCGACCGCGCCTACGACATCGTCATTGGCCGCGGCGTATTGCAATCGCTCGGCGCGCGCGTTGCCGCGTTGCGCCCGGGCGTGCGCACGGCGATCGTCACCGACCGCACCGTGGCAAAGCATTGGCTGGAGCAGACCGAGAGTTCGCTCGCCGCGGCCGGCATCCCGACATCGCGTGTCATCGTCGAGGAAGGCGAGGGCTCGAAATCCTATGCCGTTCTCGAAAAGGTCTCCGAAGCACTGATCGCGGCCAGGATCGAGCGCAACGATCTGGTGATCGCGCTCGGCGGCGGCGTGGTCGGCGACCTCGCCGGATTCGCGGCGGCGATCCTGCGGCGCGGCGTCGATTTCGTGCAGGTGCCGACCTCGCTGCTGGCGCAGGTGGATTCCTCGGTCGGCGGCAAGACCGGCATCAACTCGCCGCAGGGCAAGAACCTGCTCGGCGCGTTTCACCAGCCGGTGCTCGTCGTCGCCGACACTTCCGTGCTCGACACGCTGTCGCCGCGCCAGTTCCGCGCCGGCTATGCCGAAGTCGCCAAATATGGCGTGCTCGGCGATGAAGCGTTTTTCGGCTGGCTCGAGGCCAACCATGCCGACATCTTTTCCGGCGGCGCGGCGCGGGAACACGCCATCGCGACCTCCTGCCGCGCCAAGGCTGCGATTGTCTCCCGCGACGAGCGCGAAACCGGCGAGCGCGCGCTGCTCAATCTCGGCCATACGTTCGGCCATGCGCTGGAAGCCGCGACCGGATTTTCCGATCGCCTGTTCCATGGCGAAGGCGTCGCCGTCGGCATGGTGCTGGCGGCGGAATTTTCCGCAACACTCGGCATGATCTCCGCGGACGACGCAGCCCGTGTCGAGCGCCATCTTGTCGCCGTGGGCCTGCCGACCCGCTTGCAGGACATCGCCGGCTTCACCCAGGAAGGGCTCGCCGACGCCGATGCCCTGATGGCGCTGATGGCGCAGGACAAGAAGGTGAAGCGCGGCAGGCTGACATTCATCCTCCTGGAGGCCATCGGCCGCGCGGTGGTCGCAAACGACGTCGAGCCCGCGCGGGTCCGCGAGTTCCTGCAACGGAAACTGTCGGAATGAGAGTGGGAATGTCCGGGCGCATCGGCGGCGACGCGCAGCGCAGGGCTGGGGCCATTGCGAGGCACGCATGAGTTCGACGGCGTCCAGTCTGCTGCTTGCGTTCCTTTTGCTCGCCGCCAACGCGTTCTATGTGGCGGCCGAATTCGCGCTGGTGAAAAGCCGCGGGTTCCGCATCAGGGCGATGGCCGAACAGAACCGTTTCGGCGCGCGCCTGTTGCAAAGCATGATGGGCGATATCGAGGCCTATCTTGCCTGCTGCCAGCTCGGCATCACCATGGCCTCGCTCGGGTTAGGCTGGGTCGGCGAGCCGACGGTGTCGGCGCTGCTCGAGCCATTGCTGCTTCCACTCGGCATGGCGGAGCGCAGCCTGCACTTCGTGTCGTTCCTGGCCGGCTTCCTGATTTTCTCCTCGCTGCACATCGTCATCGGTGAGCAGGTGCCGAAGACGTTTGCGATCCGCCAGCCGACGCCGGTCTCGCAATGGATCGCCTATCCGCTGTATCTGTCCTATCTCGTTTTCTGGCCGCTGAACTGGCTACTGAACAATGCGTCTCGCGCGATTCTGCGCATGTTCGGCGTGAAGGAGTCCTCGCAGCATGAGATTCTCACCGACTCCGAAATCGAGGGGCTGGTGGAAGAATCCGCTGTGCATGGCGGCATCGAAAGCGGCGAGGCCGAATACATTCACAATGTGTTCCGTTTCGGCGACCTCGCCGTGTCCGACGTCATGGTCCACCGCACCGCCATGGTGATGATCAATGCCGACCTGCCGCCGGACGAACTGGTGCGCGAGGTGCTGGCTACCGAATACGCCCGCATTCCGCTGTGGCGCGACAAGC
>Ga0081540_1003519_pt1 | contig 12355 bp, 13 predicted proteins | sample TabmetS2T1R1_FD_71024 | JGI IMG/M metagenome (GOLD analysis project Ga0081540, IMG submission 71024) | Tabebuia heterophylla rhizosphere microbial communities from the University of Puerto Rico - S2T1R1 | ecosystem: Host-associated > Plants > Roots > Rhizosphere ...
CGGCCGCGGCCGCCGCACACATGCTGGTGGCCAGGTCCGGGGCGGGGAACGCGGCGCGCAGCGAGCCGGCCGTCGGCACGTAGAGGTCGACGCCCCGCAGCTCCAGCCGTGGCAGCGGGTTGCCGCCGTCGACGCTGAGCGCTGCCGGGCCTTCCGCGCCGCGCAGGGCCGCGCGGACACTGCCGTACCCGGTCTGGTCGACGTGCAGCCAACCGGCGGCGCCGACCGGTACGGAGGCGGGATCCGGGGGCGGGGCGGAGGTGGTGACGATCGTGCGCGACCCGGTGCCGCGGGACACCAGGATGACGCTGCGCGCGGTGGGTACCCCCGGCCGGGTCAGCAGCCACCGGGTGTCCACGCCCTCGGCCTCCAGCAGCCGCCGGCTGAGCCTGCCGTCCTCGTCGTCGCCGACCACCCCGCAGAAGCCGACCGGTACCCCCAGCCGGGCCAGCGCCACCGCGGCGGTCGCGGCCGGCCCGCCACCCGCCACCACGAACGGCTCGGCGACCACCCGGGTGTCCTCGGCCGGCAGGTGCTCGACCACGGCGATGGTGTCGACGGTGACCGCGCCGACGCAGACGACCTCGAGCCGCATCCCGCGCTCCCGCCCCACTCCTACTTCACCGCGCCGGCCGTGAGACCCGCGACCAGATATCGTTGCAGGACAAGGAATCCGGCCACGATTGGCACGCTGACCACCAGCGAGGCGGCCATCACCTGGTTCCAGTAGACGGTGGTCTCGGTGGCGTAGCTCTGCAGGCCCACCGCCAGGGTGCGGGTGTCGCTGTTGGTCAGCTGCGACGCGAACAGGATCTCACCCCACGCGGTCATGAACGCGTACACCGCCACCGCGATCACGCCGGGCCGTGCGGTGGGCAGGATGATGCGGAACAGCGCACCGAGCGCGCTGGTGCCGTCGACCCGGGCGCACTCGTCCAGCTCCCTGGGAATGCCGTCGAAGTAGCTGGCCAGCATCCAGATCGAGAACGGCAGGGTGAACGTGAGGTACGTGACGATCAGGCCGACGCGCGTCTGGTACAGCAGGGTGAAGCCGAGGCCGCGGTCGATGTTGACGAAGATGACGAACAGCGGCAGCAGGAACAGCACGCCGGGGAACATCTGGGTGGACAGCACGACGCCGGTGAAGGTACCCCGGCCACGGAACCGGTACCGCGACACCGCGTAGGACGCGAAGACCGCGATCACCACACTGCACACCGTCGCCGAGACGGTGACGATCAGGCTGTTCGCGAAGTAGTGGGCCAGCGGAACGGTGGACCACATGTCCACGAACGGCCGCAGGGTCAGGTTTCCCGGCCACCACTGGAAGTCGCCCTGGACGTCGCGCAGCGGCTTGAGAGCCGAGGTGACCATCACGTACAGCGGCACCAGGGTGAACACCGCCAGCGGTACCAGCACCAGCCAGCGGAAGACCCGGAACGACAACTGTTCACGCATCGCGGGAGACCCTCCGGTGCCACAGTCCCCAGAGCCCGGCCACCACGATGAGGAACAGCATCAGCAGCACGGACATCGCCGAGCCCAGGCCGAAGTTCCAGGTGATGAACGAGCTCGCGTAGATGTGCACGGTCAGCAGGTCGGCCGAGTCCGGCGGGGTCGGGCCGAACAGCACGTAGGGCGTGTTGAACTCGCGGAAGGTCCACAGGAACAGCAACAGCAGCAGGACCGCGTTGACCGGGCGCATCATCCGCAGCGTGATGTGCCGGACCTGCTGCCAGGTACCGGCTCCGTCGATCGCGGCCGCCTGGTAGAGCTCCTCCGGGATCACCTGCATGCCGGCCATCGTCATGAGGAAGGCGAACGGCCACTGCTGCCACACCGAGACCACCACGAGGGAGGCGAACGCGTTGCCGCCGATCAGCCAGAACGGCGGGTCCTTCACCAGGTGCAGGTCGTTGACCAGCAACTCGTTGAGCAGCCCGTTGTCCCGCTGGAGCATGAACTTCCAGGTGATGATCCCGGCGTAGGCCGGCAGCGCGTACGGCACCAGGAACAGCGTGCGCAGCAGCCCCCGGCCGCGCACGAACCGCTGCAGCACCAGGGCCGCGCAGATGCCGAACAGGAACGAGAGACCTACCACCAGCACGGTGAAGCCGAGAGTGAGCCCGAAGGAGCGGGCGAGCTGGCTGCCCAGCGGCCCGGAGAAGTTCAACGCGACCCGGTAGTTGCCGAGCCCGGCGAAGGGCGCCCGGGACCAGTCGGTGAGGAAGAACTGGGTGAGCCGGATCAGGCTGAGGTAGCCGCCGACGACCATCGGAACGACGTGTACCAGCAGCTCGAACGCGATCGCCGGGACGATCAGCAGGTACGGCGTGGCGCGCGCCCAGGTGATGCGCGGCCGGCGCGGCCGGGGCTCGCCCGCGCCCCCCGTCCGGGGCGCGGGCGAGCGGGTGCGCCGACCCGGCAGCGTCACCGCCATTCAGTTCGTGCCCATCTTCTGTTGCGCCTGGTCGAGCGCGGCCTTGACGTCCGCGTCGCTGATCGCGGCTCCGGTCGCGGCCTTCCCGATCAGTGCCACCACCGCGCCGCCGACGTTCGCCTGGAACGCCTGGATCGCCGAGATCAGCGGCAGCGGCTTGGAGTAGTCGGACAGGATCTTGGTGAACACGGCCAGCTTCTGCTGGTCGTCGGTGAAGGCGGCCGGCGCGCCCTTGACGGCGGGCTGGGTGGTGTACGCCTTGTTGAGGATCTGCTGCTCGGCGTCGCTGGTCATGAACTTCACGAACTTCAGCGCGGCGCTGAGGTGCTTGGTGTTCTTGAAGATCGAGATGTTGGTACCGGCGACGAAGCTGGAGATCTTGTCGCCGCCGGCGGGCGCCGGGATCGGCGCGATGCCGTACTGGTCGGCGGTCATGCCGTTCTGTGCCAGCACGTTGATCCCGGAGGTCTGCGCCATGAACATCGCGGCCTTGCCCCGGGCGAAGTCACCGGCCGACTGGGAGGCGTCGGTGTACTGCGCGGCGCTCGGGTTGACCACGTGGTACTTGCCCAGCAGGTCGACATACTGCTTGACCCCGCTGATCATCCCCGCCGAGGTGAAGGTGGGCTTGCCGTCCTTGTCAAAGGCCGCGCCACCGTGCTGCTCGCTGAAGATGAACGTGAAGTGCATGCTCGCGTTGACCGTCCCGCCCGGGATGACGATCCCGTACTGCTTCTGCGCCGGGTCGGTCAGCTTCTGCGCGTCGGAGACCAGGTCCTCCCAGGTGGCGGGTGGCTGCAGTCCGGCGTCGGCGAACAGCTTCTTGTTGTAGTACAGGGCGTAGACCTGGCTGTAGAGCGGGAGCGAGGTCGGTGGCTTGCCGGACGTCCCGGCCGTGGCGAACGCGCTGGCGACGAAGCGATCCTTGCCGCCGACCTGCTGCAGCGCGGCGTCGTCGAACGGGTAGAACGCGCCGGTCGACTGGAAGGTCACCGCGTTGGTGTTGCCGATGTTGAGCACGTCCGGACCCTGACCGCTGACCGCCGCGGAGAGGGTGTTGTTGGTGAGGTTCGACCAGGGCACGACCTCCAGCTTGATCTTGATCCCGGTCTGCTGGGTGAACTTGTCCAGCTCGGGCGTGAGCACCTGCTTGTCGTTGTCCAGGCTCGCGCCCTGGTTGCTGGCCCAGTAGGTGAGCGTTACCCCGGCGTCGTCCGCGCCCGTCGCGCCGTCGTTGCCGCCGTGGGAGCAGGCGGTCAGGGCGGCGGCCAGGAGCGCGGCGGACACGCCGGCGGCGAGGCTTCGGATCTTCATGGCGCGGCTCCTCGTGAGGTGGCGAGCGGGGAGGACGCCCGTCACGCGAAGGAAAAGTGTTGCCATTCCAACATTGACGCGATGTTGTTGTCAATCGCACAAATTTTGCGCGCTTACGGACGGCTCGGTCCGAACCCTCGGGTCGATGTGCGTGGACTCGCGCAATCGACGTGCCCCCGTCCCACGAAGCAGGACACCCGCACCGCCCCCGGCCGCCCCCGCCCCGAGCCGTGTTGCGGAATTGTTATCGCCGCGGAGCCGGTCGCTGTATCGACGCCCTTGCATTGCCGCGGGGTCGCGCAATAAGTTGCGGCTCACAACAAAGCTGGTCGGTCCGACGCCTGAGCCCGTCCCACCCAGGCGCCGGCCCACCGGTCTCCACCCGTTCCAGGAGAGCGCTCCACGCGATCTCCGCGTGACCGCCCCGCTGTCCGGGCCGCCCCCAACGAGCGGCCCGGCACCGGGGACCTGTTCGTCGTCCCCCGAACAGTCCGTCCCACCGTCACGTCAAGAGAGGCCATGCTGATGACCGATCAACCGGTCAGTACCCGAGGAAATCCACGCCGCCGCGGCCGACGCCTCCTCGTCCTGGCGTCCGCCGGAGCGCTGCTCGCCTCCGGCGCCGCCTACGTGATCGCCAAGGCCGCCCCGTCGTTCGCCGCGACCTCGGCGAACGTCTGGCTCACCACCGCGGACCAGTCCAACAAGCTCACCCAGAAGGCCGCGGTCACGTTCGGCACCGCGGGCAGCGGCTCGGTCATCACGGTCAACCCGAACACCACGTACCAGTCCATCGTCGGGTTCGGCGGATCGATGACCGACGCGGCAGCCAACAACATCTTCAACTCGTCCGCCCGCAACACCATCATGAGCAACCTGTTCGGTTCGAGCGGGATCGGGCTGAGCTTCCTGCGCCAGCCGATCGGCACCTCGGACTTCTCCGTGCAGTTCTACAGCCTGGACGACGGTGCCGCCGATCCCAACCTGACCCGCTTCTCGGTCTCCCGCGACCAGTCCTACATCCTCCCGCTGCTGCAGCAGGCCAAGTCGCTCAACCCGGGCCTCAGCGTCATGGGCAGCCCGTGGAGCGCGCCCGGCTGGATGAAGACCAGCGGCAACATGGTCGGCGGCAGCCTCATCGGCGGTGACGAGAGCGTGTTCGCCAGCTACCTGGTGAAGTTCGCGCAGGCATACCAGGCGGCCGGCGTTCCGATCAGCTACCTCACCGTGGCCAACGAGCCGCAGTACTCACCGCCGGCGTACCCGGGCATGCTGATGTCCGCCTCCCAGGAGAGCAGCGTCATCAACAACCTCAAGCCCAAGCTGACCTCGGCCGGCCTGAACACCAAGGTCCTCGTCCTGGACCACAACTGGGACCTCGTGTCCTACGCCGAGCAGGTTCTGGGCGCCACCGGCAACAACGCCGACGGCACGGCCTGGCACCACTACGGCGGCAACGTGAGCGGGCAGACGACGGTCCGCAACGCGTACCCGTCCAAGGAGGTCCTGTTCACCGAGGGCTCCTGGACGTCCGGGAACAACTGGGGCGCGGAGATAACCGGCCAGGGCGGGGGTACCGCCATCAACACGCTGCGGAACTGGTCCCGCACGGTCACCTTCTGGAACCTCGCGCTCAACGCGAGCGGCGGTCCGAAGATCGGCAACGGCTGCGCCTGCACGGCTCCGGTGACCGTCAACGGCGGCACCGTGACCTACAACGCCGAGTACTACGTGCTGGGGCACTTCTCGAAGTTCGTGAAGCCGGGCGCGGTGCGCGTCGACTCCAACGTGGTCGGCACCGTCAACAACGTGGCGTTCAAGAACCCCGACGGCTCCATCGCGCTCGTCGCGGTCAACACGGGCGGCAGCACGCAGAACATCCAGGTCTCCTACGGAGGCTCGTCGTTCCCGTACAGCCTGCCGGCCGGTGCCATGGCGACCTTCACCTGGCCCGGCGGCACCGTCGCCCCGACCACGCCGCCGACCACCGCGCCCACGACGGGCGCGCCCGGCGGCGGTACCGGCCCGATCACCGGGGTCGGCGGCAAGTGCGTCGACGTGGCGGGCGCCAACCCGGCCAACGGCACGGCGGTCCAGCTCTACACCTGCAACGGGACCAACGCACAGACCTGGACCGTGGGTACCGACGGCACTGTCCGCGCGCTGGGCAAGTGCATGGACGTGACGGGCGCCGGTACCGCCAACGGTACGAAGGTCCAGCTCTACGACTGCAACGGCACCAACGCCCAGAAGTGGACCCGCAGCGGGCTGGAACTGGTGAACGTCGGCTCCAACCGGTGCCTCGACGCGACCGGCAACAGCTCGGCCGACGGGACCAGGTTGCAGATCTGGGACTGCACCAACGGCGGCAACCAGCAGTGGCACCTGCCCGGCTGACCCCTCACCGACCGGTGGCACCACCGAAATGGTGGTGCCACCGGCACCGGCTCTCCGGATCCCGAGCCCAGGCCCGAGCCGTCCACAGTGGACTACGGCGGCTCAGGGCTGCTTGACCAGAACGGCGCGCGTGTAGAGCAGGTCGAAGCCTCGACGCTGGACGTTGTGTTGGGACTTCGACCCGGGCTGGGTGGTGACGACGGCGATGTCGCAGCCAGCCGCGGCGGCGTCAGCCAGCCGGGCCGACACCAGCGCGGTCTGCACTCCCCGCCGGCGGTGCGCGGGTGCGGTCGCCGCGCCGAACTGCACGACGCCCTCGGACATCCGCATCGTGGCGCCGCCCGCGACCACCCCGTCGTGCAGCGCGAGGTAGCAGGTGACGCCGCCGGACGCCACGAAGTCACGTTCGGCATGGGCGATGGCCTCACGCGGGAACTCTTCGTGCTGGGGAAGCCCTTCGGTGTCGGGATGGCTGACGGCATCCACGATCACGTCGAGCCAGGCGTCGAACTCCTCCTCGGCGCAGTGGCGGACCTCGACGCCGGGCGGCGTGACCCGCTCGGGTTCGCCGGCCACGGTGCGGCCGAGCACGTTCTCGAAGGAGACGAGCCGGTAGCCCCGTTCGGTCAGCAGGACACCGATCGCCGGATCGCCGAGGTTGGCCAGCTCGACCTGTACCGGAGCTCCGCAGGCGGCGAACGCCCGCTCCAGTTCGTCCAGCGCGGCCGTCTCCGGTACCCCGGCGAACCCCAGCCCGGCCACCTTGTTGAACGGTGAGTCGTCATCGGCGAAGCTGGCCACCCCACCGGCGACGGGGATCACGAAGCCCACGCCGTCCGCCCGGCGCGCGTGAGCGGCCCGGCTGGCCCCGGCGACCAGCTCCGCCTCCACCCGCTCGATGCGCTGCGCCAGCTCGGTGTCGCAGAACAGTGGCGACCGCTCAGCGTTCACCGGTCCGGTCCCCGCGACGCGTCGACGCGACAGTCCAGCCACACCCGGTCGCGCAGGCGGATGCCGTCGATCACCAGGTCGGGCGGGTAGCCGGTGGCCGGGGTGAAGGCATCACGTTCGATCGATCGCATTCGGAAGCCCTGCCTCTGGTAGAAACGAAGATTGCCGACGTCGGCGGTGGCGGTGGCTACCAGTACCGTGGAGACCGCCTCTGAGGCGGCCAGGTCGATGGCCGCCCGCACCAGGCGGGCGCCGATACCGCGGCCCTGCCAGCCTTCCCGCACGGCCATGTTCCTGATCTCGACCGCGCCGCCGCCGCCGTCGACCAGCTGCAGATGGCCGACCACCTCGTCCCCCGACCGCGCGACGAGCACCCGACCGGCGCCCAGGTAGGAGTCGAGCTGCGCCGGTGAGTCCTCGGCCATCTCGAACAATGGCCGCAGCTCTTCCCGGGGGCCGCTGTACAGGCCGACCCGTACGCCGGGGGTTGGACGATCTCGCACAACTGCTTTGCTACACGGGGCGACCGGTCCTTACCCCGCGGCGCCGGGATTTTCACCGCGTCGCCATGCGGAACCATCCACCGCTTTCCGGCGTCGCCGACCGCGCGGCGTGCGAGGTCCGTTCGGTAAGCATCCCGTAAGCGCAACAACCCCATGCCGGCCGTCGCGGCGGCTTAGGGTTTCCTCTTATGACGGAACCCGTTGACGTGGCTCCGCAAAGACTCAGGCGCGGTGGCTGCCTGCTGTCCATAGTGGACGGCAGGCGGCACGGCCTGGTGGCGGTAGCCGGATGAGCACGGCCCTGGCACACTACGGCGCGGCGTTGCGCGCCGCGGCCGCCGGCCGCCCGGCCCAACTGCATCTGGTCGATCCGGTCGCGAGCCGGCCTGTCCGGCAACTCGCACCACATGACTGGTGCACCGACCGGCTGCCGGGGGACGAGAGCCTGCTCGCACGGTGCACCGGACCGACCCTCGACGTCGGCTGCGGCCCTGGCCGGCTGGTCGCCGCCCTCACCGCCATGGGGGTGACCGGGCTCGGTGTGGACATCTCCGGTGAGGCGGTGCGCCAGGCCCGCCGTCGCGGCGCACCCGCGCAGCACGTCAGCGTGTTCGGGCCGGTCGACAACGCGGGCGGCTGGACCCACGTGCTGCTCGCCGACGGCAACATCGGCATCGGCGGCGACCCCGCGCTGCTGCTGCGCCGCTGCCGCCAACTCCTGCGCCCCGGCGGCGACATCCTGCTGGAGACCGACCCGCCCGGGGCGGGCAGCTGGCAGGGTCCGGTGGCCCTGTGCCACCAGGACCGCACCAGCACCCCGTTCCCGTGGGCCGCCGTCGCCGCCGACGACCTCGACGCCCTGGCGCGGGACGCCGGCGTACGGGTACTCGACCGGTGGACGCGGGCCGGACGCTGCTTCGCCCGACTGGACGGCGGGCGATGACGCGGTACGGGTTCCCGCCGAGGCTGTGGGAGGCGCTCGAGCGGCACCGGCCGCCCGGGCTGCCCGGCGACCGCGCATGGCGCAGCCCGCTGCGCGGCCCGTGGCTGACCTCCGTATTCGGCCTCGTGCTGCTGCTCAGCCTGCCACTGGTCATCCTGACCGGGCTGCTGGACTTCATCGCCTACGCACCGCAGTTCGGCCAGGCGTACCCGAGCGGTGTGGGCTGGCTGCGCCTCCCCCTGTTCGACTGGCCGACCCGCCCGGCCTGGCTGTTCGCGCTCACCCAGGGCATGCACGTCATCCTGGGACTGGTGCTGATCCCGGTCGTGCTGGCCAAGCTGTGGTCGGTGGTACCCAAGCTGTTCGTCTGGCCCCCGGCCCGCTCACTGGCGCAGGTGGTCGAGCGGCTGTCGCTGGTGCTGCTCGTCGGAGGCATCCTCTTCGAAATCGTCACCGGGGTCCTGAACATCCAGTACGACTACGTGTTCGGGTTCGACTTCTACACCGCGCACTACTACGGCGCCTGGGTCTTCCTCGCCGCGTTCGTGGTGCACGTCGCCATCAAGCTGCCGCGGATGTACCACGCACTGCGGTCCCGGTCGCTGCGCGCCGAACTGCGGACCTCCCGTGCCGACACCCGTGCCGAGCCACCCGACCCGGACGGCCTGGTCCCCACCGACCCGGCTTCGGCGACGGTGAGCCGGCGCGGCGCGCTGGCCCTGGTCGGCGGAGCCACCCTGCTGATGACGGTTCTCACCGTCGGGCAGAGCCTGGGCGGGTTCACCCGCCACGCCGCGCTGCTGCTGCCCCGCGGTCGCTCCTACGGCAGCGGCCCCGGCGCGTTCCAGGTCAACCGCACCGCCCAGGCCGCGGGCATCACCGCGGCGGCCACCGGGTCCAGTTGGCGACTGACCCTCCAGGGAGCCGCGCAGCCCGTGACCCTGGACCGTGCCCGGCTGGCCGCGATGACCCAGCACACCGTTACCCTGCCGATCGCCTGCGTCGAAGGATGGTCAACCACCCAGGACTGGACCGGGGTGCGGCTGCGGGACCTCGCCGCCCTCGCCGGTACGCCCGATCCGCACTCGGCCCACGTCCGGTCCCTGGAGAAGGCGGGTCAGTTCAGCCAGGCAACGCTGCAACGCAACCAGATCCTGCACCCCGACTCGCTGCTCGCCCTGCGCGTCAACGGCATCGACCTTCCCGTCGACCACGGCTACCCGGCCCGCGTCATCGTGCCCGCCCTGCCCGGAGTCCACTGCACCAAGTGGGTACGCAGCATCGAGTTCCGGACCACCGGCCATGCCTGACCCGCTCACCCGTACCGCCCGGGCCTACGGCGCCAGCCCCCTGCACCTGCTGGCCCTGCTGGCCAGCTTCGCGGTCGCCGGATACGCCGTCGCGCACTGGGTCCACGAGTCGACGTTCGTGCGCATGCTCATCTGGTTCCTCGCCGCGGTCATCGGCCACGACCTGATCCTGTTCCCGCTCTACGCGCTCGCCGACCGCTCGCTGCGCGCGGCCCTGCGGGCGCTGTGGCCGCGCCGGGGCGCGCCGGCACGGGTGTCGCCACTCAACTACATCCGGGTACCCGCACTGGGTTGCGCCCTGACGCTACTGGTCTTCCTTCCCGGCATCATCCAACAGGGTCAGTCGACCTACCACGCGGCCACCGGCCAGACCCAACAGCCGTTCCTGGACCGCTGGCTGCTGCTGAGCGCGGCGATGTTCCTGGTCGCCGCCCTCGTCTACGCCGTCCGACTGCGTCGAGCCGGGCAACCCCGTCCCCGCCAGTGAGGGCTCACGCCCGGGGCGGTACCGGGATCCGCCAGGAGGTCGAGCCGTGAAGCTCCAGCCACATGTCGGTGGGGGTACGCACCATCCGGGCGTTGACCTCGCCGCAGTGCGGGCACCGCGCGACCATGCCGGGCCCGCGATCGTAGACGTGCCGGTCGGCGAACCGCCCGGACTGGCCGCAGTTGGCGCAGGTGACCGTGGCGGTGGACATCTCGCTGTGGAACGCCTCGGCGAGCATCCCCATGACGGCGTTGCCGTCCACGTAGAGTGATTCGCGGTCGTCCATGTCAGCCTCCCGTCGGCCCGAAACGTTCGGTACGCACATTCGACGGGTCGTACCCGTGGTCGGCCAGCAACCCGGCGACCGCCTCCACGAAGGCGGTGGGACCGCAGACATACGCACGGGCCGCGGATCCTTGCGGCAAGCCGGTGTCGGCCAGGTCGTCCGGCCGGATGCGGCCGACCGGTCGTGCCGTCCCCTCTGGCGCCGAATCGCTGTACAGCAACGAGATGTTCAGCCCGTCACCGTCCCGCGCCCGGTGTGCCAGTTCGTCGGCGTAGAGCACGACCTCCGGCGAGCGCACCGAGTACAGCAGCGAGAACGGCGCGGCGCTGCCCGCCCTGGCCCGTTCCCGGACCATGGCCATCAACGGCACCAGGCCCGACCCGCCGGCCACCAGCAGCACCGGGTCGGACTCCTCGGGGTGCCACACGAACCAGCCGCCGACCGGTCCGCGTAGCTCCGCCTCGTCGCCGACCCTCATCTCGCCGACCATGTACGTGGACAGCTCGCCGTCCGGTACCCGTTGGATCGTCAGTTCGACCCGTTGACCGTCCGGCGAGCCGCCGATCGAGTAGCTTCGCTCGGCCTGGTAGCCGTCCTCGGCCGTCAGCCGAACGTCGACGTGCTGACCGGCGACGTGACCCGGCCAGTGCGGAACGTCGAAGACGATCGTGCGGGTTGTCGACGTCTCCTCACGAAGGTCGGCGACCCGCGCGGGCAGCCAGTGCACCGGCCTCGGCGCGCTCGTCTCGGTCATCAGACTCAGTCCCCCGCATACCGCTGGTCGCGCCACGGGTCCCCGTAGCTGTGGTAGCCCATGGTCTCCCAGAACCCTGGCGTGTCCTCGGTGCGCAGTTCGATGCCCCGCACCCACTTCGCCGACTTCCAGAAGTACAGGTGTGGTACCAGCAGCCGCGCGGGGCCACCGTGCTCGGCGGGGAGGTCGGCGCCGTCGTACCGGTAGGCGATCCACGCCTTCCCGCCCCGCAGATCCGCCAACGGGAGGTTCGACGAGTACCCGCCGTAGGAGCGCACCAGGGCGTAGCCCGCCCGGGTCTGTACCGGCCCGAGCAAGGTGTCGAGCGAGACGCCCTGCCAGCGCGTACCGAGCTTCGACCATTTCGTCACGCAGTGGATGTCCACCATCGGCTGCTCGCTCGGCAGGTCGAGGAACTCCTGCCAACCCCACCCGTGCTCCGTGCCCGCCTCGTCGGTGAGGGTGAACCGCCACTGCTCCAGGGAAATCTGCGGTGTCGGGCCGGCCGACAGCACGGGGAAGTCGGGTGTCAGGTACTGGCCCGGCGGCAAGTTGGCCGCGGCCGGGTCCCGCCGCCCCACGAATCCCCGGGTCACCACGCCCACCGGAGGCCCCTTTCCGTCCGCGAAGGGGGTCTCCGGCTCGACTCGCCGTGGCTGCGGCGCGGCATGGCTCCGCTCAACCCGACTTCATCGTCATCGCGGCGTTCTTCACGTCGTCCATGGAGTTGAAGTTCTCCATGGGCATCTTCTTGATCATTTCCATTTCGTCGTTGCCCGCGCCCTGCTGCATCGCGTGGTTCATGAGGTCCTGCTTGCTCGCCGGGAAACTCATGCCCATGAGGTGCTGCTGCATCATGTTCATGTCCATAATCGGCGGCTACCCGCCCGCATCCGCCCTAAACGGCGGCGCAGGGGCACGCCGGGCCGGACCGGCGCCGATGCGGCGGCCACGCCCGCCAGTCCGAGCT
>Ga0081540_1003520_pt1 | contig 12355 bp, 6 predicted proteins | sample TabmetS2T1R1_FD_71024 | JGI IMG/M metagenome (GOLD analysis project Ga0081540, IMG submission 71024) | Tabebuia heterophylla rhizosphere microbial communities from the University of Puerto Rico - S2T1R1 | ecosystem: Host-associated > Plants > Roots > Rhizosphere ...
TGGCAGCGATTCCGCCACAGCGGAACCAGTGTCGCTCGTCGCCTGGCACGGCGACAGGCCGCCCCGCTCTCACGCGGACCACGCCATCCGTCGAACACCCAAGCCAATCAAGGTCGCGGTGAAAGCCGCGCCTGCCGTTCCCATACCGGTTCGTTCTCCGCAAACGAACCAGCAGACGACGGGCAATGCCGCTACTTCCGAAGCGACTCGTGCTTCCGACGCTGCTCGCGCAAGCACCACCGATCCGCAATCAACGACCGACGCTCCGCAGACCCGAACGACGGAGGAGCAGGTGGCGGCCGCCTCCGCGGTCGCGGAGCGAATGTCGGTCCCGACCTTGGATGCGTCGCTCGATGCTCTCGTGGCCGTCCTCGTGGCGGGACCCGACGTCAGGTCGGTCTCCGACCTGGCCGGCAAGACGATTGCGATCGACGATAGATATTCCGAGCAGTCGATCAGCCGCGTCAGGACCGCGATGGCGGCAGCGGGCGCGCTCGAAGTCCAACTGAGCAAAGCTCAAACCACGGCGATCAAGCGGCTGGTCGCCAAGGAAGTTCCGGGCGCGGTCGTAGGGCTGGTCTCGGTCAGTGCAGCGGACAGCTTTCCTGAGCTTGCACGCCTCCGGACCTTTCGAGTCCCGCTCTCGCTTCGATCCTCGAACAAGCAACCGTAAACGGACCGCAGTCGTGGCTTCATGAAGGGAAAACTTTATTCCCAACCAACGAAGCGCAGCGCCAAAAACCAAATAAAAACAAAGCTGATTTTCTGAAATGGTGGGGGTTCCCGGGGACCTCGACCCCGATGATGCTACTCACTGCCACCTCAAGGCAGCGCGTCTACCCATTCCGCCAGACCAGCGGCCTGAAGCCGGGGTCCGGCAGCGCTTGTCGGATTGCGCAAAGCCTGTCGCTATTCTTGCGATATTCCAGGCCTCGCATCAGAATTGAGCCATGTTTTCTAAATGATATTGCAGAATCAAACGATACTGCAGAATGCCGGTCTCATCGTCTTCCCCAAACGCAACTGACGCCAGTCTGGTTGAAGTTGGCCGATTGGTCGTGCAGCCATGATCCGCGGGCGCTACAAGGAGCCGATCAAGCTTTCCGAATTGCAAGATTACTTTCATCAAACCCTGATGTGACCGATGGCAAGATCGGTCTTCAACCCAGAATGCATGCATGTTTGATTTCATCAAATCGGTCATTGGCATAGGCAAATCGGCGGGAATTCCTGCCACAGAGGCCGACAACGCCACGGTCAGGGAAATCGTGGTTGACCTCAAGCGGCTGGAGACGGTCAGCCCTGATCTCGCACAGCGCGCCATCGCCTACGTCCTGACGGGCGAAGGCAGTTCCGTGCTGCTTCAGATCGAGCAACAGGCAAACGCCGTTCAAAATGCCCTCGGCCACTATCACTACATGACTCCGACGACTGCCGCTCAGAAAGAGGCGCAGACGGCGATCAAGGCGCGCGATAATGTTCTTGGGCGTCGACATGGACCCGAAGCGACGTGGATACGTCGCTATTTCGAGGTCCTCACGCTACCTCACAAGGGCTCACGCTGGGGCATGTTCGCCCACCAGGGGCCGAGCCCATCCTGGCTTCGGGGCCTTTTTGCCCAGGGGGAGCTCGGCCTGCAAACGAAGCTGGCAACCGACCTCAACACGGTTCTGAACTGGCGCGATGCTGAAGATAGCGCGACGGTTTTCGCGTTGGACCTACTCGTTCTGGAGAAGGTCAACCAATACTACTTTCGCGGCCACGACATCGGAACGAAGTTTGATTTCAAGGGCGGCCTGCTCGCGGAGAAGCAGGCGGTCATAGAGGCGTTTGCGAAATATGACCGCCCGGGCCAAGCCATTTTCATTCATATCCTGAAGCAATTCGACCTGGTCAAGGACGAGTATTTTCACTTCATCTACCAGCAGTATCTGCAGACAACCAGCAAGGCGGTTCGCGAGGCGGCCCAGAACGCGTTGCTCGCCTCACCGCCCGAAACATTGGCCGCCAGCGCCACCCAGACCCTAGCCGACGGCAATCCGACGGCGCGCGCGCAGGCCGCGCAGATCCTGCCGCTCGTCATGGGCGAGCAGGCCCGGCCGCTGCTCGAAAATCATCTCACCAACGAAACATCGAAGACCGTCCGCAAGGTCATCGAGCTCGGCCTTGGATCGGCCTTTGTCAACGACGCCGCCGCCCAGAGCGCGCGCACCTTGAAGGGCGATGGCGCCGAAGGCTACCTGGCAGCCGACGGTACAGAAGTGCTTTCGCCGCCACTTGCGGCGTTGCCGGGACCGACGCCGCTGCCCGACAGCGTCAAGGCCGGCTATTACGGCCTGCTCGACAAGGCCCACGCGCAGCAGGTGAAACACTACGAACAACAAAAGGCACGCTACGAGCAGGCCACGGCCGAGCAACGGGAAGCCTGGTGGAAATCGAGCCCGCCAACCCCGCCCAAGCCCATCGACCGCGCCGTTGCCGACCGGTACTGCGCGTTGTTGGCTTCGGACAGTCCGATCAATGAGGCCGCGGTCGCCAAGGTTGGCAACGTCTCCCCGTTCACCTCATACCTCAGCGAGGCCGCGGCCGATCCGCCGTTCAACAATCCGGACCTGACCCTGTGGCACCTCTGCCGCGCACGGACCGTTGAAACCTGCCGGGCAAACAACTCGCATTGGTTCTTGGGGAATCTGCTGAATGGCCACGGAGCCATTCCCGCCGCCATTCATGCGCGGCTGACCAATGGCCTCGATCTGCGTTCCGTGACGACATTGATGCAGCAGGACCTGGCACCCAAAGAACTGGCGATGCACGCGCTGAACGCCGGTCTCTCCGAAGACCTGTCTCCGGAGGCGACCTGGCCTTATTTCGCGGTTCATTTCGACGTGCTCGACCAGGCGCTCGGGCAAGTGGCGGCAACGGATTTTCGCGATCCGCCGATCCTGAATGCGTTGAACCTGCTTCGCCTGTTTCCAAAATTGCCGGCGCGCTATTTCAACACTGTCCTGATCCACGCGCTGTCGTCCAAGAAATCCGTCAACAAGCCGGCGCGTGCGTTGCTGCTCGGGATCGACGGTATAGAGCAACGTCTGCTGCCGTTCCTTTCGGACAGCAAGCAGGATGTGCGCTCGGGCGTCGCCCAGATGCTCGGCGCCATCGGTGCTGAGAGCACCATCGAACCGCTCAAGAAGGCACTCGGCAAGGAGAAGTCCGAACTGGTGCGCGCAGCGCTGCTCGGCGCGTTGCGTCGGCTCAACGTCGATATCTCCAGCTACGTCTCGCCGGAAATCCTGATCAAGGAAGCCGCCAACGGCCTGAAAGGCAAGAAGGTCAAGGATATCGGCTGGTTTCCGCTCGATACCCTCCCCGCCCTTAGCTGGGCAAGCGGCGGCGCGGTGCCGTCAGACGTTCCACGCTGGTGGATCGCACTGGCGGGAAAGCTCGCGCAGCCGGGGGGCAATGCCTTGTTCTCGCTCTGGCTCGATCAGCTCACGCCCGAAAGTGCCGAGGCATTCGGTCGTCACGTCCTCGGCAGCTTCCTGCGTTACGATGCAACGCACTGCTCCGAAGATGAAGCCAACGCCCACGCCAAGGCCCATGCCCAGCAGCGCTACGAGCAGTACCAGAACTACGCCAAGCAGTGGAACCACGATTTTTACCGCTCCTATACGTATGAGAAGGCTTTCGCCGATCTGCGTGCTGAGCGGATGGCGATTTATCCCAACAACGCCCAGGCCGACCGCGGCATCCTTGGGCTCGCGATAGGTGCGGAGGGCACCTTCGCTGTCCAGATGGTCCGCACCTATATGCGCGATCACTATAAGAGGACCGCGCAGGTCAGGGCGCTCACGGAATATCTGAGCGGCAATCCGTCGTCGGCCACGCTGCAGATGCTGCTGTCGATCGCCCGCCGCCATCGCACCAATGCGGTCCAGGTGCTGGCGCAAGCGCTGGTCGAACGCCTTGCCGACGAACGGGACTGGACCACCGACGAGTTGGCCGACCGCACCATCCCGACCGCAGGCCTCGATGAGCGCGGCATTCTCGATCTCGAAATCGGCACCCGCCTCTATCAGGCGAGGCTCGACGCGGAGGATGTGCTCACGCTCTACAATCCCGACGGCAAGGTGGTGAAAACCCTGCCCCAGATCAGCGAAGGACCCGACAAGGAGAGTGCCGCGGAAGCAAAGAAGACCCTCTCCAACGCCAAGAAGGAATTGAAACAGGTTCACGAATTCCAGGCCAAGCGACTCTACGAAGCGCTTTGCATCGGGCGGCGCTGGCAGCTTGCCGAGTGGCGACGCTTCCTGCTTGAGCACCCGATCGTTGGACGACTGGTGCAGCGCCTGGTCTGGCTCGGTCTGGACGCCCAAGGCGAAATCGTCGCGTCGTTCCGGCCGCTTGAGGATCTGTCGCTGACGGACAGCGGCGACAACGCCGTCGACCCCGCCTCTTTCGCCGGCGTCCGGCTGGCGCACCGTTCACTGTTCACGGGCGAACAAAGCGAAGCCTGGAAACAGCATCTCGCCGACTACAAGATCGAACCGCTCTTCAACCTGCTGGACCGCCCGGTGTTGGCGAGCATGACGGGAACCTCGATCGAGGATCGCAACGGCCACATCATCGAGGCATTCAAGCTGCGCAGCGCGGCGCAAAAGCTGGGCTATGAGCGCGCGCAGGCCGAGGATGGCGGCTGGTTTACGCAATACATCAAGCCCTTCGCCGGCATCGGGATCAACGCCGTGATCGAGTTCACGGGATCGCCGCTGCCTGAAGAAAATCGTGCGGTGGCCCTGCTCGAGACCAAATTCGTTCGCCCGCGCAAGGGCCAGCGGTCGAGTTACGGCTCGCAGGTTGCGCTCAACGAGGTGCCAACGGTGCTGCTGAGCGAAGTCTGGAACGACCTTCATCAGATTGCGGACGCTGGCAGCGGATTTGCCGCCGACTGGCGCAACAGGGTGGGCTGGTAATGGAACGACGAAATCCGTTGCAACTGCGTCCCAGCGCCGAAAGCCGGTTCGCCGACGAACTCGCGGCGCTGAAGGCCGCCGATCAGGGGCGACGACCGCCGGGGTGGGCGCTCTCCGCAAGAGCGGTCCGCTGCTTCATCCTCGGCGACAGCAAGCTATCCATTCGCCGCAAATTCTACGGCGACGATGCGCTGGTCGAACGGGCCCTGGTCGGCTTGATGAGCGAACAAGGCCTGATGCTGGTGGGCGAGCCCGGCACGGCCAAATCGATGCTGTCGGAACTGCTGGCTGCAGCGATCAGCGGCTCCTCGATGCTGGTGGTGCAGGGATCGACCGGTGTCACCGAGGACCATGTCCGCTACGGCTGGAATTATGCACTGCTGATCGCCGAGGGGCCGACCGCACGCGCGCTCGTCCCCTCCCCGGTGATGGAAGCGATGCGTCTTGGCCGTGTCGTGCGCGTCGAGGAGCTGACGCGATGCCCGCCCGAGATTCAGGATGTCCTGATCTCCGTGCTGTCGGAAAAGGTGATGACGATACCCGAGCTCGGCGAGAGCGCCAGCGTCTACGCTGCACCGGGCTTCTCGGTGATCGGCACGGCCAATCTCCGCGACCGCGGCGTGCATGAAATGTCGAGCGCGCTCAAACGCCGTTTCAACTTTGAAACCGTGGTTCCGCTGAGTGATCCGGCCCTGGAAATAGAGCTGATCCGTCAGGAAGTCGACAAGCGGCTCGGCCAGGCGGACATTGCCGTGAACTTCCCCGACGAGGTGACCGACCTTCTCGTCACGACGTTCCAGGATCTGCGCCGCGGCCAGACAAAGGACAAGGTGCCGCTGTCAAAGCCGTCGGCCGTGATGTCGACGGCGGAGGCCGTGAACGTCGCGCATGCGGCAGCATTGGAGGCGGCGTTCCTCGGCAATGGTGATGTCGGCGGCGCCCATATCGGTCGCCAATTGCAGGGCGTCATCGTCAAGGACAATGCGGAGGATGTGAAGAAGGTCCGCGCTTATGTCGATCATATCGTCAAGGAGCGCGCCCGCCGCAGCAAAGTGTGGTCGGACTTTCTCGGCGCAGTGAAGGCGATGAAAGACGAGAGCTGAGGCTCACCGCATGAGCGTACTCGATCCCGCCGCAACCGCCATCCGCCTGTTTGATACCGAACGCAACCTTCACTTCTTCCCGATCCGTCATCACTCGCCCGCCTGCGCGCTGCATCTGCGCGAGGCGCTGCGGGCCATCCGTCCCGCCGCCGTCCTGATCGAGGGGCCGGTCGACTTCGAACCTCTCATCGGCGAGCTGCTCGCGCCGGGCGTCGTTCCGCCGGTGGCGATGGTGGCGCTGCCCGATAGCGAAGCGCGTGCCGAGAAAGGCCGCGCCGGCACCACCTATTATCCAATTTGCCGCCATTCGCCCGAATATATCGCGATCCAGCAGGCCAACGAACTTGGCGCCACCGTCCGCTTCATCGACCTGCCGTCCCGCCACCCCTCCATGCTGTCAGGCAGCCGGGACAGGCAGGACGAGCCGCTGCTGCCGATGCGGGAGACCGTGTTCGATCGCGGAAGCTATGTAGAGGCGATGTGTGCGCGGGCCGGCTTTCGCGATGGCTTGGCATTGTGGGACGGGCTGTTCGAGGCGCGCGCCCGCAGCACCGACTGGCGCGGCTTCTTTGCCAGCGTCGGCGCCTATTGCTCGGCGTTGCGAGGCGCGTCGGACCCGGACGAATTGCGCGCTGACGGGACGCTGGCGCGCGAAGCCATGATGCGTGCCTGCATCCATGACGCGATTGCAACTGCCTCCGGACCAATCGCCGTCGTGACGGGCGGCTTTCACACGCCCGCGCTGATCGATCGGCAACCGGAAGCGGCGCGGGCCGCCGACGCCGCCACGCGCTCGAATGCCTGGCTCATTCGTTACGACTTCCGCGCGCTCGACCGCCTGAACGGCTACGGCGCCGGCCTGCCGCTGCCGGGCTTCTACGAGCGTGTGTGGGAGCGCCTGACCGGAGCGGACGGCGATAGCAAAAGCTCGCTGACCGAGGATATCCTGACAGGGTTTCGCGCGCATCTCACCGCAAACGAACCGGCCCTGACGTTCTCGTTCCCGACCCTTCGCTCGATGGTCGAGACGGCAACACGGCTTGCCGATCTGCGCGGGCTTTCCGAGCCTGGGCGAAGCGAGCTGTTCGACGCGCTGCAATCTTCAGCCATCAAGGAGGAGATCGAAGTCGGCAGTCATCCGCTGCTGGCCGCGTTCACCGCCTTTCTCCAGGGCGACCGGCTGGGTGACCTGCCGCCCGGCAGCCGGCTGCCGCCCCTGATCGAGCGGGCGCGGCGCGAAGCCAGGGCTCACGGCCTGTCTCTCGAAGACGCCGTGCCCAAGACCCGCGAGCTCGATATCTACCGCAAGCCCCGCCATCGCCGGTGCAGCCAGTTTCTGCACGCGATGCGACTGGTCGCGCCGGCCTTCGCCGAGCGCGTCAAAGGCCCCGACAGGGTTCATGGCTTTCGCGCCGACGTCATGCTGGAGACCTGGACCTATGCCTGGTCCCCTGCCGTCGAGGCAGCCCTGATCGAGCGGTCGGCCGATGGCGAAACTGTCAGAGATGCCGCGGTCACGATCCTGATACGGCGTCTCGTCGATCTCGAAAAGGAAGGCCAACGCAATAACGCCGAGGCGGCATTCAACCTTTTGAGCATCGCTTTCGATGCCGGGATTGGCGACGCCGCCGAGATGCTGGTCGAAGCCGTCGGCGCCGCGGCGCGCACGGACGGCAACCTGTTGCGATTGGCCAACGCCTTGATCATCGGCCAGGCCCTCGATAGCCGGGCCCGGGGGATGCAGTCTGAAAGCAGCGTTCAGGCTTTCACCTCGCTGCTCCCTGCCCTGCTCGATCAGTTGGCGCGACGCATCGCCGAGCGTCTCGGCGACCTTGCCGCTGTCGGCGCCGACAATGTCGGCGAAGCGATACGTTGTCTGGCGGCGCTCGCGGAAGCGATGGCCGATCCCGATCCGACATTCCCGACGCAACCGCTCCGCGATGCCCTGCAGGACCTGATGACCGCCCAGCTCGATCCCGAGCTTAACGGCGCCGTCATCGCGCTTGCCGCGTTGATCGGCCTGATCGATGACGCCGAAGCTGGAAAGCGTCTGTCGGCCGCCCTGGCAGGGGCATTCGAACGACCCGGCGAGGCCATCCGCACGCTTTCGGGCGTGATGGCGCTGGCGCCGCAGCTGTTCATCAATGACAGCAGCGTCATCACCGCGATCGATGATTTGTTCGGTGCCGTGGACGACCAGGGATTCCTCGCCCTGCTGCCGCAACTGCGCATGGCATTCGCCGAACTAAGCCCGCACGAGATCGACCGCGTTGCCGCCACTGTCGCGGCGGCCCATGGTGTCGGCGAAGACGACATCGCTATTCTGCAGCAGGTCCCGGATGCGCGCGTCCTGTCGGACCACCTGGCGCTCGGCGAAAGGCTGCGCAGCCAATGGCTCCAGGACGGCCTGGCAGCGTGGCTGGAGTCCCCGCCATGACAGCAATGGATGACAAGGCCAAGCAGCCATTGTCCGCGGAGCAGACGCGCCGTCTGTTGCGCTGGCGCATGGCATTGGGACGCTATGCGGACAATCGGCTCGGCAGTTCGGGCCTCTCGGCGGAAGAGCTGCGTCGCGATCAATTGCTCGAACGCATCTATGCCGAGCGCGGGCGCCAACGCGGGCTGCGCCTGGGCAGCGGCCGCAAGGGCTCGCTCGATCCGAGCCAGATCACCATTCCCGACTGGCTCAGCGACAGCCGCCGGCTGTTTCCGGCCTCGGTCTTCGAAACCATTCAGGGCCATGCGCTCAATGATCTCGGTCTTGCCGGATTATTCGCCGATCCGGCCGCGCTGCAGAAACTGCAACCCAATCTCGATCTGATGAAGGTGCTGCTGGCCTTCAAGGGCAAGGCGGACAGGAGCCTGGTCGAGGCGATCCGCCGGGTTGTCGATGTCGTGGTCGAAGAGCTCAGGCGGAAACTGAAGGCCGAGATGGAGCGGGCGTTGTCGGGCCGGCGCGATCGCTTTAGCCGGGGCAAGCTGCGATCCGCCGCCAATCTCGATCTCCGCCGCACGATCCGCGATAATTTGCGGCATTACAGCCCCGAGCGTAAAGCCGTCATCGCCGAGCGGCTGCATTTTGTCTCCCGGAAGAAGCGGCGCATGCCGTGGACAATCATCCTGTGTGTCGACCAGAGCGGCTCGATGCTGAATTCGCTCATCCACGCCACCGTGATGGCCTCGATCCTGGCCGGGTTGCCGGCCGTTGAGGTGCGCTTCGTCGCCTTCGATACCTCCATCGTCGATATGTCCGACAAGCTTGCCGATCCGGTCGACCTGCTGCTCTCCGTGCAACTTGGCGGTGGCACCGATATCGCGCGTGCCATGACCTATTGCGAGAGCCTTGTCGTCAACCCGAGCCGCACCGTCATTGCCCTGATCAGCGATTTTGAAGAAGGCGGCTCGCTGTCTGATCTGTTGCGCTGCGTCCGACGCCTGGCGGAAGCGCGCACCAGGCTGATCGGCCTGGCCGCGCTCGACACCGACGGCGCGGCGATGTTCAATCGCTCTGCCGCCGAGAAGCTGGCAGGTCTCGGCATGCACATCGCTGCGATGACGCCCGATCGCTTCGCCGAATGGCTAGTGGGTATTATGGACTAAGGATCTGCTCACGATCATGCCTCAGCTCATCCCGCTCTACGCCCAGATTGACGACGCGACCCTGGAGGCAATGGCCTCCAAGGGCATCGTTCGCCGCGCGCGCGCCGATGCGGTCAATGTGCGCTTTGAAGCCACCGGCGCCGATGAAATCGTCGGGACCATCGAGGGCGCCACCGTGCGGTTCGACGACAAGGGCCTCGCCAAGGCGCGATGCAGCTGCCCGGCGGCGACCGTCTGTCGGCACAAGATCGCCGTTGTCCTGGCCCTGCGGACCCAGGCCGGCGAGCAACAAGCCACGCCGACGGTCGAGATCGATTGGCCGACCCGCCTCTCCACGTTCGACCGCAAAGCCTTGCAGAGTGCCGTCGGCAAGACCGGTCTGCGCGAGGCGATACGGCTCATGGCGCTGGCGGAAACAACGCGTGTCGAAGCCGAGAGACTCTCGCTCAAAGTCGTGCTGCGGTTGAACGCAGAAGAGATCGAGGTCGCGATCCCGGCCCAGGGCGATTTCACCTCCGTCGTCTCCGGCCTGCCCGAGCGTCGCCGGCCGGCCAGCCATGCCGCCGCGATTCTCGCAGCACGCCGCCATTTCGGCCACGAGGCCATCGAGATCGACGAGGCGGAAGCCGTTGCCGATCAAAAGGGGTTCGTTCCCGACGGTCCGTTGCTCGCTGCCATGCAAGAGGCGATCTGCCGCGCCTATTCGCAGGGGTTCGCCGTACCATCTCGCGCGCTCGAAGAGCGGCTGATGTTGCTGGCGGTTTCCAGTCGCGCCGAGGCGATGCCGCGTCTTTCCGCCAGCCTGCGGCGCATCGCCGAGGGGCTGGAGCAGCGCCGGTCGCGCAATGTCAACCATGACCCGGCGGAGCTGCTGCGTGAGATCGCGTTTGCCCACGCCCTGCTCTATGCGGTTTCGCAGACCAAAGATGACGGACGTTTGCGCAGGCTTGCAGGAACGGTGCGCGCTGAATATGAGCCGATCGGCGATGTCGACCTGATTGGCCTTGGCGCGACCCTGTTCGAGACGATCGCCGGCGCGGTTGGTGTGACCGGCCATTTCGTCGAACCGTCAACGGGACGCCGGTTCACGGCCTCGCTCGCCAGAGGCACCACCCACGACACGCGCTTTGACCCACGCGCCGCCTATCGCACCCAGTCGGTCTGGGGCCAGACGCTGGCCCGGCTTTCGACGGCCACATTCCGCCTGTCCGGCGCGCAGGCGTCCTCCACCGGTCGGCTCTCTTTGTCGCAGACGAGCCGCGCCGATTCTATCGAGCCGTTTCGGCCGAACCATGAAGGGATCAGCGCCTGGGCTCAGGATCGCGCTGGTCCGCTCGGCGATCTGGCCCATATGTCCTGGCCGATCCTCGCCGACCATCTCGCCCGGAGTTTCGCGCCTTCGCTCGATATGCCGCCGCTTGCGGCGCAGCCGGTGGTGCTTCTTCCAAGCCGAATTGCACCGGTGGCTTTCGACGATCTGACCCAGCGTCTGCGTTGGCCACTCATGGACCTCGGTGGCGCCTGGATTTCGCTCACGCTCGATCATAACGACGAAGGACGCGGAGTCGGCGCCAGTCGCATCGCCGCGCTTGAAGCCGCGCTCGGCGATGGCGGCAACAAGAGGCCGTTTGCCATTGTCGCGATCGCGCAGCCCGAGGCCGGAAAGATGACGCTGGAGCCGATCGCGCTTTGGGGAGAGAGCCAGACTTCGCTCGATTTTCCCGATCGAAGCCATCAGCAGGAAACCGACGTCGTCTCCCGCATCATCGCTGGCCTGCGCAGGAAGGTGGCCCAGTTCGCCCCGCCGCCACCGGCCGATGTCTCCATACGGCAGACGTCTCAGTTGCTGCAAACCGGCGTCGATGCGTTGATCGGCTTTGCGGAAGCCGGTCTTCACGGCTCCGCACAGGAGAGGTTGCTGGCTCCGCTGGCAAAGACCTATCAGCTTGCGTCGCTGACCCCGCTTGCTCAGCTGTTTTTGCGGACCACCGGAAGCCGCGAAAGCGACATCTCGACGGCAGCGCTTGCCGCCGCCCAGGGAGTGTTCACGCTGCAGGGTTTCACCAGCCGCCTTCAGGTCTGGTGAATGGCGAGAACAGCGTGGTAGCCTTGTCTCATCATTTCCGGAAGGTGCATTTCGCGCCTATAGGTGCTTTTCAAGCCGAGCACCAAAGCTGAACCATGTCGGCCGCGGCACCTTCAGTACGTCTCAATTTGCTCGGGCGGAATGCCCCAATCCGCGAGCGCCTGCCGGCTGTCACGTCCGGGTGACGGCGTCGACCGACGAAGCTCAGATGGGGTGCGGGAAAAACGCGGTGCCGGACTCGGATGCCGCAGGCCATCGAACGTCGCATAAACGTTGCGGGCCAGCATCTGCGGATGCTCAGGCGCTTCGTCGATCGTCAGCACAGGAGCAAGACAGGCATCTCGCCCCGCGGCAGCCGCCACCCATTCGTCGCGCGTACGCGTTGCGAAGACTTTCGCGAAACGCTTGCGCATCTCTGGCCATGCTGCGCGATCGTTCTGGTCCGGGAGACGTTCACCGTCGATACCCATCACCTTCAGGAGACTGGCGTAGAATTGTGGCTCGATGGCTCCGACCGCAACAAACTTGCCATCGCTGGTGGCATAGCTGCCATAGAATGGCGCGCCGCCATCGACGATGTTGTCCGCACGCCGTGC
>Ga0081540_1003521_pt1 | contig 12352 bp, 11 predicted proteins | sample TabmetS2T1R1_FD_71024 | JGI IMG/M metagenome (GOLD analysis project Ga0081540, IMG submission 71024) | Tabebuia heterophylla rhizosphere microbial communities from the University of Puerto Rico - S2T1R1 | ecosystem: Host-associated > Plants > Roots > Rhizosphere ...
TCTCGAACCTCCACCTCGGCGCCCGCGACCCGCGCACTGGCGAGTTCGTCATGGTCGGCAAGACGTTCAAGGGCATGACCGACGAGCTGCTCGAGTCCCAGACGAAGGAGCTACTGCAGCGCGAGACCGAGCGCCGCGGGATCACCGTCTTCGTCCGGCCGGAGCTGGTGGTCGAGATCGCCCTGGACGGCGTGCAGTCGTCGACGCGCTACCCCGGTGGGGTCGCGTTGCGCTTCGCGCGCGTGAAGCGCTACCGCCCGGACAAGCGCGCCGACGAGGCCGACACGATCGACGAGCTGCGCTCGCTGCTTCGGACTCAGGCCTCGCGCTGACGGCCGGCGGCGAGCTCCTGGAGTGACGACTCCTTGACGGCCTCGGGCGGCACGACGACCACGCGCACCGGCGTCGTCGCCCACAGCGTCGCGGTGCGCTTCCCGCCTTCCAGCAGCGCCCGCTCGCCCAGCAACGCGCCGGGGCCGATCTCGGCGACCTCCTCACCGTTGACCTCCACATCGACGATGCCGTCGAGGAGCAGGAACAGCTCGCCCCCCTCTTCGCCTTCGTGGCAGATCGCCTGGCCCTGCTCGTACGTCCGCCGCTCGAGCTCGGCGCCGCCTCGCATGATCGAGGACGAGAGGCACCGCTCGAGCTCCGACTCGACCGCGGTCGCGATCGCCGGCGAGTCCTCTTCGCCCCAGGGCGTGTTCTTGCCGTGCGACTCGCGGTACCAGCGCTCGAAGTCGATCGAGGCCGACTTCTCCACCAGCGCGCCGTCGTGGTCGTAGACCCAGTGGCGCGGGAACGCGCTCGCGCCGATCAGCTTCCCCTCCGAGGTGCCGTCCGCGCGGATCGTGAGCTCGAGCGTCGTCCACGCCGAGGCGGACGAGATGCGCATGAACGGCTTGCCCACGACGCGCCGCGGCGCAGGCAGGCCCATGTGGCCGCCGGCAGACTGGACGAAGCGCACCGACCCGTGCTCGATTTCGGGCTCGGCCTGGATGGCCGGGTACTGCACGGCCGGGAACGAGACCTCGCGCCGGAAGAGCTTCAGGCGCGTGACGCCGACACGCCCGCCGCCCGTGTAGCCGCAGTCCGTGATCGTCCCGTCGTCGTCGACCTCGGCCCACGCCTTCAGTTCGTTCGCCTCGCGGAAGAGGTCGTTTTCGTGCATCGCCTCGATGTCGACGAGCCGGTCATCCGGCGGGTCGTCGTAGTGCGCGAGGCCCCACTCGAACGGCAGCTTGGGCATGCCCTCGATCGCCTCCGACGGGATCCACGTGATGGACGTGACCGATGACTCGATACGCATGGCTCACTCTCCCCGTTGACTTGGCCCGACCCGGTACCACGAGCCTAACGCCAAATCGGGGAAAAGTGGCAGCGCGAAGCCGACCGCGGCCTATCCGTCGCAGTTGGAGGCGGCGCTAGCTGTCGTCGCCGTCGTCGCCGTCGTCGCCGTGGCGCTTGCGCCAGACGGCGAAGGCGCCGACGGTGGCCGCGGCACCCGCGGCGGTCGCGGCAACCAGCGACTTATTCGGCCGGCCGTCCTCGACGGTCGGCTTGGCGGCCTTCGCCTTGCGCCTCATGGCGCGCTTGGAGACCTTCCAAACCGCCCAGCCGATAACGGCGTTTCTGCGGTTGACGATGCTCACGCGGGCCTTTGTAGCAAACCCGCCGCGAAATCGCGGCTAGCGGCCGGACTTGCCGTGGCCGGCGGACCCGTCGCCGGGGTCGGTGACGCCGCTGCCGCCTCCGCCGTTGCCGCCGCCCTTGCCCTTCGCCTTGGCCGACGGCTGGGTCTGCTTCTTCTGGCCGCCGCTGTTGGACTTGGTCTTTGCCTTGGCCTTGCCGTTGCCGCCCGCGTTCTGGCCGTGGCTGCGGCTTGTCCTGGGAGTCGTGGGATGGGTCGGGTGCGCCGGTTTCGTCACCTTGTGAGCGTTGCCGTTCGACGGTGAGCCGATGTTCTTCACCGGCTTGGCCACGACGGGCTTGCCGTGCCGCTTCGCCGTGGCGCGGGCCTTGACCGCCGCCTTGCGGAACGGTTTCTGGTCGATCGCAGCCTCGTGCCTGCTCGGAGCGACGGTCGCGACAATCGCTCGCGTGGAGCCCGAGCCGGTGGCGCTGCGGGTCGGCTGCTTTTTCACGACCGCGGGAGCCGCGGTCGGGCCACTTGAACGCACGATGCCGTGCTTGGCGCCTTCATAACCGACGCCGGTCACGAGCGCGGCACCGGCAGCGACCGCGGCGGCCTTCACCGCGACGCTGGCGCCGACCGTCGCACCGCCGCCGCCGAAGAGCCCGACGAGCGACTGTGGGAGCGGGATCGCGCCGAGCGCCTTCAGCGCGCCGCGCTGGGCCCGCTGGCTGCGGGCGAAGCCGGCGCAGTCCTCGCACTCGCGGAGGTGGGCGCGGAGCGCGCCCTTGTCCTGGCGCGAAAGGCGGCGGTCGAGCTGCTTCGAGATCGCGAGCTCGGCCTCGCGGCAGGTGATGCCCTCCTCCAGCTGCTCGCGCAGCGCGCGGCGGGCGCGGAAGATCAGCGTCTCGACCGCGCTGACGGAGACGCCCATGATCTCGGCGATCTCCTGGTAGCTGCGGCCTTCGAGCTCGCGCATCACGAGCGCCGAGCGCTGGTTGAAGGCGAGGTGGCCGAGCGCGCGGCGGATGTCCTCGGCGCTGATCGCGTCCTCGTCGACGGTCGCCTCGGCGAGCTCCTCCTCGTAGGCGACCTCGCTCGGGCGGCGCTGCGACTGGCGGAAGCGCTGCCGGCAGACGTTGTGCGCGATCGTGATCAGCCAGTTCTGCGGCTGGCGCGGGCGCTCGCCCCGCTCCATCGCGCGGTAGGCGTTCATGAAGGTCGTCTGGGTGACGTCCTCGGCGTCGGATTCGTTGCGCATGACGACGAGCGCGTACCGGTAGACGTCGCCCGCATGCTTGCGGTACAGGCGCTCGAAAGCGCGGTCGCTGTTCAGGCGCCGTGCGAGAACGGGAGTCATCTGTCCAGAAAGATGCCGGATTTCACGGCTTCTTGCACCACGCTTATGGGGTATTGAGCGGTGGCAGCGGCGGAACCGGTGGCAAATTGACCGGAGGCAACGGCGGAAGCGGCGGCGCGGGCGGCAGCTTGACGGCCGGAACCGGCGGGAGCTGTGGCGCCTGCGGCAACGTGACCGGCGGAAGGGTCGGGAGGGCGGGGGGCTTCACGAGCGCCGGGGACGCGGGCGGCGCGGTCCCGACGCTCGCAGGCGATGCCGGCGGCGCCGGCGCGGCGCCTACCGGCAGTTGGGGCCGCTGGGGGCGGGAGGATCTCGACACAGCTCGGCGGTGGTTCTCAGCCGTCGGCCGCGCCTTGGCGCGCCGCGCAGTTCCGTGCCTGGCTGAAATCGTGTGCTTCGTCGGCGCTGCAGGCACCGACCGGATCGCTGCCTGAGCCGGCGCTGTCTTCGGCGCGTCGACCGCCTCGACCCCCTTGAGCCCGAGCCCGGCGGCGGCCGTACCAACCGCGAGGACCGTGCCGGCCTTGACGACGAGCGACCCGCCCACCGCGGCGGCGCCGCCTCCACCCGCACCGATGAACGATCCCAGCGACCCCGGCAGCGGAACGGTCGTGATGACGCCGAGCGTCTTGCGGTTGACCTGGAGGCGCCGCCGCGCGCGGAAGAGCAGCGCCTCGACGGCGCTGACCGAGACGCCGAGCACCTCGGAGATCTCCTGGTACGTGCGGCCCTCGAGCTCGCGCATCACGATCGCGGCCCGCTGGTTGAAGGTGAGCGTCGCGAGCGCCCCGAGCACCTCGTCGAGGTCGGCGTGCCCGTTCTCGGGAGCCGCGGGCTCGGGCGCCTGCTCGAGCGCGACCTCGCGCGGGCGCGACCCGGCCTGCCGCCAGCGCATGCGGCAGACGTTGTGCGCGATCGCGATCAGCCAGTTGTGCGGCTTGTGCGGGCGCTCGCCGCGCTGGAACGCGCGGTAGGCGTTGAGGAAGGTCGTCTGGGTGACGTCCTCGGCGTCGGCGGGGTTCGCGAGGACGGCTAGCGCGTACTGGTAGACCTCGCGCGCGTGTTGGCGGTACAGCTGCTCGAACGCGCGGTCGGAGCCCTTGAGCAGGCGCAGCTGCCTGCGGACGCGGGGAGCCTCCACGTTGTCTGAAACGGCGGCAGCGCCGTTCCGGTTACGGGCTAGGAGGGTTTGACGAAACACCGGCTATGCCCTCGGGCCGCGCTGCTCGCCCCGATGCGGCGTCCTCAGTCGCACCGATAGCTACGGCTATCGGCACTCCCTGCGTCCTTGCCTCGGAACGAGCATCGCACCCCGAGGGCGAGCAGCGTTCCGCCAAACCCTCCTAGGCGCTCGCTGCTGCGCGCTTCCGGTTCGGCATGTGGATCGCCCGCCCGAGTGCGAGCAGTCCGGCCTCCTTGATGGCCTCGCTCAGCGTCGGGTGCGCGGTCATGCCGTCGGCAACCGTCTCGACCGTCGCCTCGGCGTCGAGTGCCACCACGCCCGCCTCGATCAGGTCGGTCACGTGCGGGCCGACCATGACCACCCCGAGTAGCTCGCCGTAGCGCGTCTCGTGGATCGACTTCACCCAGCCGACCGTCTCGTTCTGCATCACCGCGCGGGCATTCGCGATCCACGGGAACACGCCGACTGCGACGTCGTCGCCGTGCTGCTCGCGCGCCTCGGCCTCGGTCAGCCCGACGCCGGCGATCTCCGGGTCGGTGTAGATCGGGCGCGGGACGCCGCGGTTGTCGACGACGGCCTCGTGACCCAACGCGTTCTCGGCGGCCACCTCGCCCTCGCGGAACGCGGTGTGCGCGAGCTGCCAGTAGCCGGCGCAGTCGCCCACGGCGTAGATGTGCGGCACGGTCGTGCGGCGGTGCTCGTCGGCCGCGATGCCCTTGCGGCGGTCGAGCTCGACGCCGATCTCCTCGAGGCCGAGGTTCTCGACGGTCGGGCCACGGCCGGTCGCGACGAGCATCAGGTCTGCCTCGGTCGTTTCGCCGCCGTGGTGGACGCGCAGCCCGCTGCCGGTGTCTTCGACGCGGTCGCAGGTGGTCTCGAGGTGGATCGTGATGCCGCGGCGGCCGAACTGCTTGGCGAGCTCCTTGGCCGCGTCCACGTCCTCCGCCGGGATCAGCTGCGGGAGCATCTCGATGATCGTCACCTCGGAGCCGAAGCGCTGGAAGATCGAGGCGAACTCGCAGCCGATGATCCCGCCGCCGAGCACGACCAGCCTGCGCGGGACTTCGGTCTGCGCGAGCAGGCCGGTGGAGTCGACGCAGCGGGGCGAGTCGAGTCCCTCGATCGGCGGCCTGAGCGGGTACGACCCCGTCGCGACGATCGCCTGCTTGAACGTGACCGGCTCGCCGCCCTCGACCTGGATCGTGTTCGCGTCGGAGAAACGGCCGGTGCCCTTGACCCACTCGACGCCGTTCGTCTTGAAGAGGCTCGCGACGCCGTTCGTCATCTGCTTGGAGACGCCGTCCTTCCACTGGTTGGCGGCTGCGAAGTCGAGGGTGGGCGCGCCGACCTGGACGCCGAACTTCGCGAACGACTCCTCGGCCTCCTTGAGCGCGAACGCGGTCTGCACCCAGGCCTTCGTCGGGATGCAGCCGATGCGGAGGCAGGTTCCGCCGAGCTCGGGCTCCTTCTCGATGCAGACGGTGTTCGCGCCCAGCTGCGCGGCGCGGATCGCCGCGGTGTAGCCGCCGGGGCCGCCTCCGAGGACGGCAACGTCACATTCCATCGTGGTTCCTCTCGTCGCTTCGGGTCCGGCGCGATCCTAGCGAGGGTCGGTCGCGTCGGGCTCGGCGGCACGAGAAGGAGGGCCGGTGCGGCCCTCCTTCTCCTCACGGAATGTGCGGCGTCACTTGCGGGTCAGTGGTTGCCTACGGGCTCGAAGTAGTTAGCAGCTGCGTAGTTCGCGACGTTCGTTCCGAGCTGCACGGCCTGCACGTCGGCAGTGCGGAAGTGGAGCCCAGCCCAGATGCGGGCCTCGACGATCTCATCGACCGCTTGCGAGAAGCCCGTGAAACTACGCGTGGCAGGCCCGCCGGGATTCACGAACGCGCTCGTGATCTGGTAGCCCCCTGCGGGGGCGTCGCCGAAGAACATCCGCAGCACGGTGGTGTGCGAACTGTCGAGCCCGAGGTGTCCCGACGTATGCTCGGGGTAGGGCGCGCTGATGAGTGGCGTCCACGTCAGGTCGGGCGAAGTCGCGGAGTTGCCGTCGTCTGCCGCCCTGCGGATCGCCTGAAACGGTCGCCAGAGGCTGAAGTGGTACTTGTCGCTCCAGGTGTTGATCGCCGCGTCCGCCGCTGCGAGGTTTTCCATCGCGAGAAGACGGGCGGCGTCGGAGATGTCGAGATCGTTTCTTGCGATGAGCTGGCGGGCGACGTCGTTCCACATCGCCATGGGGTTGCTCTGCCACCACTTGGCGACATATGTCTGGGTTGCCGTTCTGGCCGAGGGCGTCACGACGCCGTCGCCGCCGAGCGCCTTGATCTCGTTGACGTCGGCAGCGTAAGCGACGCTCGTGAGTGCGTTGGGGCCCGGGCTCTGGAACTGCGACGAGCTCTGCAACAGGAACGGCTCGACGCCCCCCGCCCAGGGAGTGGGGTCTTGAACCGTCGTCCCGTTTGGCGCCACCGGATCCCAGTACCCCGGGTTCGCGTTCGGCACGAACTGAGACGGCCCGAACCTTCCGTCGCCCTGTCTCGATTCGATCATCGCCTCCGCCGCCGCGGTCCCCGCAGCAAGCCCCATCTTCTTGAAAGGCGAGTCGGGTATCGCGTTCTTCGACGCGTTGTACTGCGCCTCGAGTGACGCGAGTACGGTTGCTCTCATCGCCGGAGTGAAGGAGGCGATGCTCGACGGCACGGTCGCGACGATGTCCTTCAGAACCAGGTATGCGGCTGTCGCCACTGCCGCATCATCGGATGCCGTGTTTCCGAACCGTCGCTTCAGGATGTACGGCCGGTGATGCTTCGGCGTGATCGCGTTGACCGCGTCGTACACGGCCCCCTGGACCATGCCCATGTTGATCTGAGACGTCGGCGCTGCTCCGCCTGCCGGCTGTGGAAGCCCGGCGAGTGTGCTGACAGCAATGAGGTTCCACTCCGTCACCGCACTCGCGTCCGCCTCGGCTGGCGGCGCGGCGGATGCGCCGATTACGCCGACTACCGCTACCAGGACACCGACGGCCACGGCGATGACCGAAACAGATCGTCTGCCTGCGATTCTCTTGCCCCTGCTCACCGCTACTCCTCTCGTGTCGTCTTCCTCTGTTCGCCGTGCGACAGGAGCCGTGCGCGCTGTACGAGGTCGAGCGCAACGTCGTCCGGGAGGTCGATTCCGTGCGCCACCGAGGCGTGCTCTTGCACCTCGTGGACACGCGCCGCCTCGTCGGACGCCTGCACCTCGTAGCCGCAGTCGCAGCGGAGTGCCTTGTCAGCGAACATCTCGCCGTCGATACTTCAGGCGAGGGGGTCGAAGGCTCGCTAGTCCGCCGCTAGCGCGCCGCTAGCGAGCGGAAGGAGGCCTCCTGAACGTCCGAATCTCGATGACGGACCGCCTCGCGGTCGAGGCGAACGGCACGAGGCTGGACGAGCAGCGCTTCCCCGGGCGCCAGGGCCGGATCCTGTTCGCGTACCTGGCGGCGCAGAAAGGGCGGCCTGTTCCTCGTGACGAGCTGGCCGAGCTGCTCTGGGGCGAGGAGCTCCCGGCGACCTGGGAGAAGGCGCTTCGGGTGCTGATGACCAAGCTGCGCGCGCTGCTCACCGAGTGCGGCATCGACGGGACGAGCGCACTGACGAGCGCCTTCGGCTGCTATCAGCTGACGTTGCCGGCCGGAGCCTGGATCGACGTCCACGCTGCGGCGAACGCGGTCGAGCGAGCCGAGACGGCCTTCGCCGCGGGCGACCTCGACTACGCTCGGGCGCAGGCTCTGACGGCGACCGAGCTTGCCCGGCGAGTCTTTCTGCCCGGCGAGGACGGACCGTGGGTCGAAGACCAGCGGCGCGACCTCCGCGACATCCTCGTGCGTGCGCTGGAATGCCTGCGCGACGCAGCGCTCGCGAACGAGGAGTTCGGCGACGCGGTCCGGTACGCGGCCGAGATCACCGAGCTCGAGCCCTTCCGCGAGAGCAGCTACCGCGCATTGATGCAGGCACACGCCGCAGCCGGCGATCCGGCCGAGGCGCTCCGCGTGTACGAGCGCTGCCGACGGTTCCTCGCCGACGAGCTCGGCGCCTACCCCTCGCCGGAGTCCGAGGCCGTCTATCGCGAGCTGCTCCGGAGCTCGCCGGGCCAAGCGACCGCCGAACCCGCTCGTCTCACCGCTGATGGCGCCGAGCCGCCGCCGCCGATCGGCAAGCTGCCTCAGCGAAGCCGTCGCAAAGTCCGTGTGCTCGCCGCCGGCGCTCTGCTCGTCGCCGTAGGCGCAGCGGTGACTGCCTTCACCCTCGCGACACGCGACGAGCCTCCGCCGAAGGTGCTCCCGACCAGCCTCGTCCGCCTCGACCCGAAAACGCTGAAGCCGACACAGGTCGTGAAGATCGGCCCGCGGGCTGACCTCGTCGTCGCAGCGGGGGGATACGTCTGGGTCGCACACGGCTCGCTGCGCTACACCGGCAGCGACCGCCTGCGCGATGCCGGTGACCGGACGTTGACGCGGGTCGACCCCGCGACAGGCGAGTCGAAAGGTGTCGGCGGGCTCGCCCCGTGTGGGCTCACGGCGGATCCGTCCGGCGACGTGTGGGTGGCGAACTGCTTCGCGTCAGGGCAACGCGCCAGCGTCGTCCGCGTCGACGCGAAGACGCTCGTGTTCGAGCGAACGCGGCTTTTCCCCCCAACCGATGGCTACTACCGAGGGATGGCCTACGGCAGCGGCTCGGTCTGGGTGGCCGACGTCAGCGGGGGCGCCGTGCAGGGACGAGGGCTCACGAAGCTGGACCCGGGACCCCGCGAACGTCGAAACTCGATCCGACTCGAGCGGCACCCGAACGCGCTCGCGTGGTCGGGGGGCTACGGAGACCTCTGGATGACCAACTTCGACTACCAGAGCATCTCGCGGCTTCACGCCGAGACCGGAGACGTGAAGCCGTTCGAGCGCGTTGCCAACAATCCTGGTGCTCTCGTCGTGCAGGACGATTCGGTCTGGGCCGGAGACTGGAACGCACCGGACGTCGTGCGGCTCCCCGCCGTCGGATCGGGCGCACCGCTTCACATCTCCTTCGACGTCACCGTCCAGCGCGCCGGGGTCACATCCGTCGCTGCGGGCGCCGGCGCCATCTGGGCGGCCGTCCCGGACGACCACGCCGTGTGGCGCATCGACCCCAGGACCAACCGACCAACTCGAATCGAGATCGGGTATTACCCCTGGGGCGTCGCAGGGAGCGACGACGGGATCTGGGTCGTAACGCGCGCGAAGGACGTCTGATTCAGGCGAGCTCGCTGCGCATGGTCACGCCGCCGTCGTCCTCGCCGACCTGATTGAAGCCGTGCCGCTCGTAGAGCCCGATCGCCGGGCTGCCCTGCTCGACGCTCAGGCTGACCGCGTGGTACCCCTCGGCTCGGGCCCGCTCGAGCAACGCGTCCAGCAGCTCTGACCCGAGGCCGCTCCCTCGCCTGCTCGGGACGATCGCGATCGAGAGCTCCGGCGTCTCCTCGTCGACGAACCCGTAGCCGGGGTTCTCGCTCGTGAACAGCCGGTACCACGCCGCCCCGACACGCTGGAAGTCCTGGATCGCGATCAGCGCGGTGTCGCCCGGCCGCCCCCAGCGCTCCACGTAGCGCCGGACCGGCGGCTCGCCGCTCGACGAGACGCGGTCGACGCGCCAGTAGTACGCGTGCCGCAGCATGTCCCGCATGAACGGCACGTCCTGCGGCCCGCCCGGCCGGATCACGACAGGTCCTCCGTGAGCTGGATCCGGTTGCCGTCGGGGTCGAACACGTCGAGCAGGCGCATGGCGCCGTGCAGCTCGAGCACCGTGCCCACCTCGGCGCCCGCGGCCTCAAGCCGCTCGCGCTCCGCCCTCACGTCCTCGACGTCGATCGTCGCGACCTGGCCTTCTCCGTCCCCGCCCACATCTTCGGCCCGGCCGATCGCGATCTCGGTGTCGCCGCGGTCGAGGGATACCCAGCCCTCGTCCTCGTCGACGAACGTCTCCGTGAAGCCCAGCACATCCCGGTAGAAGGCCCGTGCCGCGTCCAGATCGCTGACCCGGTACCAGATGCGCATGGCCAGAAGCTAGAGCATCAAGCCGGGCTCCTCCAGCAGCTCCTTCGCCGTCTGGAGGAAATTCGCGGCCGGCGCGCCGTCGACGGCGCGATGGTCGAACGTCGCCGTCAGGGTCAGCATCGGCCGCACCACGACCTCGCCGTCGACCGCGACGGGCTTCTCCTCCGTCGCGCCCACGGCGACGATGGCCGCCTGCGGTGGGTTCAGCACCGCCGTGAACTGCTCGACCCGGAACATGCCGAGGTTCGAGATCGTGAACGTGCCGTTCTCGAGGTCCTCGCGCGAGAGTTTGCCCTCACGCGCCCGCCCGACGATGTCGGCCCGGGCTGCGGCGATCTCCGCGAGCCGCAGGCGCTCGGCCCCGTGGACGACCGGGACGACGAGCCCCTGTGGCGCCGCCACCGCGATGCCGATGTTCGCCGTCGGGAAGAGCAGGATCGCGTCGTCCGTCCACTGCGCGTTCACCTCGCGGTGCCGCATCAGCGCGTCGGCGCAGACCTTCGTCAGGACGTCCGTCACGGTCGCCTTCGTGCCGCCCTCGCGCAGCCGCTCCACGAGCGCGTTCGCGCGCGTCATGTCGACGGAGGTCTGGAGCTGGAAGACCGGGATCTGCCACGCCTCGGTGAGGCGGCGCGCGATCGTCTTGCGGACGCTCGTCAGCTCGCGGCGGTCGACCTCGCCGGCGGTGACCGGTGCAGCGGCAGGCGCGAGAGGCGGAGCGGCTCCGGCCTCGGCGCGCTCGACGTCCTCGGCGACGATCCGGCCCTCCGGACCGGTTCCCGCAACCGATGAGAGGTCGATTCCACGCTCGCGGGCAATCCGCCGCGCGAGCGGCGACGCCTTCACGCGCCCGCCGTCACGCTGTACGGCGACCTCGGTCTGGACGGGCGCGTCGCGCTCGGGCTGCTGCACGGGCGCCTCGGCCGTCGGCGGCGGCTCCTCGCCGCCGTTCATCGACGCGGGCACCTCCTCCCCCTCCTCGCCGACGAATGCGATCGTGCGCCCGACGGGAACCTCGCCCTCCTGCACCGCGATCCGCAACAGCACTCCGGACGCGTCAGCCTCGACCTCCTGGGTCACCTTGTCCGTGTCGAGCTCGTAGAGCGGCTCACCCTTCTCGACCCGCTCCCCCTCGGACTTGAGCCACTTGACGATCGTCCCGGACTCCATGCCCTGGCCGAGACGCGGGAGCTTGATCTCGCTAGCCAATTTCACTCCGAACAGTGACTGTCACTGTGACTGTCACTGCCGCTTGGGCGAAAAGGTCAGGCGCCATCTCTTGCGACCGTCCGCTTGATCGCCGCGAGCACGTCGGCGGCGTGCGGGACGACGTACTCCTCCATCACCGGCGCGAACGGCAGCGGCGCGAACTTCGCCCCCACCCGCTCGACCGGCGCGTCGAGCCAGTCGAACGCCTGCTCCTGCACCACCGCCGAGATCTCGGCGCCGAAGCCCATCCGCGTGATCGCCTCGTGCGCCACCACGACGCGGTTCGTCTTCTTCACCGACGCGACGAGGGCCTCGACGTCGAGCGGCTGCAGCGTTCGCGGGTCCCAGACCTCGACCGAGACGCCCTCTTCGGATTGGGCCTCCTCGGCCGCCTTCAGCGCCTCGTGCACGAGCCGGCCGGTCGCGACCACGGTGACGTCGGAGCCTTCGCGGTGCACGCGGCTCTGGCCGATCGCGATCGGCTCGAGGTCGTCCGGCACGTGCTCCTTCAGCCCGTACAGCGTGCGGTGCTCGAAGAAAATGACCGGGTTGTCGTCGTAGATCGCCGACCAGAGCAGGCCGCGGACGTCGGTCGGCGTTGACGCGAAGACGACCTTCAGACCCGGCACGTGGACGAACCACGCCTCGACCTGCTGCGCGTGCTGCGCGCCCGGTGACCAGCCCGCGCCGCCCTGGGTGCGGATCGTCAGCGGCACCTTCAGCTGCCCGCCCGACATGTAGCGGTGCTTGGCCGCCTGGTTGACGATCTGCTCCATCGAGACCGTCAGGAAGTCCTCGTACATGACCTCGACGACCGGCCGCATCCCCTGCATCGCCGCGCCGATCCCGGCGCCGACGATCGCGATCTCTGAGATCGGGGTGTTGCGGACCCGCTCCTTGCCGAACTCG
>Ga0081540_1003522_pt1 | contig 12352 bp, 12 predicted proteins | sample TabmetS2T1R1_FD_71024 | JGI IMG/M metagenome (GOLD analysis project Ga0081540, IMG submission 71024) | Tabebuia heterophylla rhizosphere microbial communities from the University of Puerto Rico - S2T1R1 | ecosystem: Host-associated > Plants > Roots > Rhizosphere ...
ACGCTCGCCGAGGTCAATCGCGGGCTGAACTGCATCAAGGGATATTTCCTCTCCAAGATCATGTATGGCGGCGACCGCCTGACCACGCCGCTGCTGCGAAAGAAAGGCGGCGTCTTCGACAAGAACGGCGAGCTGACGCCGGTTTCGTGGGATGAGGCCTTCGACGTGATGGCCGCCCGCGCCAAGGCGGTGCTGAAGGACAAGGGCCCGACGGCGCTCGGTATGCTCGGCTCGGGACAATGGACCGCCTACGAAGGCTACGCCGCCACCAAGTTGATGCGGGCCGGCTTTCGCTCCAACAACCTCGATCCCAACGCCCGCCACTGCATGGCGTCAGCGGCCTACGCGTTCATGCGCACCTTCGGCATGGACGAGCCGATGGGTTGCTATGATGACTTCGAAGCCGCTGATGCCTTCGTGCTGTGGGGCTCGAACATGGCCGAGATGCATCCGATCCTGTGGACGCGTCTCACCGACCGGCGATTGAGCCATCCGCATGTCAAGGTGGCGGTGCTCTCGACCTTCACCCACCGAAGCTCCGATCTCGCCGACATCCCGATCGTGTTCAAGCCGGGCACGGATCTCGCAATCCTGAACTACATCGCCAACCACATCATCACGACCGGGCGGGTCAACCAGGATTTCGTCAAGAACCATACGTCCTTCGTGAAGGGCACGGTCGATATCGGCTACGGATTGCGTCAGGACCATCCGCTTGAAGTCAAAGCCAAGGGCGCGGCAACGGCGGGCGCGACGGAGCCGATCGATTTTGACGCCTATGCCGCCTTTGTGAAGGACTACACGCTCGACAAGGTCTCCGAGCTTACCGGCGTCGAACGCGACTTCCTGCAGGAGCTCGCCGAGCTCTACGCCGATCCGAAGCGCAAGGTGATGTCGCTGTGGACGATGGGCTTCAACCAGCATGTTCGCGGCGTGTGGGCCAATCAGCTCCTCTACAATCTGCATCTGCTGACGGGAAAGATTTCCGAGCCCGGCAATTCGCCGTTCTCGCTGACCGGGCAGCCATCCGCCTGCGGCACCGCACGCGAGGTCGGCACCTTCGCGCATCGTCTGCCTGCTGACATGACCGTCACCAATCCGGAGCACCGCAAGCACACCGAGGAAATCTGGCGCGTCCCGCACGGCATCATTCCGGACAAGCCGGGTTACCACGCGGTCGAACACGACCGGATGCTTCGCGACGGCAAGCTGAATTTCTACTGGATCCAGGTCAACAACAACCTGCAGGCCGCTCCGAACAGCTCCCGCGAGACCTATCCGGGTTACCGGAATCCGGAGAACTTCATCGTCGTCTCCGAAGCCTACCCGACCGTCACCGCGATGGCCGCCGATCTCGTTCTTCCCGCGGCGATGTGGGTCGAAAAGGAAGGCATGTTTGGCAACGCGGAGCGCCGCACCCATGTGTGGCGGCAGCTCGTCGACGCTCCCGGCGAAGCACGCTCCGACCTTTGGCAGTTGATGGAATTCTCCAAGCGCTTCACCACTGACGAGGTGTGGCCGGCGCAGCTTCTGGATGCCAATCCCAACTATCGCGGCAAGACGCTATTCGACGCGTTGTTCCGGAACGGCAAGGTCGACAAATACCCAACCACTGAAATTCCCGCCGAGTACGAAAACCAGGAGGCCAAGGCTTTCGGCTTCTACGTGCAGAAGGGTCTGTTCGAGGAGTACGCCGAATTCGGCCGCGGCCATGGCCACGACCTCGCACCCTTCGACGTCTATCACGACGTACGGGGATTGCGATGGCCGGTCGTCGACGGCAAGGAAACGAAGTGGCGCTACCGGGAAGGCCTCGATCCCTACGTCAAGGCAGGCAAGGGTGTCGACTTCTACGGCAACAAGGACGGGCGCGCGCGGATCATCGCGGTGCCCTACGAGCCGCCCGCCGAATCCCCCGACAAGGAATTCGACATCTGGCTGGTCACCGGCCGCGTGCTCGAGCACTGGCACTCGGGATCGATGACGATGCGGGTGCCTGAGCTCTTCAAGGCGTTCCCCAGCGCCAGGGTCTTCATGCATGCGGAGGACGTGCGGGCGCGGGGCATCAATGAAGGGGCGGAGGTCCGGGTGGTTTCCCGGCGCGGCGAAATCAGGAGCCGGGTCGATACCAAGGGACGCAACCGGATGCCGCGCGGTGTCGTCTTCGTTCCGTGGTTCGACGCCAGCCAACTCATCAACAAGGTGACGCTCGACGCAACCGATCCCATTTCCAAGCAGACGGACTTCAAGAAATGCGCGGTCAAGATCATCCCGGCCTGATGCGGTTTCGCTCGTCCATCGCAGGCGCCCTGCTCGGCGGCATGCTGGTATTCGTCTGCGGCGCCATCTATGCCCAGAATGCGCCGCAGATCGTGCCGCGGGTCACCGGCGCTGCGGCGCCGATGGGGGACGTGCCGACGCCGCCCCTGGCGCGACCGATCGTCGATGACAAGCGGCTGATGCGCAACTATCCGGAACAGCCACCGATCATCCCGCATTCCATCGACAATTATCAGCTCACGCTGAAAACCAACCGCTGCCTCGACTGCCACCGGCGCCAGTTCACCGAAGGCTCCGGTGCACCGATGATCAGCGTGACCCATTTCATGGACCGCAACGGCCAGGTTCTCGCCGATGTCACGCCTCGCCGCTATTTCTGCACCGCCTGCCATGTCCAGCAAACCGATGCACAGCCGCTCGTCCCGAGCACGTTCAAGGATATGCTTCTCATCAGCCCCGAGAAGAAGTGAGAAGCTTCGATGCAGCGGCTCAAGGCACTCCTGATCTGGTTCTGGCGCATCGCCAGCCGCCCAAGCGCGCATTTGAGCCTGGGATTTCTCGCGCTTGGAGGCTTCATCTGCGGCGTGCTGTTCTGGGGCGCCTTCAATACGGCGCTCGAAGTCACCAACACCGAGAAGTTCTGCACGTCGTGCCACGAAATGCACGCCAACGTGTTTCAGGAGCTGCAGCGCACCCCCCATTTCTCGAATCGCTCGGGCGTCCGCGCGACGTGCCCCGACTGTCATGTTCCGCACGACTGGACCGACAAGATCGCCCGCAAGATGCAGGCGTCAAAGGAAGTCTGGGGCAAGATTTTCGGCACCATCGATACCAGGCAGAAATTCCTGGATCACCGGCTCGAACTCGCCAAGCACGAGTGGGCGAGGCTGAAGGCCAACGACTCTCTTGAGTGTCGCAATTGCCATTCCTCGGCGGCGATGGACTTCACCAGGCAGACGCGACGCGCGGCGGAAATCCACGGCAAGTTTCTCGTCCCCGGCGACAAGACCTGCATCGACTGCCACAAGGGCATCGCGCATGAGCTGCCCGACATGACCGGTATCGAACCGGGTTGGCGGGCTCCGCCGGAGATGCGTGACCGCCAGAGCTTCCGCGACAATCCGCGCGACGAGCTGGCGCGGTATCTCGCCGCGACCGGAGCGGAGCGGTGATGCGCGTTCAGGCGTTGGAAACCCCGGCCAGCCGTATATCTTCAATGCGTTTTGGCCGCTCCACCCTGCAAGCCCGCGACAAGCTACCCGACGCTCTACCCATCCAACCAAATCCGCTCACGTGCCACTCGCAATTAGGATGCCGGGTCACACAAGAACAACCGCCGTCAATACCTCGGTAACTAATTTCCTTTACCCTCCGCCAACCATAAGTCCCTGTCGCGGGCTTGTGCTGAGTGGGTCGCGTATCATGTTGCGTTTGAAGATCCTGGCCTCGGTTGTTCCGCTGGCGATTGTCGCTTTGTTCGCGCGCGGCGAGTTTTTGACCGGGCCTCGGGCCTGCATCGAAATAGCAGGCACACCGGTCCAGATCGCCGCCCTCTCCTGGCAGGCGCACCGGCACGTCGGTTTCACCAACGATCCCTCCCACGCGACGGTGCGGGTGCAGATTTCAGACAGCGCGGAAGCGGCCGACTTCACCGTGATCGACGACATCGACACAGTCGAAGCCGGCGCCTGCGAGAGCAGCGCCCCGCCGCGGCTGGTCGCGATCTCCCGCAATCCCTCGCCCTCCGATCCCGTGATCTATCTTTCCCGGGATGGGCCGGCCGACTACCGGATCTTCGTGTCCTCGAAGCGCTTCTCGCTGCTCGATGCCGCAGCCCTGATCGTCGGCGCCCGCGGCGAGCGCCACCGCGTCGAAGCAGCATCGCTTTAACACTTCATTCACCATGTTCTCATCGCGGCTGACAGCCGCGGTTAACCTCAAGCACTTTGCAATGTCAGCGACGCATCGTCTGTCCAAGACAGGCGGCGACCGCCGACCTGGTTCAAACAAACAATCTCAGGGTCATTGGCGATGGGACGGACCTTCCGGATCAAACTTCGCTTTCGCCGTTTCGGCCGCCGGCATCCCTGGCTGACCTTCACACTGCGCTCCTTCATGATCTTCTCGATCGTGTTCGGCGCCGCCTATGGATTCATCGCCGGAAGCAAGACGGAAAATTCCGGCTATGACCCGCACGCCTTCGCGATCGGCGTCGCTTTCCTGTTTGCCCTCGCCTGCGTCGCGCTAGCCACCTTCAGCGTCCGGCTCCGCCTGATGCGCAAGAAGATGCGCAAGGTCGCCCTGCACAATGAAACGCTGGCCGATCGGAACTGGGAATTGCAGGAAGCCGAGCAGCGCGCCCGGCTTCTGTTCGAATCGCAGGGCGATCTGATCGTGCTGCGCGACGCCGAGGGCCGCATCACCTATGCCAACGACGCCTATTGCGAACTCGCGCAAATGCCGAGCGACGCGCTGATCGGCAGCCGCTTTGCGCTTGAAGTTCTCGAACAGGGCGACACCGCGCTCGAACCGAACGGCACCCGCGTTCACGACCAGCAAGTCGCGGGTCCGCTCGGCCCACGCTGGATCGCCTGGCGCGAGGGCCTCGTCCGCAACGACGCCGGGGGACCGGCGGAAATGCAAAGCGTCGGCCGCGACGTCACCGATCGCACCGAAAGCGAACGCGCGCTGGCCGAAGCCCGCGACCAGGCCGATGCGGCAAGCCGCGCCAAGTCGCGCTTCCTCGCGATGGCGAGCCATGAAATCCGCACGCCGCTCAACGGCATCATCGGCATGAGCGGGCTGCTGATGGATACGCCGCTGACGCCGGAACAGACGACCTATGTCAAGGCGGTGAAGACTTCCGGCGACGCGCTGCTCTCGCTGATCGAGGAACTGCTGGATTATTCCAAGATCGAGGCCGGCAAGATCGATCTCGAACATCGTCCGTTCGCGCTGTCGGGCATGATCGAGGACATCACCGAATTGCTGGCGCCGCGCGCCGAGGCCAAGAAGATCGAAGTCGCCGCCTATGTCGACGACCGGCTGCCGGCGCACGTGATCGGCGACGCGGCGCGGCTGCGCCAGGTGCTGCTCAATCTCGCCGGCAACGCCATCAAGTTCACCTCGACTGGCGGCGTCGCGCTGATCGTCGAGCCCGGCATCTGGCCCAACGAAATCAGTTTCCTGGTGCGCGACACCGGCATCGGCATCGCGCCCGAGGCACGCGAGCGCATTTTCCGCGAGTTCGAACAGGCCGACGACAAGATCGCGCGCAGCTATGGCGGCACTGGCCTGGGCCTTTCCATCTCCGACCGCATCGTCAAGCGCATGGGCGGGCGCATCACGCTGGAGAGCCAGCCGGGCGCCGGCTCGACATTCGAAATGTCGCTCCCGCTCGCCGCCGCCGATGGCGAGCAGGCGTCCTTCACAACGCCCGATCTCTCCGGCCAGTCGATCATGCTGGTCTCGCCGCAGAGCATCGAGGCCTCGCTGACCATGCGACGGCTGGAGCGCTGGGGTGGGCAGACCTGCATGGTGTCCGATGCCGACGTCGCAGAAGCACTGCTTCCCGAGCGGCCCTGGCACGCCGTGCTGATCGACCACGCGCTGGGATTGTCCGACATCGAACGGCTCGGCGAAGCCGCGCGCCTGCATGCCACCCAGCGCATCGTGATGTTCACGCCGGCGACGCGGCAGGAATTGCAGCCGTCCGCCACCTCCGCCCTCACCGGCTACCTGGTCAAGCCGCTGCGCGCGGCGTCGCTCGCGGCGCGCCTGACGACCGCGCCGGAAGTCGCGGCGCCGAGCCTGGAGCCGGCCATCGACACGATCGAGACATCAGCCGCGCCGTCAGCCAAGGGCCTGTCGATCCTGGTTGCCGAGGACAATCAGATCAATGCGCTGCTGATCCGCTCGCTGCTCGGCCGGCTCGGCCATCACGCCGTCATCTCCACCAACGGCGCCGAGGCGCTGGAATCCTGGCTGTCGGCGAAATCCGCCGGCACTCCCTATGATCTCGTCCTGATGGACATCCAGATGCCGCAGCTCAACGGCATCGAGACCACCAAGCGGATTCGCGCCCTTGAGGCCGGCGAGCCGGGCAGCCGGACACCGATCCTCGCCCTCACCGCCAACACGCTGGTGGAAGATCGTTACGCCTGCTTCGAGGCCGGCATGGACGGATTCCTGATCAAGCCGCTCGACCGCGAAAAACTCGCCGACGCGCTCGCCGGCCTCATCGCGTCACGGCACATCGCGGCGTGAGGCGGCGTTTGGCCTTGTGCAAAAAACAATCTCGATGTCGTCCCTGCGAACGCAGGGACCCATAACCACAGGGTTTAGTGATAAGAAGAAAGTCGTTTGCCTACCTGCCCAAAGAAAAGCCGCGGCGTATGGGTCCCTGCGTTCGCAGGGGCGACGTTCAAATAAACTACAGCCGCCGCAGCGCCACCGTCTCGACCAGATGATCGGCGCGCTTTTTCAGGATCAGCGTCGCGCGCGGCCGGGTCGGCAAAATATTGTCCTCGAGATTGGCGAGGTTGGTGCGCTCCCAGATCGCGATCGCGGTCGCCGTGGCCTCCTCGTCCGACAAGACGGCGTAGCGATTGAAATACGATTTGGGATCGTGGAACGCGGTATCCCTGAGCGCGAGGAAGCGCCGCACATACCATTCGCGCAGCACCGGCTCCTCGGCATCGATATAGACGGAGAAGTCGAAGAAGTCGGACACCACGGGCACCGCCTTGCCGTCGCGCGGCAGGCGGCCGGTCTGCAGCACGTTGACGCCCTCGACGATCAGGATGTCGGGACGATCGATCTCGATCCACTGGTTCGGCACGATGTCGTAGACCAGATGCGAATAAACCGGCGCGCGCACCGGCCGACGGCCGGCCTTGATGTCGGAGAGGAACGACAGCAGCATCGGCAGATCGTAGCTCTCGGGAAAGCCTTTTTTCTGCATCAGGCCCTGCCGCTCGAGCACGGCATTGGGAAACAGAAAGCCGTCGGTGGTCACGAGATCCACCTTGGGCCGCGGCGACCAGCGCGCCAACAGCGCCTGCAGCACGCGGGCGGTGGTCGATTTTCCGACCGCGACCGAGCCGGCGACGCCGATGATGTAGGGCACCTTGCGGTCGCGGATGTTGAGGAACTGGCGCTGCGCCTGGTAGAGCCGGTGGGTGGCGTCGACATAGATCGACAACAGGCGGGACAGCGGCAGGTAGATGTCCTCCACCTCCAGCATGTCGAGGCGATCGTGCATTGAACGCAGCCGCTCGAATTCGCCCGGCTCCAGCGTCATCGGCGTGTCGTCGCGCAACCGCGCCCACTGTTCGCGGGTGAAGATGCGGTAGGGGTTGTATTGCTGTTCGGTGGTCCGGATATCCATGAACTGCCCCTTCGGCTAGTCGCGCTTGCGCGACGCCTTTTCCTCGAGCCCGGACATCGACGTCCGCTGCGCCAGCGCGGCCTCGACCTCGTCGAGCTTGACGCCGCGCGCCTTCAAAAGCACCAGCAGGTGAAACAGCAGGTCGGCGCTTTCGGCGATCAGATGGCCCCGATCATTCTCGACCGCCGCGATCACGGTCTCGACGGCTTCCTCGCCCAGCTTCTTGGCGCAGTGCTCCGCGCCCTTGTCGAGCAATTTGCGGGTGTAGGACGCCTCTCCTCCCGATGCGGCCCGTGCATCGATGGTAGCGGCCAGATCATGGATCGTGAAACGCGACATCAACCGAACTCAACACTCGCGCCCGGCCAAAGGCCACGACGCCGTCCCAGAGAGGGACTTAGCACTTTTGTGACGGGGAGTCGTCAGGGATCGAGCCGCATCGGCAGCCCCGCGCGCACCATGTGCTCCTTGGCTTGGCGTATGGTAAATTCGCCGAAGTGGAATATCGAGGCGGCGAGCACCGCGGTGGCATGGCCCTGGCGGATGCCGTCGACCAGATGGTCGAGATTGCCGACGCCGCCGGAAGCGATGACCGGTACGGGGACACTGTCGGCGATAGCCTGCGTCAGCGGCAGGTCGAACCCCTGCCTTGTGCCGTCACGGTCCATCGATGTCAGCAGGATTTCACCGGCGCCGAGCGATACAACTTCCTGCGCGTATTCGATGGCGTCGATCCCGGTGGAGTTGCGTCCGCCATGGGTGAAGATTTCCCAGCGCTCACCGCCGCCGGCGCGCTTGACCCGCTTGGCGTCGATCGCGACCACGATGCACTGCTCGCCGAATTTTTCCGAGCCCTGCTTGACGAATTCGCGGTTGGAGACCGCGGCGGAATTGATCGAGACCTTGTCGGCCCCGTACCGCAGCAGCGTCTTGATATCGTCAATGGTGCGCACCCCGCCGCCGACCGTCAGCGGCATGAAGCAGGCTTCCGCTGTGCGGCGGACGACATCCAGCATGGTGCCGCGGTTTTCGTGGGTGGCGGTGATGTCGAGGAAGCACAATTCGTCGGCACCGGCCGCGTCATATGCGATCGCCGCCTCGACGGGATCACCGGCGTCGCGCAGGTCGACGAAATTGACGCCCTTGACCACCCTTCCGTCCTTGACGTCGAGACAGGGGATCACGCGGACTTTGAACATTGTAAACTCCTACGCCGCGGCGCGCGCGTTGCGGATCAGTGTCAGCGCAGCGGCAGGGTCGAGCCGGCCATCGTATAGCGCGCGGCCGGCAATGGCGCCGGCAAGCTTTTTGGCGCGCGGCTGCAGCAGCGCCTTGACGTCCTCGATCGAAGCAAAGCCGCCGGAAGCGATCACAGGTATCGAGATTCGCTCGGCCAGCGCAATCGTCGCATCGAGGTTGAGCCCCTTCAGCAGGCCGTCGCGGGCGATGTCCGTGAAGATGATGGCGGCGACGCCGGCATCCTCGAAGCGTTGCGCGATTTCCAGCGCAGTCACCTGCGAGGTCTCCGCCCAGCCTTCCACCGCAACCTTGCCGTCGCGCGCATCGAGGCCAACAGCAACACGGCCCGGAAATTTCCTCGCCGCGCTCTTCACCAGCTCTGGATCGCGCACCGCAGCGGTGCCGATGATCACGCGCGCAATGCCCTTGCCGAGCCAGGCTTCGACGGTCTTGAGATCGCGAATGCCGCCGCCGAGCTGCACCGGCATGGTGACGGCCTTGAGCATCGCCTCGACGGCAAGCGCGTTCATCGGCTTGCCGGCAAAGGCGCCGTCGAGATCGACGACGTGCAGATATTCAAAACCCTGCTCGGCGAAGGACCGCGCCTGATCAGCGGGATCGAGGTTGAACACGGTCGCACGCGCCATATCGCCCTGTTCCAGGCGCACGCACTGGCCGTTTTTCAGGTCGACGGCGGGAAAGAGAATCACGGCTTCCACTTCAGGAAATTCGAGATCAGGGCCAGGCCGAAGCGCTGGCTCTTCTCCGGGTGAAACTGCGTGCCGATTGCGGTGTCCTTGCCGACGATCGCCGTCACCGGCCCACCGTAATCGGCGCGTGCCAGCACGTCGGCCTCGCTGGAGGCATTGAGGTGATAGGAGTGCACGAAATAGGCGTGGCGTCCCTTCGGCCCGAGCGGCAACCTCTCCAGCACCGGGTGCTCGCGGATCATGTCGAGTGTGTTCCAGCCCATGTGCGGGATCTTCAGATTTTCCTCGCGCGGCGAAATCTTCTCGACGTCGCCCGCGATCCAGTTGAAGCCCTCGGTGACGACGTGCTCCTTGCCGCGCGTAGCCATCAGCTGCATGCCGACGCAGATGCCGAAGAACGGCCGCGCCTTGACGCGTACCGCTTCCGTCATCGCTTCCAGCATGCCGTCCACGGCGTCGAGGCCGCGGCGGCAATCGGCGAAAGCGCCGACGCCCGGCAGCACAATGCGATCGGCGCGGTACACTGCCTCGGGATCGCGTGTCACCACGACCTTCTGCGGATCTTCCATGCTCCGCGCGGCCCGCTCGAATGCCTTTGCCGCCGAGTGGAGATTGCCCGAGCCGTAATCGATGATCGCAACGCTCATCGCGGCCCTCCCGGCTCCGGAAACAGGCCGATGATCCCGCCTTGCGGCAAGGGCGGCGGCTTGGAGAACGGCTGGCCGGGAATGTTGCGGGTCGGCGGCGGCGCGCCGCGATCGATCGCCCATTGGTCGTTGGTGAGCCCGCGCTGCCGGCCGGTCCAGCGATCGAAGAAGCGGCGTTCGGCCAACTCCTCGTCGTCGGCGACCACGATATCGAGCTGGCGCCATTTGCGCCGCGACAACGTCCAGCGCCGCAGGCTGGCGGCTTCGAAGCCCATCAGGATGGCAATCAAAACGTCAACGGCGAAGATCGTGCCGCGGCTGGCGCCCAGCGCCGCCATCCCGAACTGGATGGCAACCATCAGAACGATCCAGCCGATCAGCGCCAGCCACAGCCGATGCCACAACAGCCAGATCACGCTTGCGACCGCAGCCCAGAAATGGAAGCCGTCGCGGACAAAGACGAACCTGTCGGTCGCCGCGAGATCGGCGCTGTTGGCTACGGGAGCATGCACTGTGTAGACCGGCATCGAACCTCTCCGCCGCGAACGAAAAACGCGAACAAGAAATCAGCCGCCGAGCTGACCCTTGGTGGAAGGCACTTCGCCCGCCGCACGCGGATCGATCGCAACCGCGGCACGAAGCGCCCTCGCCAGACCCTTGAAACAGGATTCGGCGATATGATGGCTGTTCTCGCCATATAAGGTCTCGACGTGCAAAGTCACGCCGGCGTTGATGGTGAAGGCGTTGAACCATTCGCGCACCAGCTCGGTGTCGAACTGCCCGACCTTGTCGCGCGGGAAATCGACCTTGAACACCAGCACCGGCCGGCCCGAAATGTCGATCACGACGCGCGACAGCGTCTCGTCCATCGGCATGTGGATCGAGGCATAGCGGGTGATGCCGGCCATGGTGCCGAGCGCCTGTTTCACGGCCTGACCGAGCGCGATCCCGACGTCTTCGGTGGTATGGTGGTGATCGACATGGAGATCGCCGTCCGCCTTCACCGTGATGTCGATACGGGAATGCCGGGCCAGCAGATCGAGCATATGGTCGAAAAAGCCGATGCCGGTCGAAACCTTGGACACGCCCGTGCCGTCGAGGTTCACCGCCACCTCGATGTCGGTTTCCTTGGTCTTGCGCTTGATGGACGCTGTGCGCATGAAAACTGCTTCCCTTTGGCCGCTTGGGGGCCGAAAACGCGGCTCTTTTAACAGGCCGATGACGCCTTCGCTACTGCGGGATGACGCTTTTGGAGGCTGAACTTCGGCCTATGGTGACCGGATTGCCGCGATTGTAACCCTCCCCGCCAGCCCCTAAATCTGATGGGAAAGAGGACAATTCATGCAAGCATCCGAAAACAACCTGCCGGTATGGCACGGCACGACGATTTTGACGGTCCGCAAGGGCGGCAAGGTGGTGGTCGGCGGCGACGGCCAGGTCTCGATCGGCCAGACCGTCATCAAGGCCAACGCCAAAAAGGTCCGCAAAATCGGCAAGGGCGATGTGATCGGCGGCTTTGCCGGGGCGACCGCCGACGCCTTTACCCTGTTCGAGCGGCTGGAAAGCAAGCTCGAGCAATATCCGGGGCAATTGACCCGGGCAGCCGTCGAACTCGCCAAGGACTGGCGGACCGACCGTTATCTGCGCCGCCTGGAGGCCATGATGATCGTCGCCGACAAGGACGTCTCACTGGTCCTGACCGGCACCGGCGACGTGCTGGAGCCGGAAGCGGGCGTGATGGCGATCGGCTCCGGCGGCAATTACGCGTTGGCCGCTGCGCGTGCGCTGGTCGATACCGACAAGGATGCCGAGACCATCGTGCGCCGCGCGCTCGATATCGCTGCCGACATCTGCGTCTACACCAACCGCAACGTCACGATCGAAACGCTCTGAGGGGAGCTGCCGATCATGGCGCCGGACTTTGTCTTCCGACCGATGACATCGGCAGATCTGCCACTGGTTCGGCGCTGGCTGGCGCAGCCGCATGTCGTGCAATGGTGGGGCGATCCGGCCGAACAATATGAGCTGGTCAGCGGCGACCTGAACGAACCCGCGATCGACCAGTTCATCGTCTCGGCAGCAAGCGG
>Ga0081540_1003523_pt1 | contig 12350 bp, 9 predicted proteins | sample TabmetS2T1R1_FD_71024 | JGI IMG/M metagenome (GOLD analysis project Ga0081540, IMG submission 71024) | Tabebuia heterophylla rhizosphere microbial communities from the University of Puerto Rico - S2T1R1 | ecosystem: Host-associated > Plants > Roots > Rhizosphere ...
CATCCAGAATCTCGGTCTTGCTGCCGTTTGAGATTCCCGCTTTCACCGGAATCTTGCGCTGACCGTCCTTCTGCTTGGGATCGGGAATGAAGACGAAGGCATTCTTCTGATTGTCATAAACCAGGGCCTGCTCCGGTACGGAGAGAGCATTCTTGTGTTCGGTGATCAATATCTCGGCGTTGGCCGTCATATTGGCCTTGAGTTCGCCCGTTGGGTTATCGATCGAGACGCGTACTTCGAAGGTCGTAACGTTGTCCTTCTCAACGCCTAGCGGAGCGATCTTAGTAACCTTGCCGTTGAAAGACTTGTTCGGAAATGACTCAACGCGTATGCGCGCAGGCTGGCTAAGATAGACGCTGCCAATATCCGCTTCGTCAACCTTGCCCTGAACATAGACCTGGGTCGTGTCGCCGAGCGTCATTACCAGAGTAGCCGTGGACCCCAGCACCAGGATGGAGCTGACCGCATCGCCAATTTCTACATCTCGTGAAAGCACGACGCCATCCATCGGAGAAACGAGCGTCGTATAGCTCAGCTGTTCATTCAGCTGATCAAGGCTGGCCTGTGCCTGCTGTACCTGAGCCTGTGCCTGTTTCAATTTGGCCTGATCAACGCTGATCTGCGCGACGGAGGAATCCCGCTTGTTTGCCGCCGCAACATAATTACGTTGTGCATCATCGAGTGTCTGTTTCGAAACAATGCCATCATTCGACATGGCAAGGTTGCGATCATATGTGGATTTGTACATCGGCAAATCAGGAGCGGCCGCCGTAACCTTGTCCTGCTCAATGTTTGCCTTGTACGTGACAACATTGGCTTCAGCCGCTGCCAGCTGCGCCTTTTGCGCTGCTACCTGCGCGAGAATCTCCTGCTGATCAAGTTGTGCCAGTACCTGACCTTTATGAACATGTTGATTGATGTCGACAAAGAGCTTCTCAACAATGCCGCTCGCCTTGGACTTGAGCTCAACCTTAGTGATGGGTTGAATCTTGCCGGTGGCAACAACACTCTTGGCAATGTCGCCGCGCGTAGCCTTTGCCAGCTTGCTGGGTTCGATCTTGCTGCCGCTCCCCCGGGCCACGGCAACAATAACCACCAGCAGAACCACAATTACTGCCGGAATGGCCCAGAGCCACCACCTTTTCTTCCGCTTACGCTGCGTTACCACTCAAAGTGCTCCCGCTACTTAGACTTACGAATCGCAAATTGGTAGGTTCCAGGGTGGTATACGAAGGCCGGGGACCGTTAGTTCCGTGATATGAACTGTTAAACTCAGAGAAAAATGTCAGGTTTACTGCTTTTCCGGTTCGTCTCGATTGCGGTGCTGATTCTGGCTAACGGCTTCTTCGTCGCGGCCGAATTTGCTCTCGTCAGCGTGCGGGAGACGCGTGTCGAGCAGTTGATCGCGCAGCGACGCCCCGGAGCGCGCACGGTCCGGCGCTTGCAGCAGAATCTGGACGATTTTTTACCGGCTGTTCAATTTGGTGTAACACTTTGCAGCCTGGCGCTTGGCTGGATCGGCGAACCTGTGGTCGCCTCGATCTTTCAGGAATGGCTCGTACATGTGCCCCACATCCACGTTTATGCGCACCTGATTGCCGTACCCGTAGCCTTTGCTCTGATCACGTATTTGCATGTACTTCTTGGAGAACTGGTTCCCAAATCGCTTACCCTGCGCAAGGTAGATCAGGTTGCTTTAGGCGTCGCGGGGCCAATGGACGTGTTCATTCGCATCACACGTCCTGCGGTTCGCTTGCTGAACATCTCGGCATCATTTGTTCTGCGGCTCTTTCGTGCACCCATGGTGCATGAAGGCACTGTTCATTCGCCGGAAGAACTAAAGCTGATCGCGACTGCGGCACGCCGCGTCGGCATGTTGCCTGAGTTTCAAGAGTCTCTTATTCATCATGCGGTTGAGGTGAACGAGATTCCGACGCGCGAAATTATGACTCCTCGGCAGCGGATCTTCTCACTTCCGGCGGATATGCTGATTGAGGCAGCAAGTGCGCGCATTGTCGAAGAACTGCACTCGCGCGTTCCGGTCTACGATCCCGCAAGAGGACCAGATCATATTGTCGGAATCGTATATTCCAAAGACATCTCGCGACTCATGCACTTTCGTGCTTCAGCGCGTACGCGTTTTGCTGACTCGCCGTTTACCGAACTCCGACTACGGCAAGTAATGCGCGAGGTATTGGTGGTCCCGGAGACAAAACCGGTTCTTGATCTGCTGCAGGAGTTTCAGCAGCGTCGCCGCCATCTGGCAATCGTAGTAGATGAATTTGGTACGACAGTTGGCCTCGTCACTGTGGAAGACGCTATCGAACAGCTGGTAGGCGAAGTGGAAGACGAGTTTGATGTCACCGCGAAGACTACGCTCACATCCGCAAGCGGCGGTGTGGTGCTCGACGGCAGTGTGAACCTGCGCGATCTGGAGACGCAAATGAACTGGCGGCTTCCTCGCGACGGGGGAGTTGAAACGCTGGCTGGTTTTCTGCTGACCCGGCTCGGAAAAATACCGAAGGGCGGAGAGACGGTGGAATTTGAGGGTCGCAGGCTTACTGTAGCGGAAATGAGCGGCAATCGCATCAGCAAAATCATCGTCGAAAACCTGCTGCCTTCAGACGACGAGCAGCTTGCGCTCCAACCGGAGAAAGCTTCTTGACCCAGGTTTTGCGGTCGCTTCTCATGCGACTGGCGTACACCATTCCGGTTTTATGGCTGGTGGTGACGCTGGTTTTCTTTCTGATTCATATTGTGCCGGGAGATCCCGTCGAGCAGATGCTTGGAGAGGGTGCTCGTGCGCAGGATATCGCTGCCCTGCGCCATACTTACGGACTTGATATTCCGCTGGGTCAGCAATATGTCCGCTACTGGAGTGGAGCACTGCACGGCGATTTCGGACGATCTGTCCGGTTGAATGATACGGTTACGCACCTGGTGCTTACGCGGTATCCCTACACGCTTGAGCTGACCGCGGCTGCACTAATTGTGGCGTTGTTGCTTTCCATTCCAGCTGGAATCGCTGCTGCGCGTCGTCGAGGACAATGGCAGGACAATGCTCTTGGTGTTGTGAGTCTTCTCGGTTTGTCATTTCCAGGCTTCGCCTTGGGGCCAATCCTGATTCTCCTTGTTTCGATCAAATTGGGTTGGCTTCCGGTGAGCGGTGCTGGGGGGTGGGACCACCTTGTGCTCCCAGCTATCACCATGGGCGGTGCACTGGCTGCCATCCTGACGCGAATGGTGCGCACAGCGATGCTCGAAGAACTAGGGCAGGACTACATCCGTACCGCACGTGCTAAGGGATTGACGGAACGAAGCGTTGTCTATAAACATGCTTTGCGCAACGCAATGATTCCCGTGCTTACTCTTATCGGGCTGCAATTTGGAGCCCTTCTTGCGGGAGCGATTGTGACTGAGACGATCTTCAGCTGGCCAGGCCTCGGTCGCCTCACCGTCTCTGCCATCTCAAACCGTGACTATGCGCTGGTGCAGGGATGCATTCTTGCAGTTGGGCTGACGTATGTTCTGGTGAACCTCATCACGGATGTGCTGTATATGGTGGTGAATCCACGCATCCGGAATTGACACGAAGACGTATCAAGCGATGCTCACTAGCCTTGGTTCAATGCGTCCTTCCTTGATATTGAGAAATCCGATTGCAACCGGTAGTGAGAATCTTCGCGGTCCTGCACTGCCGGGATTGAAATATAAAACGCCTTTCTTCCGCTCAGCCAGCGGTTTGTGCGAGTGTCCGCTGATGACGATCTGAATTCCCGCGGCTACCGGATCGAGATCAAGCCTATTTACATCGTGCAGCATGTAGATGCTGGTTTGAGCTAGTTCGATCAATTCCAACTCAGGCAGAAGCGCGCAGGCGCCGTCCCTATCAACATTGCCACGAATTGCCGTGATCGGGCCGAGTTGACGAAGTTGATCGAGAATCACTGCGTCGCCGACATCACCGGCGTGCAGTATGTGGTCGACTCCATGGAATGCTTCAAGGACTTCAGACCGTAAGAGACCGTGGGTATCTGAGATGACGCCGATCTTCATCTTAGCTAGACTACGAGATTCGTACCTGGATTTCCTCAGCCACTTGGGCGAATTTCTCGAAGAATAGGATTGTGAATCAAGCGTAAAATCGTGAATATGAAGGTCACGGTCGGAGTTTCCGGAGGTGTTGCGGCGTACAAGGCAGCTGAACTTGTACGAGCACTGCAGCGACAGGCTCTTGATGTTCATGTCGTGATGACTGAGGCTGCGCAACAGTTTATTCAACCTTTGACGTTTGCGTCGCTGACAGGGCACAAGGTTATCACTGGCCTTTGGGCAAACGACACGGACGAGAGCAATCTGGCTTCGGCAATTGAACACATCGATGCTGCGCAGAGTACGGATGCTTTGGTCGTTGCTCCGGCGACAGCCAATATTCTTGCCAAGTTTGCGCAGGGAATTGCCGACGACTTTTTGACTACGCTATATCTGGCGACAACTGCTCCGGTGATCGTTGCTCCCGCGATGAATGTCAACATGTGGAACCATCCCGCAACTTGTGCCAATCTTTCGCTCCTTGAAGAGCGCGGGGTGCATATTGTCTCTCCGGAGAGCGGCTATCTAGCATGCGGCATGATCGGCAGTGGGCGACTGGCTGAAAACGACGTCATCGTGCAAGCTGTGCTTGACATATTGAACCATCGCAATGATCTGGCTGGCGAAACAGTCATGGTCACCGCTGGCGGTACGCGCGAGGCAATTGATCCTGTGCGATTTTTGGGCAATCGCTCAAGCGGGAAGATGGGCTATGCGCTGGCTGACGCTGCAGCGAAGCGCGGGGCAAAGGTCATTCTTGTAACTGCTCCTACAGCGTTGCGCGCGCCTGCGAATTGTGATGTCGTTCGTGTGGTGACGACCGAGGAGATGCGGTCGGCTGTACTAGGCCGTCTCGATGAGGCAACTATCGTCATCAAAGCGGCCGCGGTTGCCGATTATCGGCCGGTGATTCAGGCAGAACAGAAGCTAAAGCGTTCTGGGCCCCTGACCATTGAGCTCCAGCCGACGGAAGATATTCTGGCAGAAGTTGTTCGCCGCCGTCGCGATGGAATGCTGGTTATAGGTTTCGCTGCCGAGACGGAGAATGCCATCGTGCACGGCCGCGACAAGCTGCTGCGCAAAGGCGCGGATGCAATCGTGCTCAACGATGTTTCGCGCGAAGGCGTTGGCTTCGATTCCGATAGGAATGCTGTTACCTTCCTGACGCAACAGACTGCAATCGACCTGCCGGAGATGAGTAAGCGCGAGCTCGCCGACCGCATTCTGGAAGAAGTGATGGCTTTGCGTCGTCCACAGAAAGTCGTCGCGGAACGATAATCGATGTCCCGTCTCAATCCTCAACAGCAGCAAGTGCTGGCCGCTCGTGTTAACTACTTTCGCGATCTCGGCGTTTTCGATTTCTACCGTCGCGGTGATGCGATCGTCGATTCAGATGATTCTGCAGTAAATCCAGATAATGTATCAATAGCGGTTACAGATCCAGACGAAATTATGCCTAAAAAGCAATCCACGGTTCAGGTCGACGATCTCCTTTCAGAACAGCAGTCTGTGATTTCTCCAGCGGAGCGTGGTGATGCATTGCGCCTGATCCAAGAGGACATTGGCGATTGCAAGCGGTGTCCGCTGGCATTTGCCGGGCGGCATACTATCGTCTTCGGTGAAGGTGATGCGAATGCACGTTTGATGTTTGTCGGCGAAGGGCCCGGAGCAGATGAAGATGCGCAGGGGCGGCCCTTCGTGGGCAGGGCAGGACAGTTGCTTAATAACATGATCACGGCGATGGGGCTTAAGCGCGAGCAGGTGTACATCGCCAACATCGTCAAGTGCCGTCCACCGCAAAACCGGACACCGGAACCGGTAGAAGCGAACACCTGCTCTCAGTTTCTCTTCCGGCAGATCGATGTCATCCGACCGGAGATATTGGTTGCGCTCGGCTCGACTGCGGCGACCTATCTGCTTGGGGGCAAGTCGTCTTTAAGCGCTTTGCGCGGACGCATTCACGAGGCGCGTGGGTCGAAGCTCATTGTCACCTACCATCCTGCTTACCTGCTGCGCGATCCGCGGCAGAAGAAAGAGGCTTGGGCGGACCTGCAGATTGCCATGGCTGAGCTGGGCTTGAAGGCTCCGAAGCGTCCGATTGAAGAATAGGGCATTGGCCCCAAGGAGTGGGAGGGGTAGTCAGGTCTTTGAAAAGAGGCCACTTAGTTTCTTGAGTTGTTAAAGTATTGATCTCAGGCCGGTTGCAAGCAAAGTCTTAACTCTGAAAGCCTTCTGTGACAGAACGGAAGTTCGGTTTCTAATTTCTTCGTCTCTACTCCCATTATAGCTTGTCGAAGAGTAATTCTACGCCAATGCTCGTTGCGACGACTATCGTTATTTGGTAATCGAGTTCCGGCCGGTTTTTCCTAATCAAGGGACGGTTGAAGAGGAAGACAGGGCCGTCTTGAGGTGGCTCACTATTTCAAAGACTGAGAGGGATTGCCCTGTCTTCACCGCTGCCTAGCAGTTTTGGGTGAAATTCAATACGTGTGTTGCATTCAAGGCCAGACTGCGTGAAAAGCCAATGCGCTCATAAAGCCGGGCTGCTGTGGGATTACCGGTGCGAAGGTGCAGGGCGGTGAAGCTTGTTCGCGCATTCTTGACGAGAGTATGAACAAGGGCTTCGCCGATGCCTCTGTTTCGCCAAGCTGGTCTAACATAAACTCGCCTGATGCGACCGATGCCCCTTCGACCATCAAATGGATCCTGGTTTAGGCCGCCGATCGCGACTAATGCCTCTTGGTCCATACAGCCGTATAGCTTTTCTCCTGTCGCGGTGAAGCGATTTTTGCCACTCTGCCACTCCTGCCATAACCTTTCGATGAAGAGAAACCCTTCCTGGAGTGCCTCTATTTGCAGCTGTTTGATGCCGGGCACGGGCAGCTCAATCGGGTGAATGTTGATCATGGTTGGGTACCAAATCTCGCCAGAGCGGAGTTCTGTCTCCTCGATAGACATCCCGAACTGCTGGTGTTGATGGCTGGGCTGCAATGAGAATCCATTTTCCTAGTCAAGGAATATTGCTTCCATTCTTTCATGGGATCGCTTTTGCAGTCGTTGAGCCATGCGGAAATCGTTTCGGCGAAATTTACCTTGCGCTTCTACAGGAGATGCGATATTTCTCTTGTAGAAGCTAAAGGGTAGAGGCAAATTGACCACTCAAAGGATCGATCTTCCACAAGGAACTCTGGATCTGCTTATTTTAAGAACGCTGTCACTCGGGCCGCAGCATGGCTGGGCAATCTCCGAACGTGTGCAACAGGTGTCGAGCGACGTGCTGAGGATTCAGCAAGGGTCTCTGTATCCGGCTCTTCACAGGCTGGAGCGGCGTGGCTGGATCAAGGCGAAGTGGGGCACATCGGATAACAATCGACGCGCGAAGTATTACGAGCTGACACGAAGCGGGCAAAAACAGCTGGAAGCGGAAACGGAAATCTGGAAGAAACTGACTGCGGCTGTGGCGCAGATTCTGGAAAGTATGTGAGGCACCTCTTATGCTGAGCGATTTGCTTTATCGTCTGCGCGCGTTGTTCCAACGGAATGCAGTGGAAAGTGAATTGGACGAGGAACTCCGATTCCATTTTGAGCGAGAAGTTGAAAAGCATAAGAAGGCCGGCATGAGCGATGAGGAGGCAAGACGGCACGCGCGATTGTTGTTTGGCGGGCAGGAGCAGGTGAAGGAAGATTGCCGCGAAGCCCGGGGAACGAGCCTTGTCGAGAGCTCGTTACAGGATATTCGCTATGCCATCCGGCAATTGATGGATCATCCTACGTTCACTGTGGTCATTATTCTTACGTTGGCGCTGAGCATTGGGGCGAACAGCGCCATTTTCAGCGTGATCGATAGTGTGTTGATCAAGTCGCTTCCTTATCGGCAGCCGGAGCGGTTGGTGCGCATTTTTCTGACGACTGCGGCGTTTCCGAAATTTCCGCTGAATCCTTTTGATTTCCGTGACTACAGGGCGCGCAGCAAGTCGTTCGATTCGATGGCGGCGATTACGCGCGCGGATTTGCAGCTCTCGGGAGGATCGGCTGCACCGGTGAAGCTGAATGGGTTTCTGATTACGTCAGGATACTTTCTTGTACTGGGGCTAACTCCTGAACTTGGCAGAGAGTTCGATATACGCGACGAGCTGCCAGCCAATCAATTGCATGTCATTCTGAGCGACCGGCTGTGGCGGGCGCAGTTTGGCGCTGCACCGGATATTCTGGGGCAGAAGATTACGTTGAATGATCAGCCCTATACCGTCATCGGCGTGATGCCTCCGGGCACCGAGCACCCCGGCAATGCATACAATCCGCTGGTCTATGGCGAGGATGTAGATATCTGGCACCCCTTCAGCAATCAGGGAGATCCCACGCGGCGCGGATCACATTTTGTCGAGGGATACGGCCGGTTAAAAGACGGTGTGACGCCTGAACAGGCCCAGTCGGAACTGAATGCGATCCAAGTGGAGCTAGGCCGCGAGTATCCGACCTACACAGGTTGGCATGTGATGGTGATTCCGCTCACCCGAGAAATTGTGGGTTCGAGCCGGCGGATGCTGTGGGTGCTGCTTGGGTCGGTTGGCATGGTGTTGCTGATTGCGTGTGCGAATGCGGCGAATCTGCTGCTGGCGCGAGCGGGGGCGCGGCAGCGGGAGCTCGCGGTGCGGCTGGCGCTGGGAGCGCAGCGTTCGCGTTTGATTCGACAGCTGTTGACTGAGAGCCTGCTTATCGCGTTTCTTGGTGGCGCGCTGGGATTAGCGATGGCAATTGGCGGAGTGAAGGCACTGGTATCGCTGATGCCGGCTGATTTTCCCAGAGCGCACGACATTCATGTGAGTGCGCCGGTATTCGCGTTTACCTTTCTTATCAGCGCGGCAACGGGGATATTGTTTGGGCTGGTTCCGGCGATTCAGGCTTCTCGCACTGATCCGAGACAGGGGTTGCATGAGGGTGGGCGGAATGCGACCGGCGGCGGACGGCTGAGCCGGCTGCGGAATGCTCTGGTTATTTCGGAAGTGAGTTTGGCATGCGTGCTGCTGATTGGGGCGGGGCTGATGTTGCGGAGCCTGCTGAATCTGTTGCATCTCGATCCAGGGTTTAAGCAGGAGCATGTGCTTACGGCAAATCTTTCGCTGCCGGATGTGCAGTACAAGAACGGCGATATGCGATCGCACTTCTTTGAGGAACTGACGACGAACCTGAGTTCCATGCCCGGAGTGGAGAGTGTGGGTTTGGGTAGCGATCTTCCGTGGACGGGCTACGACGACAACACCAGCTTCACGATTGAGGGGAAGCATCCGGCACCGCATGAAGATGTTCATACGCGATACCATGTGGCCTCGCCAGACTACTTTCGCGCCCTGGGTACTCCTTTGCTGAGCGGGCGGTTTTTTACAAACGCTGACAGAAAAGATGCGCCGGCTGTGGTGGTGATCAATCATGCGATGGCCGAGAAGTATTGGCCGCATGAGAATGCAGTGGGGAAACGCATCACGTTCGAAGACAACCCGAAGGAGAAGGATTGGCTCACGGTGGTTGGCGTGGTGGCGGATGTGAAGGACAAGCCGAACAGCGCGAGCGCGGAGGCTGCATTCTGGTGGTCGAGCCTGCAGGTTCCATTTTCAAATATGTCGTTGGTGGTGCGTTCCGGTTCTGACCCGCAGGCGCTGACCAATACTGTGCGGAATGAAGTGAAGCGGCTTGATCCGTCGCTCGCTGTAGCAAGAGTGCAGTTGATGGATGCCATTGTGCAAGGGTCGGTGTCTACGCCGCGGTTTGTGTTTGTACTTGTGGGGCTGTTTGCGGGGCTTGCGATTCTGCTGGCCGCGATTGGTACGTATGGTGTCATCGCCTATTCGGTAAGCCAGCGTACGGCAGAATTCGGATTGCGCATGGCCATGGGAGCGCAGCGGTTAGATGTGCTTCGCTTGGTGATCGTGCAGGCGGCGAAACTCGTTTTAGCAGGTGCGGCGCTTGGAATCATCCTTGCGCTGACGTTCGCGCGGGTCTTGAAGAGCCTGATTTACGATGTCAGTCCTGCCGACCCGCTGACGTTTGTCGCGGTGGGATTTCTGGTAATTGTGGTTCCGGTATTGGCTTGTTACATCCCGGCGCGGAAAGCTACCGAAGCCGATCCCATGATTGCTCTGAGGGCAGAGTGATTCGGCTTCTTTCATAACAAGATTCAGCCGTCTAAATTCCCTTTATACCCTTTGCAAATGCCGTCATTGGGGCGTATATTCTTGCCCCAAGTGGCGGTTTCCTCGTTTGGCAGTGCGAGCGAACCTGAGGAAAGATTTATGTTTTTCTTTTCAGTCAGCGCCGCGTTTCAAAGTCCGACAAGCAGATGCAGTTGTCCGGCGCCTACCTTGCTTCTACCTTCTCGAAGCCACCCTAAATCCCAACCATGTGCAGGGAGCCCCAGCCATGAAAGTGTGCGATCCGGTTTCGTTGATTTTGCGCAAGAAGGGTTGTGACATCTTTTCTGTACCGTCTGATACGACGGTCTATGACGCCATGAGAGTTATGGCAGACAAGGAGGTCGGCGCCCTACTTGTGGTGGACGACGGCCACTTACACGGCATTGTTTCTGAGCGCGACTATGCCCGGAAGGTGATCCTGATGGGGCGGTCATCGAAGGAAACACCGGTGAGCGAAATCCTGACGGAACCGTTGATGACCATCGCTCCGGATTGTTCGGTGGACGAAGCCATGCGGCTCATTACGACGCATCGCATTCGTCATCTTCCGGTGGTTCAGAACGATAAGTTGATGGGACTGATCTCGATTGGTGACCTTGTGCAATGGATCGCGTTTGCACAAGATCAGACAATTGAGGATCTCTCGCACTACATCGAAGGAAAGTATCCCTGCTAGCGTTGGCGGCTATCCCAGGTTGCGCGCTGCGGAGACGATGGCGTTCCAAAGCGGCGTGGGATAGAGGCCCAGCAGAAAGACAAGTCCTGTAAGAACAGCCAGGGCCACCGTTGCCGGCGAAGACAGTACAGGTCTGGACGGCGCGGGCGCTGGAGAAGTGTCGCTTGACTTCGTAAACATAGCCGCGAGAATGCGCAGATAGTAGAACAAGCCAATGGTGCTGCTTACGACGAGGGTGAAGAGCAGAAGCCATCGGGACTGCGATGCGCCAGCGGCGATGACGTAGAACTTTCCGAGGAATCCGGCGGTGAGGGGAATTCCTGCAAGGGAAAGAAGCATTGCTGTGAAGGCGGCGGCGAGAAAAGGTCTGCGCCAGAAGAGTCCACGGTAGTCATCGATGTAACTGGCTTCGCGGTCTGGGCCCGAGAGAATCGTCATTACGCCAAAGGCTCCCAGGATTGTTGTGAAGTAGGCTGCCAGATAGTAGGTGGCTGCGGGGGCGCCGAGTGCTCCGCCAGCGAGCAAGGCCACTAATGCATAACCCATGTGGGCGATGGATGAGTAGGCGAGTATTCGCTTGACGTTGATTTGCGTCAGAGCGAGTAAATTGCCGGTCAGCATCGATGCTAGAGCGATGATGGTCAGGACCAGCCCGGTTGTTCCTGCAAGGCCTGTATCACGCACATGAAGCCAGCGCAGGATGAGTGCGAACATTCCACCTTTAGAAACTGTGGCGATGAAAGCGGTGACGGGTAAGGGTGCACCCTCATACACATCGGGGGTCCACAGGTGGAAGGGTACTACGGCCAGCTTGAAGCCCACGCCTGTCAATACGAGCATGAGACCCGCGATGAGCGGAAATCTGTCTGCACTCGTTACCGTTTGGTCCAGCACGGTAGCTAACTGGGAGAGTTCCATCGATCCGGATTCGGCGTAGATCAGAGCCAGGCCGAATAGCAAGACGGACGATGACGACGCGGCGAGGACCAGGTATTTGATTCCGGCTTCGATCGAGATGGCTTCCGAGCGGATGTATGCGATCAGGGCATAGAGCGACACGCTCAGCAATTCAAGTCCTAGAAAGAGCGAGACGAAACTGCGACTCGCTGCCAGCACCATTGCGCCTGCGGTCGCAAGCAGTACGAGGACATAAAATTCCTCGCGATGTTCATGGCGTTGTTCGAGGTAGTTGTAGCTCAGCAGAATTACAAATGCCGCTGCGCAGAGAAGCAGTGCCATGTAGAGAAGGGAATAGGAGTCAAAGACCAGGAGGCTTGTGAGTTGTCGCGGAATTGCAGAGGCTGCAAAAAGGAGACTCAGGAGTGAGCCTCCCAGACCGATCAACGTAATTGCGGCGGTTGCAGCGTGATGGCGCTGGATGGCGATTGCGAGCA
>Ga0081540_1003524_pt1 | contig 12341 bp, 6 predicted proteins | sample TabmetS2T1R1_FD_71024 | JGI IMG/M metagenome (GOLD analysis project Ga0081540, IMG submission 71024) | Tabebuia heterophylla rhizosphere microbial communities from the University of Puerto Rico - S2T1R1 | ecosystem: Host-associated > Plants > Roots > Rhizosphere ...
GAAACTCCTCCTTCCTCCCCCCATGTTTGAAATGCGCGCAAATCAGGTCCAAAACATTAAAATTAACCCCCAAACATTTAATTTTAAAGCAAATCAAGTCCAAAACACTTAATTTTTCACACCAAACTAAAATTGGAGTAAAATTGAACATTTGGGGTATGAGTTAAATGACTCTTTTACCCTCCTTGGACATAAACACATGGGACAACACTTAAGCTAACCCATTTCTTTTATTTTTGCCCTAGTGACACATTTTTATTATTTTTTCTTATGTATTATTTTTCTTGTATTATTTTGTACACATTTATTTTACATGTATATTTGTACACTTTAATTCTTTCCTTTATTTTTGTACTCCCTTAGGTTCACACACATGCACCTTTTAAAATAAAACAAGCATACATCTTTTAATTACAATCACTTTCACACACTCTCTCACAAGTATACACTCTTACATACACACATACTTTTTCATTCATACACACACACACATACGCATACATATATGTACACCTACACCCACACCAATACACCTACATGCATACACTAGGCACGGACAACTACACACGAGCACTTAGTCTTCGCCCGGAAAATGTTGAAAGTTAAAATTCAAACGGAAATCGCGTTAAAATCCCGCGACCGGTCCAACGCCGGGTTAAGCGGGTGCCGAAGGACAAACTAAACGATCCCCAACCTTCCCGCTTAGCAATAGGACTCCCGAACTCGCAACTCCGAGTTCGCAGACCAGATAAACATACTTAGGCTAGAATTTCTTTTCCTTTGTCTTTTAATAATTTTTGTGTCCCGATGCACAGAAAAACATCGGGTGGCGACTCCATTGTATTTATTCTAGCCTAAGCTTTATTTTACTCCATTTTTGTCGCATAGAATAGCCCATTTGTAATAGTAAATAGGTGAGGTTTTACATTCAATCTTCTGTGTAATAGTAATTAGGATACGTTCCAAACACGCGATCACCTATTTGCACACACCACTCCAACTAAACGCCGAGAGGCGATGCGAGGCGCTTAAAAGCCCTTCGGTCCAACGCCGATGGGCGATCCACTTTAGCGTTTCGCACCGAACCTCGAGCGCCGCCGAACGACGCGCGCGGACGGGGTGGGGGGCGCGACAGCGTGGCGACTCCACTGGGGACAGTGAGAGTCCGAGCGTTCAAATTTTAACACGATTCCTAAGAATCAAACATTTAACGCTTCCGGCCTAGTTTTGTTAGGGGCAATAATAGACCCGATTGCCTCATTTTGTGTGTGTTAATCACTACTTGTTTAAATTTTTCTACATGTCTACAAATTGGCTTTCATTCACCTGTTTCAAACTAACGGGAATTTTTGGGGTGTTTTGGGTGCATAACCCTAAATTAAAAGCCGCCAGAACGCAATTAAAGATTTTTTGTACGTTCCCCGCCTCCAGGCGAGCACTTGCATGCATGAGTCACATATACATGTCCTAATCGTGGGTGCCATTCCCACACTCCTTTTTAGGAATTAGGAAGATCTGCCCGAAACACGCAGACGTAACACATAGTGTGCGTACCGGTGTTCGGGGGATCGCTCGGGCCACCGACAAAGAGTCCCGTATAGACTTCACGGTCTATGTTTTCTAACGGACTCTATAGTCTGAAGGCCCGGGAGCCGAAGCCAGTCTAGTTTGCATTAAAGAGCCTAACCGCATGCTCATGTAGTCCAACCTATAGGGTAAAGCCATGTTCAAACCCTATAGGACACTAAACACGAGGCAAGGGACCCACCCTATCTGATTGTTTGTAATAGATAGGCTAGTTTTCTTAGGATTTTTGTAACCTAAAGTTTACATAGCTTTCTTTCCTTACCATGCACAAACAAACAATGTAATAAACCGATAATGTATTTTTCTTGCATTTACATTTCATAAACCATAGCTTAGGGCAATGTAACGGATGCATTGACCCTGATTAGGGAGCCAGCCCCCTCTCTCATCTTTATACGAAATTTTGCTGCATTAGGCTTACCTCGGCTCACAAATGAGGTCCTATTTAGGACATGTACATACTTAGTGCACTACACCATTTTTTTCAAAATTTCCTAGGCTTCCCTTTAGGCACACACTCCCTACCCAAGTACATAACTTGGGGCGACATGCATTCTTATCTGTATTTTCCTTCTTTAAGGGTAAAGTCCCAGGTAAGACTAACCTTTGTGGCTGCAGGGCAAATGACTTCTACACCTCAGATCAGGGTCTTGACTCCGCCGCAGCAGTTACTCCGGGCATGGGAATGGCACATGCAGTATGCCGAACTTAACTTCGTGGCTCAGCATTTAGGACATCTAACTCATTTGAAAGATGTTGAGCCCGACCGCCACTTGGTGCAGGCATTAGTTCAAACTTGGGACAAAGACGCATCAGTCTTCCGTCTGGGAAGCCGCGAGCTCACACCAACATTAGAGGAAATATCCGGTTTCCTGGGCGTCCCATTCAGAGGCCAGTACATGATCATGCCCAGTGACGGAACCCGGAGGGATTTCTGCACTTTCACTGGACTAAGGGACGATATCCTCCCGATCCCGCCCGACGCCAAAAGCATCCCGATCCGTTTCCTTTATGAACGGTTTGCATCCCGAGATGGATATGCTAGTCACCAGGCCGATTTCTACAACTTATCTGAAGATGGGTGGCTAGCCAAACGCATTTGGGTGTTCGGGTTTGTACTCGCCGGGGTGTATCTTTTCCCTAGGCCAGACGCCAAGATCCCATTCCGAATTGCTACTATGATTGGAAACCTGTTCTGTGGGGTCAACGGCCGCCCCCTCACCATTGTGCCCACCATTTTGGCAGATTTACATCTTGCCTGCACCGCATGCCGAAATGGTGACCGATTCTTCAGAGGCTCTAACTTGGTCCTTCAAGCATGGATAAGGGAACATTTAACCTCAAGGACCATTAGACCAGGGCTCAAACAAGCAGAAGCCTATTGGATCCGAACTCACGCAACCAGGACACGACAAGCCCCAGCACCACATAACACCGCTCAATACTCAGACATCTTCACATCTACAGATACATGCATCCAATGGGTATTGGAGTGGACAAACCTCCGCGATCCGATATTACGGACCAATCGGCTCAGTTACATTCCATTATACGGAAGCCTCGGCATCGCTACATACATTCCCTTCCGGGCTTTAAGGCAATTTGCACGCATACAGAGGGTACCTCCGGAAATGAGCATCGCCGAAGTCACCACCTCCTTTGATCAAGGAATACCACCAAGCCTATTGCCCAGGAGAGCGGAAATCTTGGAAGCCTGGGCGACTATCCGAACAGACCGCGATATTCCTTCCGACTTCCAGAACGAGATGGTCGCTCAAACCACCTCTGAATACGACGAATGGCTACGCCGACGCGGAACGCAGTATATCCCGGTGGACCCTTTGGAGGAAAATCAACGGTTAAGAATTTTGCTTCAAGCCAAAGAAGTTGAGCTTCAGCAGGAGAAGCTCGCCTCAGCCCACTACAAACACGAGTTAGAAAAGTTGCAAGCAACCTACGAAGGGGTCCAGGAAGGAATTCGGGATCGAAAACGGCAGTGTGTCCGTATCACAGAGGAGGTAGACTCAGCCTTGGGAGGGTACTTCAGAGAGACCATCAGCAGCCGAGCACAGCGGTATGAAGAACAAACCGACAAGCTGCTCACACATCTGAAGGACTTGGCAAAATAAACGGACTTTACCCTTTCTTTTGCTTTAGTTTAGTACTTCCCCACGGAGGGGAAGCGCTTATGCCATGTGTTTAAGTTTTCTATGTATATAAAGTTTTATCAATATCTAAACTTTTTCCTTTTAATAGGTACCTAATCTACAATTGCTTCACAAAGGAGTCCCATTCGTACGCGCTCCCGTACCCAGGAGCAAGAACAAACATCTATGGCAGAGCAGGAAGCCGAGGGTACCAGCCCGAACCCACCTACAAATGAATTGGCGGAACTCAAACGCCAAATGGAAACAATGACTACCATTATGTCTGCTATGCAACAGCAGATGCAATGGTACCAGCAAACATACGGTCCACCACCATCCCAACAAGAAGGACCAAGTACTTCCGGCCCCGATCCCAGTTCGGTGCCGCCGCCACCTACTTTCGCTCCGCCACCTCCACCACAGATGCCAAATCCGGTGGCCCAGCCACCCCTTCCTCCATTTGAGTTGGACATGCCCCCGGGCTCCTTTCCTCAGGCGCCACCACCACCTCCTCCTCAAGCGCCTGTTCTACCAGCACAGCCCGCCCCTGCGGCCGACGATGTCTTGACACGAAAGTTAGAAAAATTCGACGCCTTCATGAAACAAGTACAAGGCGCCGACAAATACGGGGCAATCGACTATGGGGACTTATGTTTATTTCCGGAGGTACAACTGCCTCCCAAGTTCAAAATCCCAGATTTCCCCAAGTATGACGGCACAGGGGACCCCATTGCCCACTTAAAGATGTATTGCAATTTGCTGGGCAGTCCGACGAGTGATCCACGCCTTGCTATGCGGATATTTGCCAGGAGTCTCGAGGGCGACGCTTTGTCGTGGTATCTTCGGCTAGACTCGAAACAGCTGAAGGATTGGCCGGACCTTGCCAATCTTTTTATAGCCCAGTATGAATTCAACCGGGACCTGGAGCCTGACAGGTTCACATTAATGGGGCTAAAGAAAAAGCCATCCGAAGAATACAGAGAATACGTCAAGAGATGGCGTGCTTTGGCGGCAAGGGTAAGCCCGCCCATGTTGGAAGCTGAAATGGTTAAGCTTTTCATCGATGCGCAGGAGGCGCCATATTATGAAAAGCTTACAGGGGCCATTGGGAAATCTTTCACGGAAATAATCCAACAGGCAGAGGCCGTGGAAAGAGGCCTAAAGAGTGGAAAGATTGTCGACATGACGGCAATCAAGCTGCAAATGGAGGCTATGCAGGGAAGCTCCTCATTATCCAAGAGGCCCGTACTCAAACGAGGGGACAAACATGAGGAAGGTGTCTCCTATGTCCGGGGAACCCCAAGAAGACCCCAACCCCAAATCCAAACACCATACTATACAAATCCCAGACCTCACCCCAGACCATTCTACACTCCACCTCCCACCGCAACACAATACTATGCCCAGCCCGTTTTCCAACAACCTCCCCAACCACAAACTACCCCACAGCTTACATACAACCCCAGACCTAGACCACCTGCAGACCAAGCCATCCGCCCACCACGACCAAACACTTACCCTACTCCACCACAAAATCCAAACAACCTACCTCCGCCCAGACCCAACCAAAGACCCAGGCGACAATACACAAACCTGGGCCGTCCCCTGGACCAACTTTTCGCCCAGTTGCATTCATCCGGGAGGTTAGGGACCATACCTCCGCCCAACTACCCCCAGGGGTTCCCTGCAGCTTACAATGCCAATGCCCGATGCGCATATCATTCCGGGGCTCCAGGGCATGACACGGCAAGTTGTTGGACGCTGCGTGGCAAAGTACAAGACATGATAGAATCCGGGGACATCGTCGTTCGACGATCCGGACCACAAGGGCCGAGGGTAGAGACCGACCCGTTACCGCAGCATGGCCCAGTAGTAGGAATGGTGGATACGGAGGAAACGGAGGTGGACGCAGGGGTGTTTCGGACGGCTGGCCCCAGCCAGCCTTTCTTTTTGGAGATTCCGGTGGCGTCTTCGAGTCCATTTATCATTGACGACGCTCCTTTCGAGCTCGAAGTGCCAGAACCGGTCATCATGGACTTCCCAGCACAGCTTCCAATGAACAATTCACATGCTGTGCCGTGGAACTATCAGCCTCCTTCTTTAGTGATTGATGGACAGAAGGTCCCAGGAGAAGAAGTAACGGCGATCACTCGGTCGGGAAGGGTGTTCCCCGATCCGCAGTTGGATGTAGTAAAAGGAAAAGAGGCAGTAGCTCCCCAGCGAGCTGCTGCATCAGAAAAAGAGATGGATGACTTCTTGAGGCTGATCAAGAAGAGTGAATACTCCGTGGTAGAGCAATTGGGCAAAGTGCCGGCCCAAATCTCAATGTTATCTTTGCTGCTTACTTCGGAATTGCACCGAGAGGCCGTGCTCAAGGTGCTGAGCGAGGCCTACATCGCAAAGGACATCCCAACGGACAAGTTGGCGGGATTAGTGGGCACGGTGGTCGCCCCAAACGTCATATCTTTCTCTGAGGATGAACTCACCCCGGAAGGCAGACAACACAACAAGGCTTTATTTATCTCTGTCCGGTGTGAGAAACGCCATGTATCTCGAGTGCTGATTGACAATGGTTCAGCACTCAACATCTGTCCCCAGGCCACGCTGGAGCGTCTAAACATTGCACAAGGAAGGTTACAAACTTCCTCTATGGTAATCCGGGGATTTGATGGCGCCCGACGACAATCAGCTGGGGAAGTCGAGCTTACACTAGAAATGGGTCCTGCTACTTTCCAAGTAGTATGCCAAGTGATCCCCTTGAACGGGGTATACAACCTTTTGTTGGGACGGCCATGGATACATGCGGCTGGGGCGATTACATCTTCACTTCACCAATTGGTGAAGTTTATTGTCAAGGAAAAGCTAATCACCATCTTTGCAGAGGACGATCATAGCATGCTGATTAGCTCTAAGGAGGAGGCCAGCACCAGCGAAAACACACCAGTGCCCTTCTTAGCCTATGACATCGTGGTAGTTAGCAAAGGACTGCCACCGTTTTGCGCACCTAAGAAGCAAGGAAGTGGGGCGGCCATGATGGTCGCCAAAGAGATGTTTAAGGGAGGATACTGCTCAGGGGCCGGCCTGAGCTTACAATTGCCAAGGATTTCTGCGCCTATTCAGGTGCACGACAAGCAGGACACCTTCGGGCTCGGTTTTCACCCGAATGGTGCGGATTGGGAGGAGCAGAAGAGAAGAAAGCAGGCAGAGAAAAGAGGTCGGGCTGTACCTATGCAGTTCCCGCCCCTGAGTATAACTTTCCCGAGACCTGCAACTATTATGGCTCCCGATTGCACAGAGGAGAGCTTGGTCGAGGGACTTGCTGAGTTATTCGTCGGGGTCGTCATCATCGACCAGTCAGAGGCGGAATCCGAATTCCCACTCATCGACCCCAGTTCAATCCAAAATTGGACGGCTAGTGATCTCCCTACCCATAGGGAGTTCCGGTAAAAGCTAGCCGGGTTTTTTGATAAATTTTCTTGTAAAGTCATTTAATTTTTATGTCTAAAGCATGATCTTCACGAATCCTCTTAGGTATAGCCTTTTGAAGATGATTCCTGAAGATCGTTATGTGATGAATTTAAATGACTTCTTTTGCTATCCTTACTTCTTTTGCTTACATGCCCTATATCTTCCCTACATGTTATTTTTACACTTTCTTCTTACATTCTGCTTAACATTGACATACTTAACATCATTTTATATGTCTTTTACTCCAAAATACACGTTTCCATACATGCACATAAATTCTTTACTTTACCCCATTTTGCACATCTTTCTCTCTTACATGCTTACAATTGTTCACATGCCCTACATTTTGCTCATTTCTTTCCCTTCACACTCGCATGAAGCTCCACATTATTGTTTAGCATTTACATACTTAACATCATCCTACATGTCTGTCATTTCAGTTACATGCCTTCTTACATGTTTGATTTTCATAATTCATACTTTTCCATACTTTGCATGCTTTTCCTTTTTTACATAGGTTAATTGCAGTCTACGTATGACCCTGCGCCAATTTACTTGATCCCCTATGTGGCATTTTCTCCAAAAAGCAAAACAGTGCAGGTCATTCTCCCTAAGCCTTTCATTATTTTCTCAGGTGGCCTCGAATCAGTGCTCACGATCCCTCGGATGTCACTGTCTATGGAACCAATGCATGCGATTTCAATGTCAGTTCCCCTCCTGAATACAATGATTCAGACTTGGAGGAGGAGGAATTTGACCTTCCAGAAGACTTAGAGAGATATGACGAGAAACCGAAACCTAACCTGGAAGAGACAGAAACAGTCAACATTGGAAAGGGTACAGAGGTCAAGGAGCTACAGATCAGCATTCATCTTACCAAGGGACAGAGAGCGGAACTCATACAATTCCTGACGCTATTCCAGGATGTGTTCGCATGGTCCTACGACGATATGCCTGGCATTTCGACTGATGTAGTGGTTCATAAGCTCCCCACAGACCCTACTTGTCCTCCGGTTAAGCAGAAGCCGAGAAAATTCAAACCGGAGTTGAGTCTGAGGATCAAAGAACAGATTATTAAACAATTCAATGCCAGGATCATCGTCGCCTCTCAATATCCCATCTGGCTTTCCAATATAGTGCCAGTGCCGAAGTCTTCGGGGGAAATCCGAGTTTGTGTTGACTACAGGGACTTGAACAAGGCAAGCCCCAAGGATGATTTTCCCCTGCCCAACATCCACATCATTTTGGACAGCGCCGCGTGCCATGAGATGGAATCCTTCATGGATTGCTTCGCCGGATACCACCAAATCCTAATGGCTCAAGATGATCAAGAGAAAACTGCATTTACCACCCCCTGGGGGGTCTTCTGTTACAGAGTTATGCCATTCGGACTAAAGAATGCTGGGGCGACGTATCAACGCACTATGACGACCCTTTTCCACGACATGATTCACAAAGAAATGGAGGTTTACGTGGACGACGTCATAGTCAAATCAAAGAGGGCTGCCAACCATCTGGATGACCTGAGAAAGGTATTCGAACGCATGAGGCGTTATGACTTAAAGCTCAACCCTGCAAAGTGTGCTTTTGGAGCCCCGTCAGGCAAACTCTTGGGTTTCATTGTCAACAAGAGGGGAATTGAAATCCATCCCGCAAAGATCAAGGCTATTCGAGATATGCCCATTCCCAAGACTCAGAAGGACGTAAAGAGCTTCTTGGGAAAGATCAACTTTATTGGGCGCTTCATCGCCCAACTGACAGCTACTTGTGAGCCTCTGTTCAAATTACTGAAGAAGAACGCTCCTATGCACTGGAATGGCGATTGTCAGCAAGCCTTTGACCGAATCAAGGACTATCTACTTCATCCGCCCGTCCTGGTTCCCCCAACACCCGGACGGCCACTTATTATGTACTTGTCTGTCCTTGATGACTCTATGGGCTGTGTTCTCGGTCAGCACGATGACTCGGGAAGAAAAGAGCGAGCAATATACTACCTCAGCAAGAAATTCACTATACACGAAGCCAACTACTCTTTCCTGGAAAGAACTTGCTGTGCGTTAGTCTGGGCTACTCAGAAGCTGAGACACTATCTCCTCAGTTACACCACTTATCTTATCTCTAGGTGCGATCCCCTGAGATACTTATTGGAAAAGCCCATGCCCGCAGGACGGCTGGCTAGATGGCAAATGCTCTTGGCTGAATTTGATATTATCTTTACAACCCAGAAGGCAGTGAAGGGGCAGGCCATCGCAGATCATTTGGCCGAAAATCCCCGGGAAGATGACTATCAACCGTTAAGCACACATTTCCCGGACGAGGATGTTCTTTTCTGTGGTACAGCTGATAATTTGAAGGAAAAGTGCTCCCGTTGGAGGTTGTTCTTCGATGGAGCATCCAATGCCTTGGGATCCGGAATAGGAGCAGTGCTGGTCTCGCCGGAAGGAAAGCATTATCCCGCCGCAGCCAAGTTACATTTCCCTTGTACTAACAACATGGCTGAGTACGAGGCATGCCTTCTTGGGCTTAAAATGGCATTAGACATGGATATCACTGAGCTGTCCGTATTCAGTGATTCGGACCTGCTAGTTCATCAGACTTTAGGGCAGTGGTTGACACGGGATTCTAAGATCATGCCCTACCACTGCAGCGTTCTTACGCTAGGCCGGCAGTTTGACTTCATCGAGTTCACACACGTCCCTCGGACTCGCAATACTTTCGCCGATGCTCTGGCTACCTTGTCTTCTATGATTCATCATCCAGACGGAACGATCATAGAACCAATCTCAATACAAGTACTGGACAAGCCGGGACATTGTCATGCCGTTGAGCCCGAACCCGATGGTCTTCCTTGGTTTCATGATTTCAAGCTTTACTTGGAGAAGAATGCATATCCCACTGGAGCAAGCGCAGCAGACAAGAAATGGATTCGCAGGATGTCAATCAAATTCTTCCTCAGTGGAAACATTCTGTACAAACGAACCCCTGACTTGGGACTACTGCGATGTGTGGATCACAAGGAGGCAATGCTTATCATGACAGAAGTACACGAAGGCATCTGCGGGCCGCACATGAATGGCCATCTTCTAGCCAGGAAGATCACAAGAGCAGGGTATTTCTGGCTAACCATGGAGCACGACTGCATTGAATATGTCAGGAGATGTGTCAAATGCCAGACACACGGGGATGTCATCAGAGCCGCACCGACGGAGTTATACAATTTCTCGACCCCATGGCCTTGTTCCATGTGGGGGATTGATGTTATCGGCATGATTGAGCCGCCTGCCTCTAACGGACATCGTTTTATACTCGTGGCTATCGAGTACTTCACCAAATGGGTTGAGGCGGAATCATACCGGCAGGTGACAAAGAAGGTGGTGACGGACTTCATCCGTAAGCACATCATATGCAGATTTGGGGTACCTGACACCCTAATCTCGGACAATGCAAAGAACCTCAACAATGACATGGTTGATGGTTTATGTGCCAAATTCAAGATCAAACACAGAAATTCCACCATTTACAGGCCAAAAATGAATGGCGCCGTTGAGGCGGCCAACAAGAATTTGAAGAAAATCATCAGGAAGATGGTGGACACACATCGAGATTGGCATGAGAAGTTGCCATACGCACTCTTGGGATATCGAACAGCAATCCGAACTTCAACAGGGGCCACCCCCTATTCCCTAATGTACGGAACTGAGGCAGTCTTGCCAGCCGAAGTTGAAATCCCGTCCCTTCGCATACTCATGGAAGTTGAACTGGACGAGGCACAGTGGATCAAGATCAGACATGACCAGTTAGCCTTCATTGATGAAAAATGGTTGACTGCAGTTTGCCACGGGCAATGCTACCAACGCAGAATGGCCCGTGCATACAACAAGAAGGTCAGACCCCGGTCCTTCCAGGAAGGTGATCTAGTGCTTAAACGAATTTTGCCCATCCAAGATGAAGCTAAGGGCAAATTCGCTCCAAATTGGCAAGGGCCCTTTATTGTACATAAAGCATTGTCGGGAGGTGCCCTTATCCTCACAGAGATGGACGGACAGGTTTTCCCTCAGCCGATGAATGCAGACATGGTAAAACGTTTTTACGTTTGATTCAGTAGGTTATAAATTCTAGGTCATAGCAGAACTTGGAATAAAACCTGACCCACGGCCAACTTCTAACCGACCCAAATAAACCTTTTTCTCCACAGTCTTTGCACATAGGGCGTACCCCCTACTTCTCGTCCCCAGCTTTGAGTAAACTCAAGACACTGGGGCAAAATTTTGAGTGCATTTGGCTAAAAGAAAGAAAAGCAAAGAAAGAAAAACAAAAACAAAAGAAAAGCCACAATTTGCGAAAAGCGATGGCAAGTGCAAAATACAAGGAAAAATGAAAAGCAAAAGAAAGGACGCACAAAAAAGTGCAAAGCCGAGCACAATAAGCCCAGTAAAAGCGTGATCGCTCAAAGCACTCGAAACTGGGGCAATTTAAAGGGGGTATGACCCAAAGTGTCAAAACCTACCCTTCGGCTTGGCCAGCCAAAACAGCCACCCCCACAACCCTGCCTGGCTCTTTAGCCTATTCACCGGCTTTTCAATCTATACACGGCTCTTTAGCCAAAGCGCGCATCCTAGAAACCCGCCCCACACTGGGGCAAATTTTGACAGACCTCTTTTACATTTACGAACATTCCTAAATACAAACAAAGCACCTAGCCCTGACCATTCCAAGTTCTGCTTAGACTTAGGAGAATAACTTGTTGGGTCTCGGCAGGTGATGTTTACATGTCTACCCCTACGGGGGATGACAATTCTACTGATGCCGAAAGATTTTAAACAAAAGTCTACATACATCGGCAAGGTTAAATACCTATTCGTTTATCTCTGGGATAAGTACACTTTCTTGTCAGTTCCAGTTGATGATTCAAGCGTCAGAACTTTCAAGGGCACAATCGCCCTACATTTGTTGGCCTGCTCACAACAATGGAGCGGCTTATCTTTGAACATTTGACAACATACCCCTGAGGGACCACATTCTAAAAAAAAAAAAAAAAAAAAAAAAAAAAAAAAAAAAGGGAAAGTTAAAAACCCCCCGGGGGGGCCCAGGAAAAAAAAAAAAAAAAAAAAAAAAAAAAAAAAAAAAGGAAAACGAAAA
>Ga0081540_1003525_pt1 | contig 12333 bp, 14 predicted proteins | sample TabmetS2T1R1_FD_71024 | JGI IMG/M metagenome (GOLD analysis project Ga0081540, IMG submission 71024) | Tabebuia heterophylla rhizosphere microbial communities from the University of Puerto Rico - S2T1R1 | ecosystem: Host-associated > Plants > Roots > Rhizosphere ...
GAGCCCCCGGCCGAGCCGGGGGGGGGGGAGCCGGTCGCCGCCCTGCACGTCGGCGCTAATCGGAATGTTCGGAAGCTCGAGCCGGTCGATCGCGCCGGTGCCATACGCGATCGTGCGCAGGCCCGAGCGCTCGACCATGACCGGAATTGCGTGCGTCGGGTCGGTGATCAGCATCGCGACCGACGTGTTGCCGAGCACTTCGACGATCTGCCCCATGATGCCGCGCGCGTCGATGACCGGCTGCCCGACCGTGACGCCCTGGTTCGAGCCGACGTTGAGCACGACGCGCGGGCGGAACGGATCGAGATCGACGTCGACGAGCCGCGCGAGCTGCACCGTGAGGCCGAGGCTGTTCTGCGCGTCGAGCAGGTCCTTGAGCCGTGCGTTCTGCGCGACCAGCGCGTCGAGCCGGTTGAGCCTTGCCTGCGCCAGCAGCAGCGCGTCGCGAAGCTCGCGGTTTTCCTTCGCGAGCGTGTCCTGCGAGACGACCGCGGTGCGCGTCGCGCGCGCGACGTCGGCCGGAAACGCGGCGATGCGGTAGACCGGCTCGACCACCACGCCGCCGAAACGGCGCAGGTCGTCCAGATAGCGGCCGCGGTGATCGAACACCATCAGGATCGCCGCAAGCGCGAGATAGGCGATGAGGCGCAGCGTGCTGGCCGTGCCTTCGGAGAACAGGGTGGCGGTGTCGTTGCGGGCGATGGCCACGGGGGAAGCCGGGATTCGGGATTGGGGATTGGGGATTCGGAAAAAAACGCTTCTAAAGCTACTCCGCGGGATCGGGGAATCGTAGGGCCTGATCCCAAATCCCGAATCCCGAATCCCGAATCCCGGCTCTTCCTACTCCGGCGCGAAGAAATCGCTTCCGTGCTGATCGATCAGCTCGAGCGCACGCCCGCCGCCGCGCGCGACGCAGGTGAGCGGATCGTCGGCGACATGAACGTGGAGGCCTGTCTCCTCCGAGATCAGCCGGTCGAGATCGCGCAGCAGCGCGCCGCCGCCGGTCAGCACGATGCCGCGTTCGGCGACGTCGGAACAGAGCTCGGGCGGCGTCTGCTCGAGCGCGCTCTTGACCGCGCTCACGATGCCGGACAACGGCTCGTGCAGCGCCTCGAGAATCTCGTTCGAGTTGACCGAGAACATGCGCGGCACGCCCTCGGCGAGGTTGCGGCCCGAGACCTCGATCTCGCGCACCTCGGACTGCGGATAGGCGCAGCCGATCTCCATCTTGATGCGCTCGGCCGTCGATTCGCCGATCAGCGTGCCGTGATTGCGGCGCACGTAATTGATGATCGCCTCGTCGAAACGGTCGCCGCCGATGCGCACCGACTGCGAATAGACGATGCCGTTCAGCGAGATCACCGCGACTTCGGAGGTTCCGCCGCCGACATCGAGCACCATCGAGCCGCGCGCCTCGTGCACCGGGATGCCGGCGCCGATCGCGGCGGCCATCGGCTCCTCGATCAGATAGACGTCGCGCGCGCCGGCCGACTCGGCCGATTCCTTGATCGCGCGGCGCTCGACCTGCGTCGAGCCGCAAGGCACGCAGACCAGCACGCGCGGGCTCGGGCGGAACAGCCGCGAGCGGTGCACCTTCTTGATGAACTGCTTCAGCATCTCCTCGGTCATCGTGAAGTCGGCGATGACGCCGTCCTTCATCGGCCGGATCGTGACGATGGCCGAGGGCGTGCGGCCGAGCATGCGCTTGGCGTCGCCGCCGACCGCCGCGACCGAGCGCGGGCCGCCGGGGCCGCGGTCCTGGCGGATGGCGACCACCGAGGGTTCGTTGAGCACGATGCCCTGCCCGCGGACGTAGATCAGCGTGTTGGCGGTGCCGAGATCGATCGAGAGATCGTTGGAGAAGAGTCCCCGTAAACCTTTGAACATGCGGTGCAGCGAGCCTTATTCGTTGGAGTTGCAAAAAGGGCGCGCCAGTCTAGTCGCGAGGCCCTCGCCGGGCAAGGACGAGACCGCCAAAAATGCCTGCGCCGACACGCATTTCCGCCGGTTATCTAGTCTCTGCCGAGGTCCGGCCGGGACGAATCTGCGACAATCGCGCGCCGCCGAGGCCCGGCGGCTACCCTTTCCACGGAAAGATCGATGTCTGCACTGATCTGCGGCTCGCTGGCCTACGACACCATCATGGTGTTCCAGGACCAGTTCAAGAACCACATCCTGCCCGACAAGGTGCATGTCCTGAACGTGTCGTTCCTCGTGCCGCGCATGCGCCGCGAGTTCGGCGGCTGCGCCGGCAACATCGCCTACAACCTCAAGCTGCTCGGCGCCGATCCGCTGCCGATGGCGACCGTCGGCCAGGACTTCGCGCCGTACCGCGAGCACTTCACGCGCAACGGCATTCGCCTGGACTACGTCAAGGAGCTCGAGGAGCTCTACACCGCGCAGGCGTTCATCACGACCGATCTCGACGACAACCAGATCACCGCGTTCCATCCCGGCGCGATGATGCGCTCGTTCGAGAACCACGTGCGCGATGTCGGCGAAGCGACGTTCGGCATCGTCGCGCCGGACGGGCGCGAGGCGATGCTGCAGCACGTCGAGGAATTCTCGGCGCGGAACATTCCCTTCATCTTCGACCCGGGTCAGGCGATGCCGCTCTTCTCGGGCGAGGAATTCCGCGCGTTCATCGAGCAGGCCGATTACGTCACCGTAAACGACTACGAGTCGAATCTTCTCCAGCGCAACACGGGCTGGTCCGCCGAGGAGATCACGAACCGCGTCAAGGCGTACATCGTGACGCGCGGACCGAAGGGCTCGCTGATCCACACGACGAAAGAGACGTTCGACATTCCGCCCGCGCACGAGCGCCGCGTATCCGATCCGACCGGCTGCGGCGACGCCTACCGCGCCGGCCTGATCTTCTCGATCATGCGCGGCATGGACTGGCCGACCGTCGGCCGCGTCGCTTCGCTGATGGGCGCGCTCAAGGTCGAGCATCCGGGCACGCAGAACCAGCGCTTCACGTACGATGAGTTCGCCGACCAGTTCCGTCAGCAGTTCGGCTATGCGCTCGATTGATTGAGGAGAGCCCGATGTCCCGCTTCCGACTCCGTTTCCTCGCCGTCGCCCTGGCACTCGCGCCGCTCGCTGCCGGCGCACAGGCGATTTCCACCGTCGAGCTCAAGGGCCAGCGCTTCTCGATCGAGATCGCCGAGGACGACGCCTCGCGCGCGCACGGGCTCATGGATCGCACGCACATGGATGCCGACCACGGCATGCTGTTCGTGTTCCAGAACGACGCGCCGCGCGCCTTCTGGATGAAGAACACTAAGATTCCGCTCGACATGCTTTACTTCGACGCGGACCTGAAGCTCGTCAGCGTGCAGCACAGCGTGCCGCCCTGCCCGGCCGATCCGTGTCCGGCCTATTCGAGCGGCGCGCCGGCGCGCTACGTGCTGGAGCTCAATGCGGGTCAGGCGGAAAAACTCGGCGTCGTGTCCGGCGACGCGCTGATCGTGCACCGCTGAATCTCGTCTTCGCCGACTTCGACGGGCAAAGCCGCGGTGTGCTCGCCGAGCGCATGCCAGCAATCGAGCCCGCAGCGATACGGTACCAGCAGACCCATCGCGGCTTCGGGAATCAAATCGTCTTCGACCGGAACGAATACACGCACGACGCGAACCTCTTGAAGTGATGCCGGGGAGAATTCCACCAGCGCGTAGTGCAACCGCGATGACGTGAACGGGCGCGGAAGCGGGCAGCGTGTGGCGCGCCGCGGCGTTCATCGCGGAGTCGAGTTCGTCAATGAATCGACAAGAGACGAAGCAGGATCAGGCGATCTCGACCATCTCGAAATCGGACTTGGTGACGCCGCAGTCGGGACATGTCCACGTCTCGGGCACGTCTTCCCAGCGCGTGCCGGGCTCGATGCCGTCCTGCGGCCAGCCTTCCGCCTCGTTGTAGATGAAGCCGCAGACGACGCACATGAACGTGCGGTACTTCACGTCATCCGCGGCGGCGGCAGGGGCTTGGGACATTCGCGAGCAGGATCGGGGACGGAGCGCAATTGTCGCAGCGCAACGCCGCCGATCCAAGCGGCGCGCTGCCGCCGCCGCTCAGCCTTCGAATCCGTTCGCGAAAATGCGCTCGCCGGAGGCGACGCCGGAGCGCCGGTAGCCGCCGCGCCCGGTGGGCCAGACCGTGTGCGCGTCGCGCGTACCCGGGAGATCGTAGGCGACGACGCCGGCGTCGACCGTGTTGACGATGACTTCGAGCTCGCCGTCGCCGTCGATGTCGGCGAGCGTCGGCGCCGCAAGACCGCCGCTCCACGTGCCGCCGCGCGGCGCCGGGAGGTCGACCGCGAAGAGCTGCTGACCGAGTGCGTTCAACACGAAAAGCTTGCCCGACTCGCCGTTGTCGTTCTCGCCCCAGCTCGCGAACAGCACTTCGGGCGAGCCGTCGGCGTCGAGATCGGCGACGACGGGCTCCGACGCGAAATGGAAACCGGCGCCCGGAATCGCGAACGGCCACGCGCCGTGCTCGACCTTGTCGAGCCACCACGCATGCAGCTTGCCGTCGTAGCTCGGCAGGAGGATTTCCTTTTGCCCGTCGCCATCGAGATCGGCGACGACCGCATTCGCCGCGATGTTCTGGATGACGTTGTAGTCTTCCGAAAGCGGCGCGCCGCTCGCTGCTTGCGTCGGAATCGCGGTCCAGTCGTAGCCGGCGGCGGCCCATCGCGTGCGATCGAGGCGCAGCAGCCAGACGTCGTAGTAGAGATCGGTGTACGGATCGGTACTGCAGTCATAGACGTTGCCCGGCAGCACGAATTCCGGAACGCCGTCGCCGTCCATGTCGGCGATCGCCGGCGCCGAGCTCGCGAAATTCGGGCGGCGCTCGGTCTCGCATTCGGTGTAGCCGCGAAGATCCGCGGTCTGGTCGACGTTGACGCCGACCTCGGCCCAGACCTTCGGCCCGGCACCGTCGCTGCTCGTGCCGTACATCGCGTTCGCGCGGAGCTCGTTGCCGTTGCGGTCGAGCGCGGTCACGTAGTGCGTGTCGGTCGGCGCGAAGATTTCGGGAAAGCCGTCGCCGTCCATGTCGGCGACCGCGAGATTCTCGTTGTACATGCCGGCGCCGTAACCGGGATCGGCCGGACGCCGCGCCGGCCAGCCGGCGCGCACGTGACCGTTCGGCATCAGCACGTTGACCTGGTTCGACGCGACGCTCGCCGCGTCGCCGACGACGACCGACAGCCGGCCGTCGTGATCGAGATCGGCGAGCGCGAGCGAGCGCACCTCGCCGCCGGCGAACGGCGTCGCGGACCACCGCACGCTGCCGTCGAGATTGTAGGCCGTGACGCTCGGACCGCTGCGACCGACGACGATCGCCGGTCGTCCGTCGGCGTCGAGATCGCCGAGCGCGATGCCGGGCCAGACGCGATCGTCGCTCGCGCCGCGCCAGAGCTCCGTGCCGTCCGTGCCGCGCAGCGCGACGACGTCGTACGAGCCCGCCACGACATCGAGCTTGCCGTCGCCGTCGATGTCGATCGCCGCCGGCGAGCTGTACCAGCCGGTCTGGCACCACGACGAGAAGCAGCCGCCGTACGCCCACTTCAGCACGGGCGCCTGCACATCGGCGTGCAGGGCGGACGATGCGAGGACGAACGCGATCGGAAGGAATGAACGTTTCACGCGGCGGTCCACTGAATCGATGACGCGATTGTCGACGGACGCGCCGACCCAAGACCGCGACGGCGACGTTAAACTCCGGCGAATTTCCGCACGAAGTCGACGATGACTCATCCGCTGCTTGCCCGCGACGGCCTTTACGCGATCACCGACGGGCCGCGCGACGATCTCATCGAAGTCTGCGCCGCCGCGATCGACGGCGGCGCCGCGCTGCTGCAATACCGCGACAAGACGCGCGACGATGCGCGCCGGCTCGCCGAGTCGAAAGCGCTTGCCGCGCTGTGTGCGCGGCATCGCATCGGACTGATCGTCAACGACGACATCGAGCTCGCCGCGGCGTGCGGCGCGGCCGGCGTGCATCTCGGCGAGGACGACGTCGACATCGCGAGCGCACGCGCGCGGCTCGGCACGAACGCCATCATCGGGGTTTCGTGCTACGACTCGCTCGATCGCGCGCGGCGTCTGGCGGCCGATGGCGCGGACTATCTAGCGTTCGGCGCGTTCTATCCGTCGCCGACGAAGCCGAATGCGCGCAAAGCAACGCCGGCGCTGCTGCGCGAGGCGAAAGCGCTCGGGCTGCCGCTCGTTGCGATCGGCGGCATCACGCCGGAGAACGGCGCGTCGCTCATCGCGGCCGGCGCGAACTGTCTCGCGGTGATCTCCGCGGTGTTCGGCGCGCGCGACGTGCGTGCGGCAGCACGGTCGTTTGCCGCGCTGTTCGATGCCGCGCGTTCATAGGACAATGCCGCGATGACCACGAACCACGAGCTCTTCCAGCGCGCGCTTGCCCGCCTTCCCGGCGGCGTCAACTCGCCCGTGCGCGCGTTCAAATCCGTCGGCGGCGAGCCGTTCTTCACCGCGCGCGCCGAAGGTCCGTATCTCTTCGACGTCGAAGGCAAGCGCTACATCGACTACGTCGGCTCGTGGGGCCCGATGATCGTCGGCCACAACCATCCGCATGTGCGCATGGCCGTCGAGCGCGCGATCCAGGACGGACTCTCGTTCGGAACGCCCTGTCCCGCCGAAGTCACGATGGCGGAGACGATCGCGAAACTCGTCCCGTCGATCGACGTCGTGCGCATGGTCAACTCCGGCACCGAGGCGACCATGTCGGCGGTCCGCCTCGCGCGCGGATTCACCGGGCGCTCGCGCATCGTCAAGTTCGAAGGCTGCTATCACGGTCACGGCGATGCGTTTCTGGTCAAGGCCGGCTCCGGCGCGCTGACGTTCGGCACGCCGACGTCGCCCGGCGTGCCGAAGGCGCTTGCCGATCTGACGCTCACGCTGCCTTACAACGATCTCGACGCCGCGAAGAAGCTCTTCGCCGACGTCGGCGACGACATCGCCGCGCTGATCATCGAGCCGATCGCCGGCAACATGAACTGCATCCTGCCGCGCGAAGACTATCTCGCGGCGCTGCGTGAGCTGTGCACGCGGCACGGCGCGCTGCTGATCTTCGACGAGGTCATGACCGGGTTTCGCGTCGCACTCGGCGGCGCGCAGCAGCTCTACGGCATCACGCCGGACTTGACGACGTTCGGCAAGATCATCGGCGGCGGCATGCCGGTCGGCGCGTACGGCGGGCGGCGCGAGATCATGCAGCAGATTTCGCCGGCGGGACCGGTGTATCAAGCCGGCACGCTGTCCGGAAATCCGGTCGCGATGGCCGCGGGCCTCGCGATGCTCGAGCTGATCCAGGCGCCGGGCTTCTACGAGGAGCTCGACCGGCGCACGCGGCTGCTCACCGACACGCTGGCCGCCGCGGCGGCCGAAGCCGGCGTCGCGATCACGACAAATCACGTCTGCGGCATGTTCGGCCTCTTCTTCACACGCGAGAAAGTCGAAAGCTACGCGCAGGCAACGACGGCCGACGTCGCGATGTTCAACCGCTTCTTCCGCGGCATGCTCGAGCGCGGCGTGTACCTCGCGCCGTCGGCGTTCGAAGCCGGCTTCTTGTCGATCGCGCACACCGAACAGATCATTGCCGACACGCTCGCTGCCGCTCGGGAAGCCTTCAAGGACGCCGCCAACGCCCGCTGAACGCACTGCAAGGCGCGCTTTACACATAGAGAGGTTTACTATCTTCGGAAGCCCGGCAGGATGATTGGGCCGTCACGTGACGGACTGCAGAAGGAGCTTCCGATGAAACCCACGATGATGCTCGGCGCGCTCGCGGCGGCGCTCGCCCTCGCCGCGTCGCCGATCCATGCCGCGAATCCCGCGCCGGCCGGCGCCATGGCCGCGGCGCCTGCGGCGCCGAAGCTCCACTCGACGATGCGCAGCCTCTGGCAGGGTCATGCCGAGACGACGCGCGAATACGCGATCGCGGCGAAGAAAGGCGACGCCGCGGCGGAGAAGAAAGCCACCGACGCCGTCGTCGCGAACGCGAAGCAGATCGCCGACGCCGTCGGCAGCTTCTACGGCGCCGATGCCGGCAAGAAGATGCTCGAGCTTCTCGCGGGTCACTGGGCCGGCGTGAAGGCGTTGGCGGACGCGAGCGTGAAGGGCGACACCGCGGCGAGCTCGAAAGCGATGCAGGACCTGACGGCGAACGCCGACGAGATCGGGAAATATCTCTCGGGCGCGAACCCGAACCTGCCCGCCGACGCGGTCAAGGGCCTGTTCGTCACGCACGCCGGCCATCACGCGGCGTTCGACACCGCCATGATGAAGGGCGACAGCGCAGCCGAAGCGAAGACGTGGACCGCGATGCAGGCGCACATGAACACGATCGCCGACGCGCTGTCGGATGCGATCGCGAAGCAGTTCCCCGCGAAGGCCACTTGAGGTTGAGCCGTTGAGGCACGCGAGCGCGCTCCGTCAGCTCGGATCGACCCAGCAGAAGCTGCTGCGGCAGCTTCTGCTCGCGCCGCAGGGTGCGACGGTCGAGCAGTTGTGCGACGCGCTCGGCGTCACGCACAACGCCGTGCGCCAGCACCTCACCGCGCTGATCGCGGCCGGCTTCGTCGAGCGCGGCACCGCGCGCCCGACCGGCGGCCGGCCGCAATCGCGTTACGTGCTGCAGCCGGCCGGACGCGAGCTGTTCCCGCGCAACTACGACCTCATCGCGCAAAGCCTGATCGAACGCCTGTACGCCGATGCCGGCAAGGCCGGCGTGCAGGCGCTGCTCGCCGAGATGGGCCGCGATCTCGGTGCCGCGGCATCGGAACGCATCGCGGCGGTCGGCGAGGAAGAGACGGCGCAGGCGCTCGCCGAGCAGCTCGATGCGCTCGGCTACGAAGCGCAGGCGGTGCGGCGCGACGGCGAGACGCAGGTCGAGGCGTACAACTGCGTATTCCACGCGCTGGCGAAAGCGCATCCGGACGTGTGCCGCTTCGATCTCGCGTTCATGGAAGCCGCGACCGGACGGCCGATCCAGCACCTCGAATGCCTCGTGCGCGGCGGCCACGCGTGCCGCTTCCGGCTCGGCGCGCGCGACAAGACGTCGTCTTGATCTACCAGACGCCGGTATTCGGCATCGACTTCCACGGCTCTTGCGGCGGCAGTGCGCTGCCTTTCTGCAGGAGCTCGATCGAGATCAGATCCGGCGAGCGCACGAACGCCATGTGGCCGTCGCGCGGCGGCCGGTTGATCGCGACGCCCATTTTCCGCAGGCGCTCGCAGGTCGCGTAGATGTCGTCGACGCGGAACGCGAGGTGGCCGAAGTTGCGCGCGCTGCCGTAGTCCTCGGTCGAGCCCCAGTTGTGCGTGAGCTCGATCTCGGCATCCGGACTCTCCGGCGCCGAGAGGAAGATCAGCGTGAACTTGCCGCCCGGATTGTCCATGCGGCGCACTTCGCGAAGGCCGAGGCCCTCGCAGAAGAACTTGAGCGTCGCGTCGAGGTCGTGGACGCGGATCATCGTATGCAGGTATTTCATGCGGGCTCCGATTCGCGAAAAGCACGAAGATTGAACCACGAAGAACACGAAGGACACGAAGAAGAGCTTTCAATGATCTCGTTCTTTCTTAGTGTTCTTCGTGTTCTTCGTGGTTCAATCTTTTTCAAGACTCACGCGCGCTGAAACCGCGGCACGTAATGCATCAGCTTCGCGAGGCGCTGCAGCGGGTCGGTCATCTGCAGAAGCTGCTGCCGCTCGGGCGGTTCGAGCGGCAGCGTCTCGGCGAGACGGAAGCCGACCCAGCTTGCATTGTCGTAGCACGCGCGTTGCGCTTTCGCGAACGGGCCGCCGGCCTTGTCGATCAGGCGCTCGAGGATCGTCGCGAGGAGGCCGTGTTCGGGCGGCACCGCGACGGCCGGCTCGTCGGGCCAGAAGCGCACCTCGCCGTGGACGAGGCCGTTGTCCCGCACGCGCGTCGTCGCGACCTGGAAGCGCTCGCCGCCTTCGGCCGCGATGCCCAGCAGGCCGTCGGGCAGCGTGTAGAAATCAGTGATCCGCGCGACCGTGCCGACCGCGGCCGGCACCGCGGGCTCGCCGGCCTCGCGGCCCTGCAGGATCAGGCAGACGCCGAAGCCGGAGCTCCGGCGCGCGCAGTCGCGGACGAGATCGAGATAGCGCTGCTCGAAGATGCGCAGCGCGAGCGGGCCGCCGGGGAACAGCACGCAGGACAGCGGAAAAAGTGGGAGGTCGGTCAGCGCCACTTGCGATCAGTGTAGTGCGACCGGCCGCGGGTGCCTACCGCTCGCCTCGGCCCGCCTGCAGCGCAGCGAGAAATCGCCGTGGCGCGCCCTCGAAACCTCCGTTCGACATGAACACGACGTGGTCGCCGGCGCGCGCTTCGGCACGCAGCATCGCTACCAGCGCATCGACGGTCTGCGTCGTTACACCGCGGCCGCCGAGCGCATCGATGATGCGCGTCGCGTCCCACGGCAGCTCGGCGCGCTTGAGGAACACGACGCGATCGGCGTCGGCGAGCGACGGCGCGAGATCGTCCGCGTGCGCGCCCATGCGCATCGAGTTCGAGCGCGGCTCCATGCCGACGAGGATGCGCGCATTGCCGACGCGCGCGCGAAGTCCGGCGAGCGTCGTCGCTATGGCAGTCGGGTGATGCGCGAAGTCGTCGTAGACGCGCACGCCGCCGACTTCGCCGAGGAGCTCCATGCGCCGCGCTACGCTGCGGAAATCCGCGAGCGAGGGCAACGCCGCGGCGACGTCGACGCCGGCGGCGTCCGCGGCGACGAGCGCCGCGAGCGCGTTCATGACGTTATGGCGGCCGGTGAGATTCCAGCGCGCGGTGCCGATCTCGCGCTCACGATGCGAGACGACGAATACCGAGCCGTCCGCTTCGACGAGGCGCGCGCGCCAGTCGCCGGCATCGATGCCGAAGCTCGAGACCGGCGTCCACGCGCCCATCGCCAGCACTTCGGCGAGCCGCGGATCCTCCGCATTGACGACGAGCCGTCCGTTGCCCGGCACGATGCGCACGAGGTGGTGGAACTGGCGCTGGATCGCGGCGACGTCGGGAAAGATGTCGGCGTGGTCGTATTCGAGGTTGTTGAGGATCGCGATCGTCGGGCGGTAGTGCACGAACTTCGAGCGCTTGTCGAAGAACGCGGTGTCGTATTCGTCGGCTTCGATGACGAAGTCCGGGATTCGGGATTCGGGATTCGGGATTCGATGGCCGAGTCTCGCGGAGATACCGAAGTTCGCCGGGACGCCGCCGACGAGGAAGCCCGGATCGCGGCCTTGCGATTCGAGGATCCAGGCGAGGAGCGACGTCGTCGTGGTCTTGCCGTGCGTGCCGGCCACGGCGATGACGCGCCGATTGGCGAGCACGGTCTCGCCGAGCCACTGCGGTCCCGATACATAGCGAAGCCGCGCGTCGAGCACGTGCTCGATCATCGGATTGCCGCGCGAGAGCGCGTTGCCGACGAGGACGAGATCCGGCGCCGGATCGAGGTGGCTTGCGTCCCAGCCCTGCTTCAACGCGATGCCGAGCGCTTCGAGCTGCGCCGACATCGGCGGATAGACGTTCGCGTCGGTGCCCTCGACCGCGTCGCCGAGCTCGCGTGCGAGCGCGGCGACGCCGCCCATGAACGTGCCGCAGATGCCGAGAATGTGCAGTTTCAAGATCGCATGCCCACGAAGTTATCCCGCCGGATCGAACAATGCGTGCGTCAGCGCCCAGTTCGCAACGGCCCACGCGAGCGCGATCGCGAACCCGAGCATGAACGGCGCGTCGAGCGCGCGGCGCACGATGTGGGCGTTGACGAGAAGGTTCCAGAAAATGACCGCGAGCATCGCCCATGCGATCAGCGTCTGCCCCGGCGTCAGCGCCTTCGGCTGCGCAGGCTCGCGCGCGAACAGCCACGCGAGCGGCAGGATCAGCAGCGTGAACACGATGTCGCAGGCGATCAGCGTCGTCGCCGTCTGCACGTAGCGGTTGCCGAGGCGGCGGATCGCGAGCGCGATCCAGGAGAGCGCGAGCACCAGCGTCATCGACATCAGCGAGCGCGCCAGGATGTTCGGCTCGCCTTCGAGGATCCGGTTGCAGAGAAGATCGAGCGCGATGCTCGACGCGACGAGGAGCGCGAGCAGCGCGGCCGAGTACGGCATTTCCTCGGGTCCGCGCTTGAGCTGGCAGATGTCGCGGACGAGGACGAGGAAACTGACGAGCGGCGATTCGCGACGACTCATTTGCGTGCAGGTATGCGGCGCGCCGCCGGGCGCGCGGGGCGGTTCGAACGCTGCACGCGGCCGGTGGCGCGCGTGCGCTCAGGCACCGG
>Ga0081540_1003526_pt1 | contig 12332 bp, 7 predicted proteins | sample TabmetS2T1R1_FD_71024 | JGI IMG/M metagenome (GOLD analysis project Ga0081540, IMG submission 71024) | Tabebuia heterophylla rhizosphere microbial communities from the University of Puerto Rico - S2T1R1 | ecosystem: Host-associated > Plants > Roots > Rhizosphere ...
CGCATGGTCGCCGACGCCATCGAGAATCGGCTCGGGCCAGGGCACAACCGGATCGCCAAGCGCGTGCTGGTCAATGGCGGCGACGCCAGGGACGCGCCGACGGCCAGCAATATCATCGACGCGGTGGAGCTTCTCAGGCAGGCGAAGGAAACTGACACCGTCGTGCTGTTCATCGCCGGACACGGCATAAACGACGGGCCCGACTACCGCTTCTTGCCTACCAACGCCGAATGGACAGACGGGGTGCTGCGCGGCTCCACCGTGGTGCCCTGGCAGGTGCTGCAAAGTGCGGTTGAGGCCGCCAAGGGCCGACGCATCCTGTTCGTCGACACTTGCCACTCGGGCAATGCTTACAACCAGCGCCTGGGCAATGCCGCCTACCACGACAACATCATCGCCTATACCGCCACCCGCTTCGATCAGGAGGCGCTGGAAGACGCCAAGCTGGGGCATGGACTCTTCACCTATGCGGTGGTCGAGGGCTTGGAAAGCAATGGTGGCCCTGATGCCGGCGCCAAGCGGCAGATATCAACCAAGGAGCTGGCCGACTACGTGGTCAGGCGTGTCGACGAGTTGGCGAAGGCCCTCAAGGCCGAGCAGGTGCCGCAGTACTTCAGGGGCCGCGACGCCGAGGACTATATATTGGCGCACTGGTAAGCATAGTCGCTCCAAGGCGCATGCGGCGATCCATTAAGCCTCGTTGCTAAATTCCGCGGGCTTTGGATGAAAATGTGAATTCCTTGACCAGCAATGGCGGCGCAGCGAATGCAGCGCCATCGACCTCGCCGCCATGTGTTCGCTCGGAAGGACCGATCGCAATGATGTTGGAGAGCATGGCGACGGGACTTTCATTGAATCGGAAGTTGCCTGCCGGACCTTGAACGCGGCCATTCTCGATCAGGAAATTGCCGTCACGGGTCAAGCCAGTCAGAAGCAGCGTCTGTGGATCGACCTCTCGGATATACCAAAGCCGGGTCACGAGGATGCCGCGCCTGGTATCCTTGATCATGTCGTCGATCGATGTCGATCCGCCACGCATGACAAAGGTTTGCGGTGGCGGCACCGGCTCTCGTCCCTTTTTTTGAGCCCAGAAGCGGGTATAGGTCAGGTTACGGATGATCCCGTTTTCAACCCAGGCGATCCGCTTTTGTGGCAGACCGTCGATCCCATATACCGGCTCCGAAACCACCGGATCGTCAGGATCCGACGTGATGGTAACGGCCTCGTGGAACAGCTTCTCGCCGAGCTTGTTGCCGCCTCCCTTCTTGGCGAGAAAACTGCGGCCCTCATCGGCAGAACGCGCATCGAGGTTCCACAAGAGCAAACTTACCAAATCAGCAACCGCCGACGGCTCCAGAATGACCGTATATTTACCCGGTTCGAGATCAAGCGGAGCGGTGCTGAAGTCTGCTTTCTGAATTGCGCGCGCCCCGACCGTCGCCGCATCCAGTTGATCGAAACGTTTCTGCAGGCTGCCTGCCCAACCCGACCAGGTGCCTGTGCTATTGCGAGCCGTAACGGCAAGACGCGTTTGGGTACTCGGGTGGTAGGCAAAAAGACCAGCGCTCGTTGCAATGACGCTAAAGCCGGGGCCGGTTTCCGCATACCCCGCAGTCTCGATCCTGCGTTCCACAGCCTGCTGAATAACCGTTCTCGCCGCTGCTGCCAGATTGCTGGCGCGCTTGTCGGCGCTCGGCTCATCATATCCACTGCCAGCAGCGTAGAGCTGCGGACCAAGCGGCGGCATGAATTCAGGATTGACGGGCGCCACGCGCGCCATCGCTTGCGAACGTTGCTGCGCTTGCGCCAGCGTGTCCGGGTCTATGCCGGTCGTGGAAGCGGTACCCGATCGGCCGCCGAAATCCGATCTGATGCTGACCGTCAGCCTGTCATGCGATCCATTCGTTGTGCCGTTATTGCGGGCGAACCGCAGGTTTGTCGTATTTCGCCCCTCGATCGTCACGACACAGGAGTCGGCCTTGGAGGTGCTGACGAGACGATCCGTGATTTGCCTGGCTTCGTCAGGCGAAAGGAACATGACTCAAATATCCTTGCGTTCGGTGTTGAGCACGTTGACCTGACGGAACCGTGCCGGGACCGCACCGTGTGAGACAGGCGCCGACTGAGCCGGCTGGCCCTTCCCGCAATTGAATGTGCCGCCGAGAAAATAGGTCGACTTGTCGCCAAGCCCGTCGAGGGCATTCCAGAAATCGACCGAATTGCCCTGATAGGCGACGTCGCGCAGCATATCTCCACGCTTGCCGTTTTTGATTTCGTAGAAAAGCTGGCCGCCAAATTGAAAATTGTATCGCTGCTGGTCGATGCTCCAACTGCCACTACCCTGGATATAGATCCCGTCCTTTACGTCGGTGATGAGGTCATCGAGCGAGCTCGGCACGGGATTGGGCTGCAGCGAGATATTCGGCATACGCTGGATCGGGAAGGCGGTGGCGCCGTCGCAATAGGCGCAGCCGTTCGATCGCTCCCGGCCGATGAATGGCGCCTGGCCGATGGCCATTTGATAGTTTTGCAAGACGCCGTTCTGAACGATGAGGAACTCCGCCCCTGCCGTGCGCACCCCATCGTCATCAAAGGCGACGGTGGCAAGGCCGCCTTCCTGCGACCGGTCGGCCATTATAGTCATCAGCGGGCTGCCGAATTGCAGCTTTCCGAGCATGTCGGGCGCCACGAAAGAAGTGCCGGCGTAATTGGCCTCCCAGCCGAGCGCCCGGTCGAGTTCCGTGGAATGCCCGACAGTCTCATGAATGGTCAGCCACAGATGGGTTGGATCGAGAACCAGGTCGTATTTTCCCGGTTCGACCGGCTTTGCCGCGAGCTTCTGGCGCGCCTGCTCAGCGGCAACGGCAGCCTCGGCGATAAAATTGTGGCTTTCGACATAATCCCAGCCCGCTCCGCGGGGAGCAGCCAGACTCGCGCGGCTGGCAAATTTTCCCGACTGCGTGTCGATGGCGGTGACTTCAAATTGCGGGAAGCAGCGCCACCGCGCCTGGTTGATGCGGCTGCCATTGCTATTGGCGAATAGTCGCTCTTCCCTGACCGTGAAGATCGTCGACGAGCAATATTGCGCGCCTGCCTTGAGAGCGGCGGCGTTGATGGACAGAAGTTTGGCCGCCTTTTCGGCCGGAGCAATCGTGAAGGGATCGACCTTCAACGGCATAATCCAGTCCTGCTGATATGCAGGCAGCTCCTCGAGTACGATCTTAGTGGCCTGAATCAGGGCATTGGCCTCGGCATTCTCGATAGCCAGGGCGACGACCCGCTTCACTTCGGCCTCGCCAGGCCTTTCGCTCGCGGCAAACCCCCAACTGCCGTTTACCAGCACCCTCACGCCGACGCCGAGCGTGAAGATGGAGTTGAGCGTTTCAACTCGATCCTCACGCGCGAAAACGAACTCCTGTTCGTCGCGGCCAACTCTGACATCGGCATAGTTGACGCCGGCCTTGCGAGCCAGATCCAGCACCATGTCCGCGAGGCCGAGCTGGGAACTCCGATCGAAGCGCGCATATGTTTCGGCGGACACCGATGACGAACGCGACGCAAATAGGGTGTGAGCTCCCACGCCAACGATGGCGCATCCGGCATGCTTCAAAAAATCCCGACGCCGCATCCGCGAGCCCGTTTCGCTAGTGCATCGATCCAAACGGAGGCTTCAGCCGGAGTTTGGAAAAATTGATGCAAAACAAAAAGCTAGTGCGCAAGCGCATGAACGAAGTGAATGCGTCAGTGCACTGGTGTCGACTTTGGATGTCTATAATGCGGACGATTTTTGGTAATTAGACGACATTGCACGCCCCACTCCCGATTGACGAGGGGCAACTGCCGGCTTCGACACCGCCATCCTCAACACTGTCGACTCCCACCGCAAATGCGAAGATCGGTCTCCGAGATTCCACAATCGATTCTCGACAGATAGCGGACTCTCGCACGATACTCAGCGAAGACGGCAAACCTCATCACGGACATCCGATCCACCCCTCGTAGGCTTGATCACTTAGCGGCGGAATAGGGCTCGCAACTCGATCGGGAATTGGCTTGCCCATCGTTTGACATGGCGATGCCCGTAGCCCTACAATTCCGGCGTGACAACAAATGTTGCTCCCGAGTTTCGGGGCAAATATTCGCTTGAAGGTTGGCGCGGCGTTCTGTGTCTTGCGGCGATTTCGCTGACTTTCGCTTGTGGTAGCGTTCGCGCATTCGAACGCCTGCAGCCTTGGCTTGGTCGGGCCTTGTCGCGATTCTCACTGGACAGTCTCAATGGTCCTGCGGTGAACCTGGCGGATCATCGCGGAGCACCCGTTCTCATTCACTTCTTCGCCACCTGGTGCATTCCCTGCCGGCGGGAATTGCCAGCCCTGGCAAGCTTGGCTTCACGCTTTCCCACCCCACAGCTTGAAATTTTCGCCATTAGCATCGCCGAGCCGGATATGCGGGTGAGGCGCTTTTTCCAGTCCTTGCCGGTCCCATTTCCTGTTCTGCTCGACCGGCAGCGTGCCGTGGCCAACGGGTGGGCGATCGATGTGCTCCCGACGACCATTCTGCTCGACGCAAGCCTGCAACCGCGACTTTTCGTCGAGGGGGAGTTCGACTGGGGAAGCACGGTCGCCGCCGACGCTGTCAGATCGCTTGTGATCCCGATCGATAGTCAACAAGCCCAATCGCCAATTCAGGAGGACATGCCATGAGGATGAACCGACGCGAGCTGCTGATGGCCGGAGCGGCCCTTACCGGAGCGGCGGCGCTGCCGCGAATAGCCACGGCCGGGCAGGGTTTTGTCGGGCAGCCCGGCGAGTGGCGCCGGTACGAGGCCGTCACGCGCATCGATCTCGTCAATTCTCAGGAGCGCGCCCAGGCCTGGGTGCCCATCCCCAATGTCAACGAGCCGGATTGGTTCAAATCGCTCGGTAGCGAATGGCAGACCAATGCCGTCTCAGCGACGATAGAGCGTGATCCGCGATACGGTGCCGAAATGGTGCATTTCGAATGGAAGGCCGACGAGGCGGCGCCCTTTGCGCAGGTGACGAGCCGCATTGCGACCCGCGACCGCGAAACCAATTTCGCCGTCTCCGGCGGTCAACCGCCGCTCTCCGATGCCGACCGCAAGCTCTATACGACCGCGACCGACCTCATCCCAACCGGCGGCATCGTGAAGGAAACGTCGGACAAAATCATTGCCAGCGCGAATGCAAGGACCGATGTCGAGAAAGCCGCGGCCATCTACCAATGGGTTGTCGACAACACCTTCCGCAATCCCAAGACCCGCGGCTGCGGCATCGGCGATATCGCGGCGATGCTGAAGACGGGCGATCTCGGCGGAAAATGCGCCGACCTCAACGCGCTCTATGTCGGGCTGGCGCGGGCGGCGGGGCTGCCGGCGCGCGATGTCTATGGCATTCGCGTGGCGCCCTCGAAATTCGGCTATAAGAGCCTGGGCGCCAATTCCGAGACCATCACCAAGGCGCAGCATTGCCGTGCCGAGGTCTATCTGGACGGCCTGGGATGGGTGCCGGTCGATCCGGCCGATGTCCGCAAGGTCGCGCTGGAGGAGCCGCCGTCCAATCTGGCGATGGACGATGCGAAGGTCGTCGCCGCGCGCAACACACTATTCGGCGCATGGGAAGGTAATTGGCTCGCCTACAACATGGCCCATGACGTTGAGCTACCCGGCTCGGATGGTACACGTGTGGCCTTCCTGATGTATCCGCAAGCCTTGACCGCTGCGGGTTTGGCTGACTGTCTGGACCCCGATCAGTTCAAATACGTCATCACCTCGCGCCAACTGACTTGAAGGACTTGATACGGAGGCGCAGGTCAAGCATGCCCTGTATTTCGTCCGAGGCGTGAGCCGCTTCTATTCACGGCTTTGAAGCGCAGAGGCAGAAGTGCGTTGATCCGACGGCGGCACCTTCACAGGCCCAGCCATCCCTAACCATGCGAACGTCATCTGGCGTTCGCGCCTTTGTGAGGCACCGATGACGAACTACTCGGTCAAGCTGACGGCTCTCGCCCATGGCGGCGGCTGCGGCTGCAAGCTCGCCCCCAACGTGCTGCAGAAGCTTCTTGCCGATCAGCCGCTGGCGACATCCTACCAGCGCTTGCTGGTCGGTACGGAAACGGCAGATGACGCAGCCGTGTGGCAGCTCGACGAGAACACCTGCATCATCGCGACCACCGATTTCTTCATGCCGATGGTCGATGATCCGACGGACTTTGGCCGCATCGCTGCCACGAACGCCATCTCCGATGTCTACGCCATGGGCGGACGGCCGATCATGGCGCTCGCCATCCTTGGCATGCCCGTCGACAAGATTCCCGCCGAGATGGTGCGCGAGATCCTCAAAGGGGGCGCCTCGGTGTGCGCCGCAGCCGGCATTCCCGTCGCAGGCGGGCATTCCATCGATTGCCCGGAGCCCGTCTATGGTCTCGCCGTAATCGGCATCTGTCGCCCCGAGCATCTGCGTCGCAATAGCGGCGCGAAGGCAGGCGATGCGCTCATCCTGACCAAAACGATCGGCGTCGGCCTCTACTCGGCGGCCATCAAGAAGGGCGTGCTGTCGGCCGAGGGCTACGCCGAGATGATAGCCAGCACGACTCAGCTCAACAAGGCCGGCGCCGAGCTTGCCTTGCTGCCCGAGGTGCATGCGATCACCGACGTGACGGGCTTCGGACTGCTCGGCCACAGCCTGGAAATGGCGCGGGGGTCGAAGCTGCGGGTTGTCGTCGAGGCCGGCAAGGTCCCCCTTCTGGAATGTGCGGCTCAGCTCGCTCAGGAGACGTTCGTCACCGGCGCATCGCACCGGAATTGGACGAGCTACGGCGAGGACGTGCGGCTGCCAGACGGCTTCCCGGAATGGCAGCGCCATCTCCTCACCGATCCTCAGACGTCGGGCGGGCTTCTGGTGTCTTGCGAAGCCGCGCGCGCGGCCGAGTTGGTCGAGACCTTGCGACAGTCCGGTTATCCCCGCGCCGCCGTCATCGGGCACTGCGAGCGGGGCGTTCCAGGCGTCGACGTGAGTGCCTGAGGTGAATCCGGTTCTGCGCGCTGCGCGTTGCCCTTCTTGGCCGCCCCTGGCGTCAAGAGGGGCCATTCCGATTTTTGACACCAACGCCTCACACAAATGTCGCCGCGGGTTTCCTGAATTCCAGACTGAGCTCACGGAAGGCGAACATCCCATAAAATAAGGCATGACCGGAGCACCACCGTTCAGCGACCGGGCGATAACGTCTTGAGTGATCCCACGAGCTGAGAGCGGAGAGACATCGATGGAAGCTCTTGTCATCTTGCTGGCTGAATTTCTGACGGCGCTGCTTATTCCCGCCTTGACGGTGGCTGCCGAGGTGGCAGCTCTTCTGGCAACCTTGCTCTTCGATCTGATTGTGTTGGTATGGTTCGGCCGACGTAGAGCCGTGCCTGCTTCAGCCGGTACGCCCGCCGGCGCGTCAAAGCATAGCTGGAAGGACACCATCCAAAGCTGGGGCGCGGCAGCCTGGCGGATCAGAAAAGCCGCGCTTGTTGTGCTGGGGCTCACCGTCGGCGCGCTCGCGCTGGCGAACACCGTGTTTTTCGAGCCGACTGTCCGCCTCATCCTTGCCATGGCAGGGCAGCGCACAGGCACGGAGTTAGGGTTCAAGTCCGTCTCGGGCAATCTGTTCACCGGCCAGTTCGCCTTTGAAGATCTTAGCGCCAAGCGCATTTCCGATACCAAGAGCAGTTTCGACCTGAAAGTCCGCAACTTCAGCGTGGATCTCGACCTGTTGACGCTGCTCGACCCTCCGATCGTCTTTAAGGCGCTGTCAGCCGACACCGTAACCGGCACATTCCGTCAGCCGGAAAGAGCTGCTGGCAGAAATGGTGGTGCCAGTAGCGGCGAGCGGATTAAGGCCAGGCGGAAGTTCCGCGTCGAGACTTTGACCCTGAGAGATGTCGGCATAGCCCTCTCGCGCGGCGAGGGCATGCCCGTGGCGGTATCGCTCAAATCCGTCACGAGTGCTCCGTTTCGCAGCAATTTCGCAGTGTTCGACACACTGTTCCGCTCCAATGTCGTCGGGCAGATCGACGGCCACGACATCTCGATCTCCGTGCAGCGGACAGATGGCGGACGCGTGACGCAATGGCGGATGCCCGACCTCCCCGCAACGAGCGTCAGTCGCTTTGTGACCAGGCCGCCCATCGGATGGCTGCGGGAGGGCACGCTCCATATCAGTGTCGATGATCGATGGACGCTTGGGGAGCGGAGCGCAATCGACATGGACTGGAACGTCCGCATGCAAGGCGTTCGCGCCGAGGCCGGCGAGGCAGCAGGGGCGATCGAGCGGGCTCTTGCGATGCCCATCACCGGCTACATCAACAGTCGGCAAGGAAATGTCGATTTGCTCTTCAGGCTGGTGATGGACGAGAGGAGGTTCGAAAACATGGCGTCGCTGGACGCCGGAGCACTCTGGGACGTGCTACTGCAATCGATCGCACGTTCGATCGCCACAAGCGCGGGCGAAGAGACGAAGGATGTGAGGCAGACCCTTGATAAGGCGGTGGAGGGGTTCAAAGGCTTTCTGGACCGGCGCAGAAAGCCACCGGGCGAGTGAACACTCTGCCGACCTGGGTGGTTCGCCTGGGTTAACCCCGATGTATCAAGGTTGCGCCCGATTGTCGGCTTAGAGGCGAGCCTCTTCTCCCACCGGGTGCCGCAGATGCGAAAGTCGTTCGAAAAGGAGATAGATCGCCGGAGTGGTGTAAAGGGTGAGGAGCTGGGAGACCATGAGCCCGCCGATCACCGTGAGGCCGAGGGGCCGGCGCAGCTCCGCGCCTGGCCCCTCGCCGAGCCAGAGCGGCAGCGCCCCGAGCATGGCGGCCATCGTTGTCATCAATATCGGCCGGAAGCGCTCCCCGGCTGCCTTGACGATCGCATCGAGAGGGGCAATGGCTTCGCGACGCTGGATCTCGAGCGCTTGGTCCACCAGCATGATGCCGTTCTTCTTCACGATGCCGATCAGCAGAATAATCCCGATGAAAGCGATCAGCGTCAGATCGGTGCCGGTCAGCTTCAGGACGAGCAGCGCCCCGAGCGCGGCTGAAGGCAGCGTGGAGAGGATCGTCAGCGGGTGAATGAGGCTCTCGTAGAGAACGCCGAGCAGAATGTAGATGGCAACGAGAGCGCCCAGGATGAGCACGGCCTGATCGCCCGCCGTGCGAGCGAACGCGGCGGCATCGCCGGCGAAGTCGGCATGGATCGATGACGGCAAGGCCAGGGACGCGACCGCCGCGCGGATGTCCGATGTTGCGAGGCCGATGGACTGGCCGGGGGCAAGACCATAGCTGATGGTGATCGAGGCGAACTGGCCCTGGTGGTTGACCACCAGAGGCGCCAGCGACCGGCTGGTTGCCGCCACCGCCGAGAGCGGCACCTGCCCGCCGCCTTGTGTCGGCACATAGATCCGCGACAGATCGGTCAGCGAGCGGCCAAGCGCAGGCTGGGCGGCGAGGATCACCCGATATTGATTGCGATCCCCATAGATTACGCCCACCTGGCGCTGAGAGAACACGTCGTTCAGCGCCGCGACGATATCCTGTACTTTTACCTGCAGCCGTCCTGCCGCGTCCCGGTCGATCACAAGATCGGCTTCGAGACCGCCGGCTTCCTGGTCGGAGTTGACATCGACGATGCCGGGAATTGTGCGCATCCGCTGCTCGACCAGCGAGGCGGCATGGCTCAGCTCGCCGAGGTCGGTGCCCCAGACCGTGAATTGATATTGCGATCGCCCCTGCCGCGCCCCGATCCGCACATCCTGCGTCGGCACCAGGAAGGTGTTCAACCCCACCACTCTTTGAAGCTTGCTGCGCAACCGAGCGACGACCTGCTCGGCACTTTCGGTCCGCTCGCCAAGCAGCTTCAGCGCGACCAGCAGGCGGCCATTGTTGAGCGATGAGATCCAGCCGGACGACCCGATGAACGATCCGACATGGGCCACCGCCGGATCCGATGCGACGACAGCCGCCGCCCGCGCCTGGAGCTTGCGCATTTGATCGAAGGAAACATCCGTCGCAGCTTGGGTCGAGCCGAAGAGGAGGCCGGTGTCGTCCTGCGGGAAATAGCCCTTTGGCAGGCTCACGAAGAGCTGGGCGACGAAGGCTATAGCGATCGCAAGGGTGAACAGCGTCAGGCCGACATGCTGCAACGCGACACGAAGTGAGCGCTCATAGGCCGCCACCACTGCCACCATCGCGCGCTGGATAAGCGAGGGCCGTGCATGGGCCGGGACAGCGCGCAAATATTGCCCGCAGATCATGGGCGTCACGGTCAGGGCGACGATCATCGAGACAGCGATGGCGCAAGCGACGGTGAGCGAGAACTCCTTCAGGAACCGGCCGATGGTGCCCCCGAGGAACATCAGCGGCAGGAAGGCCGCGATCAGAGACAGGCTGATGGTGACGACGGTGTAGGCGATGCTCCCCGCGCCCTCGATGGCGGCGGCGAGGGGCGTTGCACCTCCCTCCAGCTTGCGGGTGACATTCTCGATCACCACGATGGCGTCATCGACGACGAAACCGACCGAGATGGCAAGCGCCATCAGCGACAGGTTGTCGACGCTGAAGCCGGCGACCCACATGCCGGCGAATGTCCCGGCGAAGGCGAGCGGGATGGCGATGCCTGCCGCCACCATGGGCACGGTCCGGCCGAGAAAGCCCACGACCACGCCCATCACAAGGAGAATGGAAATCGCGAGCGTCTTCTGCATGTCAGCAAGACTCGCTCGGATCGTTGTGGTGCGGTCCGACATGACGGCAATGTCGATGTCGGCGGGGATCCAACGTTTCAGTTCCGGCAGGATGGCGCGCAGGTGGTCGGCTGTCTCCACCACATTGGCGTCGGCCGATTTGGTGATGGTGATGATGACCGCGGGCTGGCCGTCATAGGTGCCGGCAGCACGGATATCGCGGACGCCGTCGCTCACCCTGGCGATATCGGTGAGGCGCACGATCGTGCCGTTGCCAGCGCGCAGCACCAGCGCGCCATAGTCGGCCGCGTCCTGGAGCTGGCTATTAGCCTTGAGCGCCTCGGACTGCCGCGCGCCCTCGAAGGAGCCGAGCGGAGAAAGAGCGACACCATTGGCGATGGCGGTGCGGATCTGCTCCAGCGAGATGCCCGAGGCGGCGATCGCCGACGGGTCCACCTCGACGCGGACAGCGGGCTGTTCGGCGCCGCTCACCACCACCTCGCCTACGCCCTCGACCTGCGACAGGCGCTGAACGAGCACCGTGTCGGCTGCGTCGTAGAGCGCGCTGTTCGGCAGGGTTTTGGAGGTCAGCGCGATGACGAAGATGGGCGAGGCGGCGGGGTTCGATTTGCGGATCGTGGGCAATGCCGGCAAGTCGGAGGGCAGGTCCGAGGCTGCGGCGTTGATGGCGGCCTGCGCGTCCTGTGCCGCTTCGTCGATCTTGCGCGAGAGATCGAACTGCACGGCGATGGTGGTCGTGCCGACTGCGCTCGTGGAGGTCATCTCCGTAACGCCGGCAATTGTTCCGAGACGACGCTCGAGCGGGGCGGCGACGCTTGCCGCCATGGTGGCGGGATCAGCGCCCGGCCAGCTCGCAGAGACGCGCAGGGTGGGAAGATCGACGGTCGGGAGGCTGGCGACAGGAAGCTGGCGATAGGCGGCAAACCCGACCAGCAGCAGTCCAACAGCCAGGAGGGTGGTTGCGACCGGCCTGCGGACGAAGGGCTCGGCGAGGTTCATGGCCGCGCCTCCTGAACAGGAGGCACCTCCCCCGCGTCAGGATCGACGGCACCCGCGATCCGCAGGCGAAGACTGTCGAGGGCCAGATAAATGACCGGCGTCGTATAGAGCGTCAGGAACTGACTGAGCATCAACCCGCCGATAATGCTGACGCCGAGCGGCATGCGCAGCTCGGCTCCAGGGCCGGTCGCGAGCGCGAGCGGGAGGGCGCCGAAAAGGGCTGCGAGGGTCGTCATCATGATCGGGCGGAAGCGCAGCCGGCAGGCTTCCACGATCGCCGCCTCCGGCGAGAGCCCGCGTTCACGCTCTGCGTCGATCGCGAAGTCGATCATCATGATGGCGTTCTTCTTGACGATGCCCATCAGCAGGATGATGCCGATCAGCGCCACCATCGACAGGTCCATGCCGCAGTACATGAGAGCGAGCAGCGCACCGATGCCGGCCGAGGGCAGCGTGGTCAGGATGGTGAAGGGGTGCACGAAGCTCTCGTAGAGCACACCCAGCACGATGTAGATGGTGATCACCGCGGCGAGGATCAGCCACGGCTGGCCGGAGAGCGAGCGGGTGAACTCGTCGGCATC
>Ga0081540_1003527_pt1 | contig 12331 bp, 11 predicted proteins | sample TabmetS2T1R1_FD_71024 | JGI IMG/M metagenome (GOLD analysis project Ga0081540, IMG submission 71024) | Tabebuia heterophylla rhizosphere microbial communities from the University of Puerto Rico - S2T1R1 | ecosystem: Host-associated > Plants > Roots > Rhizosphere ...
CTCAAATGCGCATAGAACGGTTTCTCGGTGGCGCCGACCGGTTCGGCCGGCAGCACGGAATCCAGCGGCGTGCGCCAGATGCTGGTGGTGGAAGCGTAATCGGGCCCGGCCGATACCAGCACCGCGCCACCGGCGCGGACATAGCGCGCGATGTTGTCGAAATAGGCGATCGGCAGCACGCCCTGGCGGGCGTAGCGGTCGAAGATGATCAGCTGGAATTCGTGGATCCTCTGCTGGAATAATTCCCGCGTCGGAAACGCGATCAGCGACAATTCGTTGATCGGCGTGCCGTCCTGCTTCTCCGGCGGGCGCAGAATCGTGAAATGCACGAGGTCGATGCTGGCGTCGGACTTCAACAGATTGCGCCAGGTGCGTTCGCCGGAATGCGGCTCGCCGGATACCAGCAGCACACGCAGCCTGTCGCGCACGCCTTCGATCGCGACCACGGCGCGGTTATTGACCAGCGTCAGCTCGTTATCGAGCGGCGAAGCCTCGATCTCGACGATGTTCGCCCCGGCATGCTTGATGTCGACCTCGACATTGGAGGTCTGGCCGCTCGAGAGCGTGCGCTCGCTGATCACCTCGCCGTCGCGGCGCACCACGATCTTGGCGCGCTGGCCGGTGACCCCCTGATCGTCCAGCCGGTAGGTGATGATCTGGGGCTGTCCGACGATGCCGAACCGCGGCGCGGCCGAAATCGCGATGCGGCGGTCGCGTTCGTCCTTGGCCCCGGTGACGAGTGCGTGTACCGGCGCCTGGAAACCGAGGGCGGCGGCATTGGCGGGGATGTCGTGCACCCGGCCATCCGTGATCAGGAACGCGCCGGCGACGCGGTCGACCGGAACGTCCGAGAGCGCCGAGGACAGCGCGCCGAACAGTTTGGTGCCGTCGGTTTCGCCGTCGGCCTGTCCGGCCTCGACGACGCGGACTTCCAGTCCCTTGATCTTCTTCAGCGTATCGACCAGCGCCTCCTGCGCCTTGGCCGTCTCCTGGTTGCGGGTGCCGAAATTCTGGCTCGGGCTCTTGTCGATCACGACCGCCGCGACTGAAGATAACGGCTCGCGGTCCTCGCGGGTGAAGGAGGGATTGGCGAGCGCCAGCAGGATCAGCGCCAGCGCCGCGACGCGCACGGCCGCACCGCGCGACCGCCCGAGCAGCAGCAGCGCCGAGATCGCGACGATCGCCGCCAGCGCGATCCACAGCACGATCGTTGGAACCAGGGGGGTGAATGCGATGCCGTACTGCATGGCCTATTGCCCCAACCGCTCGATCAGGGCCGGCGCGTGGACCTGATCGGCCTTGTAATTGCCGGTCAGGGTGTACATCACGATGTTGACGCCGGAGCGGAACGCGAATTCGCGCTGGCGCGGCTCGCCCGGCGTCAGCGGCAGCATCGGCTGCCCGTCCGGACGGTGCGCCCAGGCGCCGGCAAGATCGTTCGAGGTGATGATGATGGGCGAGACGCCGTCACCGCCGCGTGCCGGGCGCGAGGCCGCGTCGTCGTCATCCTCGCGCGGCAGCGTCTCGACCCAGGTCTGGCCCGAGTTGAAGCGGCCGGGGAAGTCGCGCAGCAGGTAAAACGTCTTGGTCAGCACGTGCTCGCGCGGCACCGGTTCCAGTTCAGGCACGTCGAGCGAGGAGAGAATTTCGCGCAAGGTGCGCATGCCCGGCGTCTGCGACGCGCCGTTCTCGCCGGGCGGCGCCTCGATGGCGTCGCGGGTATCGAACAGCACCGTGCCACCCTGTTTCATGTAGGCGTCGATGCGGTTGATGGCATCCTGCGGCGGCTTCGGCGCGCCCGGCACGATCGGCCAGTAGATCAGCGGGAAGAACGCCAGTTCGTCGTGCGTGGGATCGACGCCGACGGGATCGCCGGCCTCCAGCGCCGTGCGCTGCGCCAGGAACAGCGTCAGCCCGGCCATGCCGGCCTTGACGATGGAATCGACGTCGGCATTTCCGGTGACGACATAGGCAAGGCGCGTCTGCGACACCGACTTGATGGCGAACTCATCGTTGCTTTCGGCACGCGTCGGCGACGGCGCGATCGAGGTCACAGATAGAATCAGGGCCAACAGGACGGTGGCAGCCGCCGTGCGCCGCCGCCACAACGCGGCCAGGCCCGCGCCCAGCATCGCGACCACGACCGCGTCGATCAGGAACAGCGCCAGCGACGAGGACAGCAGAATGCCGCGCAAATCGCGCGGTTCGGCGTTGGTGTAGCTGGCGCGCTGCGCGCGCAGCGAGGATGTATCGAGCTGCGCGATGCGATCGGCCGGGGCCAGCGTGTTGACCGCGATCGGGCCATCGGCCGGGCCGTAGAAACCCGGCGGATGATCCGACGTGGCGCGGTCGCGATAATCCGCGGGCATCGGCTTGGCGCTCGATGGCGGCGGTCCGAACGCGCCGAAACCGTCGAGGGTGCGCAGCGGCGCCACGGTCTCGACATTGGTCGCCTCGCTTGCAACGCCCGCGCCGGGCTTTGCGGTGTAGCCGGACATGTCGACCATCCGCCGCAGCATCTCGACGAAGCTGCCGGACATCGGCAGGTCCGACCAGCGCGAGTCGGCGCCGATATGGAACAGGCTGATGATGCCTCTGCCGCGATGCTCGCCGGTCACCAGCGGCGTGCCGTCTTCCAGCGACGCCCAGGTCTTGGTTGCCAGCACCGCATCCGGCTCGGCCAGCACCTGCCGGTTTACGGTGACGTCCTTGGGCACGGAAAGTCCCGCGAACGGACCGTCGGCGGCGAAGGAAGCCAGATGCTGCGGCTTTTCCCAGGTCAGGCTGCCGCCGAGGATGCGGCCGCCGCGACGCAGTTTCACCGGCACCAGATCGTCATCGGCCTGCGCCAGACGGGGGCCTGCGAAACGCACCAGCACGCCGCCCTGATCGATCCACGCGTTCAGCCGCTCGCGAATTTCAGGCGACAGCGTGCCGACGTCGGCGAGCACGATCATCGGCAAGCGCTGATCGAGGAATTGCGCGATCACCTGTTGCGGCGCGCCGCGGTCGCCCAGCCGCACGTCGGCGAATGGCGACAAGGCGCGGGTGAGGTAGAAGGTCGATGCCAGCAGCGGCTGGGCGGTATCGCTGGTGGCGCCGGTGACGACGCCGACGGCGCGTCGCCGCCATCTCTTGTCGAGCAATTGCACGGCACCGGCCGACCGTTCGCCAGATATTTCCAGCCGCGAAATATCGTTCCGGAGTTCGACGGGCAGGTCGAACGCCGCTTCGCTCTCGCGATCCTGCATGCCAAACGCGTAGCGCGCCTCGCCGATCGGCGAGCCCTTGGCGTCGATCGCGCGAACCACGCCGGCTGCGAGGCCGCCGGTGGTGCGCAGCACCTTGACCGTCATCTTCGCCGCGGCGTTCTCAGCGGCGACCAGCGCCTGCGCCGGGGCCGCGCCGCCCTCGAACACGGTCAGCTTGCGGTCGCCGATGGTCTTGCCGAGATTTTCGACGAATTCAGTGCCGCGCCCGGTGTCGACGCCGTCGGACAGCCACGCGATCTCGGCATCACCGGTCGCCTTCAGGAAGCGGTCGAGCGCGCCGAGCGTGTCGACGCGGTCGATCGAATAGGGCTTTGGCGCAATCTGGCGCAGCGCGACCCGCGCGGTGCCGGCCGGCATCAGCGTGATGTCGCGCGCAGGATCGGAGAGCGGAACGAGCGCGACGCCGCGGCGATCGTTGTCGGCGTTGGCGATCAGTTCGTCCGCGGCCTTGACCCGCGTGTCCCAGCTTGCCGCCGCGCTCCAGCCGTCGTCGAGCAGGATCACCAATGGCGCGTTGCTGCCGCCGACCCCGGTCTGCGGATTCCAGATCGGGCCTGCGGCGGCAAGGATGACCAGTGCGGCGGCGGCGAGGCGCAACGCCGTCAGCCACCACGGCGTCCGCGACGGGGTTTCTTCCCGGGGCCTGATGTCGAACAACAGCCGCGTCGGCGGAAACTCGATCCGCCTCGGCCGCGGCGGCATCACGCGCAGCAGCCACCACAATACCGGCAGGCTCAACAGCCCCAGTAGAAGCAGCGGTTGCGCAAAGGTTAAGGGGAGCCCCGCGATCATGCGCTGCGCCCCGCCTTGACGGTTGAGCCGCGCGCGCTTCCCTTGGCTGCCATCATGCCCGAATGCAGGAACAGCAGGAGTTCGGCGGCGGAACGGCTGGTGGTGTGGGTCGAGAACAACCAGTCGAGCCGGTTGGTCTCGCTGCGGATCTCGTCGCGATGAAGCGCTACGCGCGCCACATAGTCGCTGGCCCAGCTCTCGGCGCGGCCGGCGGTGATGACGCCGAATCCTTCCGGCTCGACGAATTCGATCCGGCCGGCATAGGGAAAGGTTTCTTCGGCAGGATCGACCACCTGGATCAGGGAACCATGGGCGCCGGAGGCTGAAAGCCCGGCGAGCATCAACCTGATCTCGCTCATCGGCGACCACAAATCGGACAGCACGACAATTTCGGCCAGCGCCGACGGGACAAAGGACGGCGGCAGGCTGGCGCGCACCGCATCGTCGTGCAGCATCGCCTGCGCCATCTTGTCGATCACGTTGCGACTTGCGGTCGGGTTCATCAGGCCGGGAATGCCGACGCGTTCGCCGCCCGAAACCAGCAGTTCGGCGAGTGCAAACGTGACGATCAGGCCGCGCTCCAGCTTGGAGTCGCGCGCCCCCTTGGAGGCAAAGGCCATCGACGGCGAGCGGTCGGGCCACAGCCACACGGTATGCGCAGCCTCCCATTCCTGCTCACGGACATAGAGATGATCGTCGCGCGCCGAGCGGCGCCAGTCGACGTTCTGCGACGGCTCGCCGGAGACGAAGCGGCGATATTGCCAAAAGCTCTCGCCGGCGCCGGCGCGGCGCCTGCCATGCAGGCCATGGATGACGTTGGCGGCGATGCGGCGGGCTTCGAGCACGAGACGGGGGAGCGAAGCGGCGAGCGTTCGGCTTTCGCCATCGGCACGTCGGATTGCTAAAATCTCCCTGGTCTCGTGGCTGGTCTCTGCGGCCATCAACCGATCCGCGTCTTCAATTGTCTGATCACGTCGGGAATGGTGCGGCCTTCCGCGCGCGCCGAGAACGTCAGCGCCATGCGGTGCTTGAGAATGGGTTCGGCGAGATCGAGCACGTCGTCGATCGAGGGCGCGAGCCGGCCGTCGAGCAGCGCGCGGGCGCGGACCGCCAGCATCAGCGACTGGCTGGCACGCGGGCCCGGTCCCCAGGCGATCAGCTTGTCGCCGCCGTCTTCGGAACTCGGGCGCGCGGCGCGCACCAGCGACAGGATCGCCTCGACGACGCTGTCGCCGACCGGCAGACGCCGCACCAGCCGCTGCGCTGCGATCAGGATTTCCGCGTCCATCGAGGCCTTGGCGAGCGTCTCTTCCGCGCCCGTCGTTTCAAACAGGATGCGGCGTTCGGCGTCGCGATCGGGATAATCGACGTCGATCTCCATCAGGAAGCGGTCGAGCTGCGCCTCGGGCAGCGGATAGGTGCCTTCCTGCTCCAGCGGGTTTTGCGTGGCGAGCACATGGAAGGGTTTTGGAAGATCATGCCGCGCGCCTGCAACGGTGATGTGCTGTTCCTGCATGGCTTGCAGCAGCGCCGATTGCGTACGCGGGCTGGCGCGGTTGATCTCGTCGGCCATCAGGAGCTGCGCAAAAATCGGTCCGGAGATGAAGCGGAACGACCGCTTGCCGGAGTTGCTCTCGTCCAGCACCTCGGCGCCCAGAATATCCGAGGGCATCAGATCCGGCGTGAACTGGATGCGCTTGGCGTCCAGCCCGAGCGTGATGCCCAACGTTTCGACAAGCTTGGTCTTGGCGAGGCCGGGAACGCCGATCAATAGCGCGTGGCCGCCGGACAGGATCGTCACCAGGGTGTTTTCGATCACCCGGTCCTGGCCGAAGATGACGGTGGAGATCGCCTCCTTTGCGGCGCGAATCTGGCCGGCGACCTGCTCCGCCGACCGGACGATCGCGTCCTCGAGTTTCTCGACACCGTCTGCACTCGCCATGTCTTTCTCCTTCAACCATCTGACCGCTTCATGACACCGCCGGTTGCGTCGTCATGCCACGAACCCATGCTAAACCGGTGCAAAGGCCATGTATTCGCTGAATTAAACTATCCCCACATTATCGGTGTTTCGGGGTATGAACGGCATCACGATATGGCGACCCGCAATAGTACGGACACACATCGTCGGGAACACATATCTCGGTATACGTGCACCAATCGTGCCAGATGAGGCGCTGAGACTCAGGGCAAACAATGGCAAAGCAAGGGCAAACCGGCACCCAGGGCCTTGAAGGACTAACCGTCGCTGCGAGGGAAGCCGCCAACGCCACCCCGGCCGGCAAGGGGCTTCCTCCAGTGCATCTGTGGAATCCGCCGTTCTGCGGCGATCTCGACATGCGAATCGCCGGTGACGGCACGTGGTTCTACATGGGGACGCCGATCGGACGACCGGCGTTGGTGCGGCTGTTCTCGACCATCCTGAAGCGCGAGGACGGCAAGCACTTTCTCGTGACCCCGGTCGAAAAGGTCGGCATTCGAGTCGACGACGCACCGTTCATGGCGGTGGAGATGCAAAACGAGGTCGGCGATCGCGGCCGGCTATTGCGCTTTCGCACCAATGTCGACGACTGGGTGCCATGCGATTCCGGACACCGCCTGCGATTCGAGATGGCCGCCGATGGCGGGCTGACGCCCTATCTGCACGTCCGCGCCGATCTGTGGGCGAAAGTGACCCGCGCGCTCTATTACGATCTGGTTGACATGGGCGAAGAGCGGATGGTCGATGGTCAGCCGATGTTCGGCATCGAGTCCGGCGGCGAGTTCTTTACAATGGCGGACGCGAAGCAGGTGAGGGACGCGGTTTGAACGAGCCGATGCTGAAAAAGATGGAGGCGGCTCCGATCAGCTCGGCGGAGTTCTTCACGCGGAGCCAGGCCCGACTGAACTTCGACGTGCCCCTTGGCCTGGTCGATCCCAATATCATTCCGAAGACCGGCGACGCCGGCAACGACCGCATGCTCGAGATCGTGGCGCGCGAGCAGCCGGTGCGTCCGGCCGCGGTGCTGATCCCGGTGGTCGATCACCGCGAGCCGACCGTATTGCTGACGCAGCGCTCGCCGCATCTCTCCAGCCATGCGGGCCAGATTTCCTTTCCAGGCGGCAAGATCGACGCCACCGATGCTTCCCCGCTCGACGCCGCACTTCGCGAGGCGGAGGAGGAGGTCGGCCTCAAACGTGAGTTCATCGAGCCGATCGGTTATCTCGACCTCTATGGAACCGCCTTCGGGTTTCGCATCCTGCCGACTGTGGCGCGCGTGAAGCCCGGCTTCAAGCTGACGATCAACGAAGGCGAAGTGGTCGATGCATTCGAGGTGCCGCTGGCGTTCCTGATGAATCCCGAGAACCATCAGATCCATTCCAAGGAATTCCGCGGCATCGAGCGCTCCTATTACGCCATGCCGTTCGCCGAGCGTTACATCTGGGGCGCGACCGCAGGAATTCTGCGCGTGCTCTATGAGCGGATTTATCTCGCATGATCCGTCCGATTCTGACTGAAATCGGAATTTTCCTGATCCCGTTCGCGGTCTATGCGCTGTTCCTGATTGCCACCCGTTCCGGCGTGCTGACGCCTTCCGCCTGGCCGATACATCTGGTCGCCAAACTGGTACTGGGCTCGCTGCTGCTGGTCGTGATCAGCTTTGTCCTGCTCGCGCATTTTTCCGGCGCGCCGCCAAAGTCGACCTACGTTCCTGCGCATCTCGAAAACGGCAAGCTGGTTCCCGGAGTCGAGAAATGAGCGAGGCCCGCGTGCTGTCGGATGCGCCCTGGCTCACATCCGGCCCGGCCGCGCGCGTGCTCGCGCTGCTCAATGGCGATGGCGAGGAAGCCCGCGTGATCGGCGGCGCCGTGCGCAATGCGCTTCTGAAAATTCCCCTCGGCGATATCGACATCGCGACCACGGCGCTGCCTGACGAGGTCGTCCGCCGCGCCAGGGTCGCCGGCATCAAATGCGTGCCGACCGGCATCGACCACGGCACGGTCACGCTGGTCGTCGAATCGCAGCCGTTCGAGGTCACCACCTTGCGCGAGGATACGGAAACCTTTGGCCGCAAGGCCAGGGTTGCGTTCGGGCGCGACTGGGTTCGCGACGCGGAACGGCGTGACTTCACCATCAACGGGCTTTCCGTCGATGCCGACGGCATCGTGCACGATCATGTCGGCGGGCTTGCCGATATCCAGGCCAGACGTGTGCGTTTCATTGGCGATGCCAACCAGCGCATCGCCGAGGATTATTTGCGCATCCTGCGCTTCTTTCGCATGCACGCCGCCTACGGGGCGGGCGAGCCCGACCGCGCCGGATATCTCGCCTGCATCGACGGACGCGCGGGTCTTGCGAACCTTTCCGCCGAACGCGTGCGCATGGAAATGTTGAAGCTCGTGGTCGCGGAAGGCGCGGAGATCTCGGTCGCGGCGATGACGGACGCCGGCTTGCTGCTGCTGATCTTTGGCGGCGTCACCTACACCGGAACGTTTGCGGCGATGGTCGCAGCGGAACGGGCGCTGGAACTGACGCCGAATGCGGTGCGCCGGCTGGCGGCGCTCGCGGTCGCCGTCACCGAAGACGCCAAACGCGTCACGACCCGCCTTCGTCTTTCCAATGCGGAAGCGAAGGCCCTCGACTCCATGGGTCATCGCTGGTGGCGGTTCGCCAGCAAGGATGATGCGCGGGCGCGGCAGCTTCTTTATCGGCTCGGCGAGGATCCCTATCGCGACAGGGTGATGCTGGCGTGGGCCCGGGCAGGTGGTGTCGATAATGGCGCCGCCCGCTGGCACGACCTCGCAACCTTGCCGCAGCGCTGGAGCGCGCCAAAATTTCCGCTGAAGGCGGCCGATTTCATCTCCCGCGGCATTGCCGAGGGCCCCGCGCTCGGTCACGTGCTGACGCTTGCGGAAGAAGCCTGGCTGGCTGCGGATTTTCCGCTCGATCCATCCGCGCTTGCCGCGATCGCCGACCAGGCTGCCGCGCGCTTTATCCGCGATCACCGGCTGTGAATATTCTTGCCGGTTTCGCCGACATTTCGCTTGCCCAACTCGTGCTGGTTGGCGGCATGGCACTGCTGGCCTCCATCGTCGGCGGTCTTGCCGGCTATGGGACCGGTGCCCTGATGCCACTGGTGCTGGTGCCGCTGGTCGGCGCCGAGCCCGTGGTGCCGATCATCGCGATATCGGCGATCTTCACCAATATCAGCCGTTTCGTGGCCTACTTCCGCTTCGCCGACCGGCGGCGCGCGCTGATCGTCATTGCCGCCGCGGCGCTTACCACCGCGCTCGGCGCCTACGGGTATACGCGGCTCACCAGCGCCGGCGCGGCGCTCGTGATCGGCAGCATGTTGATCCTGAGCGTGCCGTTACGCCGGTTGGCCAAACGCCGCGATGTCAGGATCGGCGATACCGGCCTCGGTGTCAGTTCGGCAGGCTATGGCGTGTTGGTCGGCGGCACCTCAGGCTCCGGCGTGATCCTGCTATCGCTGTTGATGGCGTCGGGGCTCGAAGGCGCGGCGGTGATTGCCACCGATGCCGTGATCTCGGTCGTGACCGGTCTCATCAAGATTTCGGTGTTCGGCATTGCCGGTGCCGTCACCGCGCAGGTGCTGGCCTTGGCCCTGCTGATCGGCGCCATCGCCATTCCAGGCGCGTTCCTCGCAAAGGCTTTCGTCGAGCGCATGCCGGTGCATATTCACACGGCAATCCTTGACGCCGCCGTGATGGTCGGCGGCGGCGTCATGATCACATCGGCGCTGCGGCACTGATCCCGCATCAACGGGTGTGCGCGCCGGGCAGCAGTTCCGTCAACGAGCGGATGATGCGGTCGGGCTTCACGGTGGAGTCGGCAGGCAGGCCGTCGCCATGCACGTCGATCCAGATGGCGTAGATGCCGAGCCGCTGCGGCGCCACGACTTCCCATTCCAGATTATCGCCGATCATCCATGTGTCGGACGCGGTGACGCCGAGCGCCTGCATGGCGTGCAGATAGGCACGCTCGTCCGGCTTGCCGAAGCCGTGCTCGCCCTCGATCTGGATGTGATCGAAACGGTGCGACAGCGCAAAGCGTTCGACCTTGGCGCGCTGGGTGCCGGCGGCGCCGTTGGTCACCAGCGCCAGCTTGACGCCGCGCGCCTTCAATTCGTCGATGGCGTCATGCGCGCCGGGGAAGACGAACATTTCCTCTTCGCGGTAGGCGGTGAAGCGGTTGGCGAGCCTGATCGCCAGGTCTTCAGGCAGCGCGTGGCCGCCGGTGGCAAGGGCGGAAAATCCGTTCCTGACGGTGATGCGCCGCGCTTCATCCAGCTTCAGCCGCCATTCGGCCCCGGCAACAGCCCAGAACTTGCGCGCGGAATCCAGAACGGCGGTCGCAACCTGCTGCGAGGTCAAGGGCCCGAACTCGCTGGCGAATTCCGCCGCGACGTTGTGCCAGGCGATCTCGGGGCGGCCATAGGCCGACAGGATAGTATCATCCATGTCGATCAGCATGGCGCGGGGGAGGAGGGTCATCAGGGCCGTTTCGCTTCCTGTGTCATCGACCACGGAAAGCTGTGGCCGGTGTCCGCGAATATCAGATCCACCGCGCCGGGGCCAGTTCCAGAAAACGGCGTCGCCGGGCCATGAATGCCGGGCGACGCCAAAATTTCCTTACGCAACCTTGTTCTGGTGCTCGTCTTCGTCTTCGTCTTCGTCTTCGTCCTCGTCCTCGTCTTCCTCTTCCTCGTCATCTTCCTCTTCGTCATCTGACGTATCGAGCTCGGCGAGCTCAAGGACGGCTAGTGGCAACTTCTCGCGAAACAGATCGCCTTCATTGCCCATCCACACGCACACAACCTCCTCGCCGTTGACCTCCACCACGGTAAGCGGATGGCCGCCAGACTTCAGCATGACGACACTGCCTGGTTTCAAGTCCATGATCTGCTCCTTCACTGCATGACACGAATCGCACCCTAGCGATCAGTCATGACAAGCTGATCATGCGATCATGGCCACTTTACCTCCGGCGGCATCGATGAGAGGATGGAATCGACATTTCCGCCGGTCTTCAGGCCGAACATGGTGCCGCGGTCGTAGAGCAAGTTGAACTCGACATAGCGTCCGCGCCGGATGAGTTGCTCCTCACGATCCTCTGCGGTCCAGGCTGTCAGGAGATTGCGCCGCACCAACTCCGGATAGATTCCTGCAAAGGCGCGGCCCACATCCTGCGTGAACGCGAAGTCGGCCTCCCAGTCGCCGGAATTATGGTGGTCGTAGAAGATGCCACCGATGCCGCGCGATTCCTTGCGGTGCGGCAGATAGAAATACTCGTCGCACCATTTCTTGTATTTGTCGTAGGAAACGACAGCCGAATGCTTGTCGCAGGCCGCTTTCATGGCCGCGTGAAAATCTTGCGTGTCGGCATCGTCCTGGCTGCGGCGGCGGTCGAGCACCGGTGTCAAATCCGCGCCGCCGCCGAACCAGGTCCTGGTCGTGACCGCGAAGCGCGTATTCATGTGCACCGCCGGCACATGCGGATTGCACATGTGGGCGATGAGCGAAATGCCTGAGAGCCAGAAGCGTGGATCGTCGGTAGCGCCGGGAATCTGGCTGCGGAAGTCCGGCGCGAACTCGCCATGTACGGTCGAACAGTGCACGCCGACCTTCTCGAACAGCCGCCCGTGCATCATTGACATCACGCCGCCACCGCCGGGCTTGCCGGTATGGTCGGTGCGGTTCCATGGCGTCCGCACGAAACGCCCGGCGTCGCCGGGATAGAGGGCAGGGGGCGCGTCGTCCTCCAGCCGTTCGAAGGCCGCGCAGATGTCGTTGCGCAAGGATTCGAACCAGCTCCGCGCCCGTGTTTTGCGATCTTCGATGACAGATAAGTCCATATGGCGGTTCCGAATTTTCCGGCGTCATTGCGAGCGCAGCGAAGCAAGCCATCTTGGCACAAGAAAGAATGGATTGCTTCGTCGCTTTGCTCCCTTGCGCAAACGCCTTGCGTTTGTCGCAGGCAATGACGGTAAAAGTTATCCCTGCTGACCAAAGTAAGTGCAGCTCTCGTTACAACTGTCGCGGTGGACGCTGACGCGGGTGATCTTGCCGGCGTGCTGGACCCGCTCGAAGATGTAGCGCGAAATATTCTCCAGGGTAGGCGTCCCCAGCGCCTCGACCTTGTTCAGGAGCTTGTGGTCGAGCGTCTTGCGGACCTCTTCCATGCTGCGTTCGAGCAGGCCGAGATCCAGCACCATGCCGGTTTCCGGATCGGGCGTGCCGCGCACGCTGACTTCGGCGCGAAACGA
>Ga0081540_1003528_pt1 | contig 12329 bp, 11 predicted proteins | sample TabmetS2T1R1_FD_71024 | JGI IMG/M metagenome (GOLD analysis project Ga0081540, IMG submission 71024) | Tabebuia heterophylla rhizosphere microbial communities from the University of Puerto Rico - S2T1R1 | ecosystem: Host-associated > Plants > Roots > Rhizosphere ...
CGTCACGGTCAAGCAAGATAGATCGACCAACGGACCGATCGTTTGCGAACCAGCGATTTCAATCGCTTAGAGGGCAAGTGGTGCCCAGGAAAGGACTCGAACCTTCACGGCCGTGAAGCCACTGGCACCTGAAGCCAGCGCGTCTACCAATTCCGCCACCTGGGCATGCCGCTTGGGCATGGGGGCGGTTACTACGGATCGATGACGCGCTTGTCAAATCGTACGTCGCGAGCCGATTGCGCATCGCGGAACGGCCCGATACAAGCTCGTTCGAAGCGCTATTCCTCGGGATTGGACCAAAATGGCATCGAATCAGGACACTCTGGTCACGGTTTTCGGCGGATCGGGGTTTTTGGGCCGGAATGTCGTCCGCGCGCTGTGCCGGCGGGATTACCGGGTCCGGGTCGCGGTGCGGCGGCCGGAACTCGCCGGATACCTCCAGCCCTCCGGCAAGGTCGGCCAGGTCCACACCATCCAGGCCAATCTGCGCTATCCGGCCTCGGTCGAGGCGGCGGTGCGAGATTCGGATGTCGTGATCAATCTGGTCGGCATCCTCACCGAGGGCGGCGGGCAGACCTTCGACGCCGTCCAGGCCAAGGGCGCCGAGACCGTCGCCAAGGCGGCGGCCGCCGTCGGCGCAAGCGCCGCCGCAGCCGGGCGAACGCCAGGGTGGCGGCATGACCGAGCCTCCTCGCAAGCGGATGGTGAAGCCGCCCAGCGGCGGCCTCGAGGGCGGCCGCGGCAAGCCGGCGCGGCTGAAGACCGCGAAGGAGCGCACGCCGTCGCAGCAGGCCTGGCTGGAGCGCCAGATCAACGACCCCTTCGCCGCCAAGGCCCGCACCCTCGGCTACCGGAGCCGCGCCGCCTTCAAGATCTCCGAGATCGACGATCGCTTCCGAATGTTTCGGCCCGGCGCGCGCGTCGTCGACCTGGGCCTCGCACCGGGCGGGTGGACCCAGATCGCCATCGAACGCGGCGTCACGACCATCGTCGGCGTCGACCTGCTGCCCGTCGACCCGCTGCCGCCCGCGCACATCCTGCAGATGGACTTCACCGACCCGGCGTGCGGCCCCAGGCTCATCGAGCTGCTGGGCGGACCGCCGGACGTGGTGCTCTCCGACATGGCGGCCAATGCCACCGGGCACCGCGCAACCGACCATCTCAAGATCATGGCGCTGGTCGAAGCCGCCGCGATGTTCGCCCGCGAGGTGCTGCGACCGGGCGGCGCCTTTCTGGCCAAGGTGATTCAGGGCGGCACGGAAGCCGCGCTGCTGGCGGACCTCAAGCGCGACTTCGCGACCGTGAAGCACGTGAAGCCGGCGGCAAGCCGCGTCGACTCGGCCGAGCTCTACGTGCTGGCCACCGGCTTCCGCGGGAAATAGCCGCCGCGTCGACGAATGGGAGGGCGACATGAAACGCAATGGCCTGCTGGCGATGCTCGCTACGATCGCGTCCACGCTACCGTCCCTTGCGTACACGCAGCCCTTTCCGTCCCGTCCCCTCACAATGGTGGTGCCTTACGCCGCGGGCGGCACGTTCGACGTGATCGGCCGCATCATGGCGGCGCAAATGGGCGAGATCCTCGGCCAGACCGTGATCGTCGAAAACACGACCGGAGCGGGCGGCATCGTCGGCGTGACCCGAGTCATCAATGCCAAGCCCGATGGCTACACGTTCCTGCTCGGCTCGGTCGGCACACACGCCTACAACCAGACCATCTACAAGAAGCGCCGCTACGACGCGATCAACGACTTTGCTCCTGTTGCGCTGTTCTCGGAGCAGCCGATGGTGCTGGAAGTGCGCAAGGATCTCCCGGCAAACACCTTCGCGGAGTTTGCCGCCCTGTTGAAGGAGAACGGCGCCAAGATGCAGTACGGCTCGGCAGGCGCCGGTTCGACCACGCATCTTGCCTGCTCGCTGCTCAATGCGCGGATCGGCGCGGAGGTGACGCACGTTCCCTATCGCGGCTCGGCACCGGCGACGAACGATCTGATCGGCGGACAAATCGATTATATCTGCGGCAACCTCGGTGCCGCAATTGCGCTGATCAATAGCAAGCAGGTCAAGGCGCTCGCGCTGCTTTCAAAGAATCGCTCGCCATTGATGCCGGACCTGCCCACTGCATACGAGTCGGGATTGGCCGATTACGATGTGACCACTTGGACAGCATTCTTCCTGCCGAAGGGAACGCCAGGGGAGGTTATCGCAAAGCTCAACGCGGCGGCGCACGCGACAATGGATACGCCCGCGATCAAGGCGCGGATGCTCGAGATTGGCGTGGCGGGTGTCGCGCCCGAACGCCGGAGCCCTGAATACCTTGCCAAATACGTCTCGGAGGAAGTGGCGCGTTGGGAAGGGCCGATCAAGTCGGCCGGACTCCAGGTCGATTAGACTCTGCGGACGCTCGACCTCTCATCCCACCCGGTGATCGGAGGCTTCGGTTGGCGCCGGCGTGCGGTCGGCGAGGTCGGCGCCGGCATCCGGCGACAGCCGCCGGAAGATCGGCGCCGCCAGGGCCGAGATCACCGCCACCAGGATGAAAGCGGGCGCAAAATCGTCGGCCGTAATGGTCGGCGATTGCCTGAGCTGCATCGTGAGATCAACCGCGAGAGCCCCGACCGCGACGCCGGTGGAGAGCGCCAGTTGCTGCGCGACGCTGGCGAGGGCCGTCGCACGCCCGACCCGGCGCGGTTCGACATCCGCGTAGGCAATGGCGTTGATGCTGCTGAATTCGAGCGAGCGGAAGAAGCCGCCGACCAGCAGCACCGCCATCATTACCGGAATAGGCGTCGCCGGCGTGAACGCCGCGCAGGCGCCGAGAAAGGCTGCGCTGATCACGGCGTTGACGGTAAGCACGTTACGAAAGCCGAAGCGGCGCAGGATCGCCGTCACCGACGTCTTCATCCCCATGGCGCCGAGCGCCGAGCAGAACGTGATGAGGCCGGACTGGAACGGCGTGAACTTGAATCCGACCTGCAGCAGCAGCGGCAGCAGGAACGGCACGGCCCCGACGCCGAGGCGGAACAGGAACCCGCCGGTGATGCTGGCGCGGAAGGTCGGCAGCTTGAGCAGCGAGAGATCGAGGATGGGCGCCGGCGTGCGCCGTGCATGCACCAGGTAGCCGGCCGCTGCAGCGGCGCCGGTCAGGATGATGGCCACCACCAGGGGCCAGGGCAGGTAATCGAGGCCGAGGATCGACAGGCCGAACGCGAGGCCGCCGAGGCCGAGCCCGGAGAGCACCAGGCCGACGACGTCGAGCGGTTCCGGCGCCTCGGCGCGGATGTTGTCGATGAAGCGGGTGACGAGAAGGATGCCGGCGATGCCGATCGGCACGTTGATCAGAAAAATCCAGTGCCAGCTCAAGTAGGTCGTGATGAAGCCGCCGACCGGCGGACCGATCACCGGACCGACGAGCGCCGGCAGCGTCACCCACACCATGGCGTCGACCAGGGCGCGCCGGTCGATGGTGCGCACCAGCACGATGCGTCCGACCGGCGTCATCATGGCGCCGCCCATGCCCTGGACGATGCGGGCGATGACGAACTCGGTGAGCGACGACGCCAACGCGCAGCCGATCGAGCCGAGCACGAACACCGCGATGGCGGCGCGGAACACGGTGCGGGCGCCGAACCGGTCGGCGGTCCAGCCGCTCGCCGGAATGAAGATCGCCAGCGACAGCAGGTAGCAGGTGACGGCGAGCTTCAGCGCTAGCGGGCTGGTGCCGATGTCGGCCGCGATCGCCGGCAGCGACGTGGCGATGACGGTGGAGTCCATGTTCTCCATGAACAGGGCCACCGCCACGATCAGCGGGACGATCCGATCGCGCGTCGCCATTACGGCATCGGGATGTCGGCCACCTTCTTCGGCACGTCGTAACCCTTCTGCACGGCCGGCCGCTTGGCGATGGTGAGGTACCATCGCTTCACGTTGGGGTACTGGTTGAGGTCGATGGTCTGCCACTCGAAGCGGGAGATCCACGGCCATATGGCAATGTCGGCGATGGAATAATCGTCGGCGACGAATTCGCGGTCGGCAAGGCGCTTGTCGAGCACGCCGTAGAGCCGGTGCGCCTCCTTGAGGTAGCGCTCCTCCGCATAGGGCGCCTTGCCCTGGTTATATTTGACGAAGTGATGGACTTGGCCGAGCATCGGGCCCGGGCCGCCCATCTGCCACATCAGCCACTCGATGACGCGGTGGCGGGCTTCCCCCTGGCGCGGCAGCAGCTTGCCGGTCTTGTCGGCCAGGTAGATCAGGATCGCGCCGGACTCCATCAAGCTCATGCCGGTGTCGCGGTCGACGATGGCCGGAATGCGGTTGTTGGGGCTGATCTTGAGAAATTCCGGCTTGAACTGCTCGTCCTTGGAAATGTCGACGGCATGCGCCTGGTAGGGCAGGCCGAGCTCTTCGAGCACGATCGAAGCCTTGCGGCCATTGGGGGTCGTCCAGGTGTAGAGATCGATCACGGGTCAGTCCTTCGCGGGAGGGATGGGCGAGATGGCCGGGGCAGGGGCCCGGCACCGGCGCCGCGATGTATCACGAACGTCGAAAGCCGGGCAGTACCTGGGGAGGCGGACCCGTATTGCGAGAGCCTGTATTGCGGACGCGCCAGCGCCTCCTACATGTCGGGTGCCTGGCGCCCGGGGGCGCCAGGGTGCCCTCCGCCTGGGCTGGAGTTCGACATGATCTACGTCCTCGCCGCTCTCGTGCCGCCTCTCGGTCTGCTGCTCAACGGCCAGCCGTTTTCGGCGGTGCTGAACGTCGTCCTGATCGTGCTGTGCATCCTGCTGGCCCTGATCTTTTTCTTTCCGCCGCTGCTCCTCGTGCCGTCGGTTCACGCCCTGATCGTCGTCCATACGAAGCGCGGGGATCGCAAGCATCGCGAGCTGGTCGATGCCATCGAAAAGCATGGGCCGCCGCCCGGCTGGCGCTCATAGCGCCGCGCCTCGCGCGGCTATGCGCGGGCGTCCACCGTGCGCCTCGCCCCAGGCGCTTGAGCGGCCGGATGCCGTCGGGTAAAGAGGGCGATGGCGACAGATTCTGACGGGCGCCTGCGCGAGGCGCTGACCTTCGACGACGTACTGTTGCAACCTGGCCTTTCGGACGTGCTTCCGTCCGAGGTCGATGTGCGCTCGCGCATCACGCGCGCCATTCCCCTCAACATCCCGATCGTCGCGTCCGCCATGGACACCGTGACCGAGGCCAACATGGCGATCGCCATGGCCCAGGCCGGCGGGATCGGCGTCATCCACCGTAACCTCGACCCCGACGAGCAGGCCGAGCAGGTGCGGCGGGTGAAGCGGTTCGAGTCGGGCATGGTGGTCAATCCGCTGACCATCCACCCCGATGCGACGCTTGCCGATGCGCTCGCCCTCATGCGCACGAACAACATCTCCGGCATTCCGGTGGTCGAGCGCGCCAGCAAGGCCAAGAACGGGAAGCTGGTCGGCATCCTCACCAACCGCGACGTCCGCTTCGCCACCGATCCCAGCCAGAAGGTCTCCGAGCTGATGACCAAGGACCGCCTCGTCACCGTCGGCGAAGGGGTCGGCGAGGCGGAAGCCAAGCGCCTGCTGCATCAGCACCGCATCGAGAAGCTGCTCGTCGTCGATGCGCAATATCGCTGCGTCGGCCTCATCACCGTGAAGGACATCGAGAAGGCGGTGGCCAATCCGCACGCCTGCAAGGACGAGCAGGGCCGTTTGCGCGTCGCCGCCGCCACCACGGTCGGCGATGCCGGCTTCGCCCGCACCGAGCGGCTGATCGATGCCGGCGTGGATCTGGTCGTGGTCGACACCGCTCACGGCCATTCCAGCCGGGTGCTGGAGGCGATCGGCCGCATCAAGCATCTCTCCAACGCCGTGCAGGTGGTGGCCGGCAACATCGCAACGCGGGACGGCGCCATGGCGCTGATCGACGCCGGCGCCGACGCCATCAAAGTCGGCATCGGCCCGGGCTCGATCTGCACTACGCGCGTGGTGGCGGGCGTCGGCGTGCCGCAGCTCACCGCCATCATGGACGCGGTGTCGGTCGCGCGGGGCACTGGCACGCCGGTGATCGCCGACGGCGGCATCAAGTATTCGGGCGACCTCGCCAAGGCGCTCGCCGCCGGCGCCGATGTCGGCATGGTGGGGTCGCTGCTCGCTGGCACCGACGAGACGCCGGGCGAGGTGTTCCTCTATCAGGGCCGCTCCTACAAGAGCTATCGCGGCATGGGCTCGGTCAGCGCCATGGCGCGCGGCTCGGCCGATCGCTACTTCCAGCAGGACATTCAGGACGCGCTGAAGCTGGTGCCGGAGGGTGTCGAGGGCCAGGTGCCGTACAAGGGGCCGGTCGCCGCCGTGCTGCATCAGCTGGTCGGGGGCGCCCGCGCCGCCATGGGCTATGTCGGGGCGAAGACCCTGGCTGAGCTGCACGCCAAGGCGCAGTTCGTGCGCATCTCCACCGCCGGCCTGCGTGAAAGCCACGTGCACGACGTGACCATTACGCGGGAAAGCCCCAATTATCCGAGCCGGGCGTGAGTCTAGCGCCGTCCGAGCCGCTTGCTCCGATACCCTCTCCCGCTGCGCGCGAAGAGCGCGCCGGGCGAGAGGAACCGCGACCGCGGCTGCCTGCACCTGAGGACTTAACATGTCGCTGCAAACCGTTCTGCTGCCTCTGTTTGTCCAGGTCGGGCTCACCTTCTTCCTCATGTGCTGGATGAGCTTCGTGCGCACCTCCTCGATCACGCGCGGCGAGATCAAGATGCGCGACATCGCGCTCGGCCAGCCGGCATGGAGTGAGCCGGCAACGAAGGTCGGCAACGCCTTCCGCAACCAGTTCGAATTGCCGGTCCTGTTCTACGTGCTGGTGGTGCTCGCGATCATCGCCCGCAAGGCCGACTATCTGTTCGTCGTCATGGCGTGGATTTTCGTCGCCTCGCGGATCGTGCATGCTGCCATCCACACCGGGTCGAACAATGTGGCGCAGCGGTTCTATGCGTTCGCGGTCGGCGCGATCGTGCTCATGGTGATGTGGATCATCTTCGCGGTCCGCGTGCTGCTCGGGCTCGGATGACGCCCGCCGCGCGCGTCTCGGCCGCCATCGATGTGCTGGCCGATATCGAAGCGCGGCGGCGGCCCGCCGCCGACACGCTCAAGGACTGGGGCCAGACCCACCGCTTCGCCGGCTCCGGCGATCGCGCGGCCATTGCCGGGCTCGTCTACGACGCGCTGCGGCGCAAGGCGTCGTCCGCCTGGATCATGGGCGACGCGACGCCTCGCGCGGTCATGCTCGGCATGCTCAGCCGCGAACGCGGCCTCGACGTCGCCGCCATTGCGGCGCTCGCCGACGGCTCGCGCTTCGCGCCGGCGCCGCTCACCGACGACGAGCGCGGACGCCTCGCGCAAGGGAGCCTCGACGGCGCGCCGCCGCACGTCACTGGCGATTATCCCGAATGGCTGGACCCGCAACTCGCCGGAACGTTCGGGGCAGAGCGAGCCGAGGAGGGTGCGGCGCTGGCGTCGCGCGCGCCCCTCGACTTGCGGGTCAACCTGCTCAAGTCCGATCGCGACAAGGCGGCCAGCTCGCTGTCGCATCTCTTCCCACAGGTGAGCCGCTGGTCGCCATGGGGCCTGCGCATCGCGCTGCTCTCCGATTCGAAGAGTCCGGCCGTCCACGCCGAGCCAGCGTTTCTCAAGGGACTGGTGGAAATTCAGGACGAAGGCTCGCAGCTCGCCGCCTTGTTCGCGGCGGCGCGTCCCGGCGAGCAGGTGGTCGATCTCTGTGCCGGCGGCGGCGGCAAGACTCTCGCGCTCGCGGCCGCCATGGAGAACCATGGCCAGCTCTACGCCACCGACAGCGACAAGCGGCGGCTGGCGCCGATCCACGGGCGGCTGGAGCGGGCCGGCGCGCGCAACGTTCAGGTGCGCACGCCGAAGGGAGCAGCCGACGTGCTTGCCGACCTCGCCGGCCGCGCCGATCTCGTGCTGATCGATGCGCCGTGCACCGGCACCGGCTCGTGGCGGCGCAACCCCGATGCCAAATGGCGGGTGCGTCCGGGCGCGCTGGCCGAGCGGCTAAAGGAGCAGGCGGCCGCGCTCGATGCCGCGGTGCCGCTGGTCAAGGCCGGCGGCCGCATCGTGTACATCACGTGCTCGGTTCTCGAGGACGAGAACGGCGCCCAGGTGCGCGCGTTCCTCGAGCGCCACGCGGGCTTCTCGCTGGTGCCGCCGCTGAAGGTGACGGAGGCGCTGGGCGAACGCGCGCTCCTGTTCCGTCGCGCCGTGCTGATGTCCGATGAGGGCCTGCTGATGACGCCGCGGCGCACCGACACCGACGGGTTTTTTGTCGGTGTGCTGGCGCGCGCGTAGGAGAGCAGGGCGGCGCGCTAGCCCAGATCATGCATGAGGCGGTGTGTTTTTGCACGTCTGTTGAGCGGACGCGCGCCGGCGTTGCGTCCCGGCGGGATCGGTGTGAGGCAACTCGTCATGCAACGCGCTGGGGATTGATCTGCCATGTCGGCGGCTGGTCGGGGCGCGTGGCCCCGCCGCTTATGGGCCGGACGGCATGAGGCCGAGAGCGACGGCACGGAACAGCGGCCCTTCCGGACAACTGGTCGGCAGCTGGATGCGGATGCGCGCGAGATGCTCGATCACGCGCGCGCCGATCTTGATCAGGCGCGCTCGGATGGTCGCGAACTCGCTCTTGGCGAGCGGGCTCGCCTGGGGGATCGCGGCGCGCACGCCGTGCATCAGCCAGAAAGCGGCGGTGTGGAGGACGAGGCGCACCTGATTGGCGGTGGCGCTGTGACACGACATGCGATCCGATGCCAACTGCGCCTTGTGCAGCTTGATCAGGTTCTCCATCTGGCCGCGCTGGCAATAGACGTTCTCGTAAAGGTGCCACGCCGAACCCTTGAGCGAGGTGACGACGTAGCGGATGTCGACCTCCTGGCGCATGCCGATCTCTCCGGCGACCGGCTGCAGCGAGCATTCAAGCCGCGCTACCACCTTGCGCGGCCGTTTCCAGCTGCCGGCCTGGTACATGAAGCTTGCATAGGTGCGCAGCTTCGGCGTGCGGCTCATCGCATGATGGAAACGCAGATTGACGGCGGCCTCCGCCACCAGGGCGTCGAGCGCGACATTGCCGGCGAGGCCAAAAATGTAGTCGGCATCGTTGTTTTCTGCCCACTCCATCGCCTCGACGCGGCCGTAGTGGCCGTCTCCGCGCCAGACGATGCGCGCCTTGCGCCAATGTTGGCGCAGGCGCTTGGTCACGTGCTTGATCACGGTCCGCACCTCGGTGCCCTTCGGGGTGCGCGCCGGGCGCAGGATCGTCACCACCGGCGTGCCGCTCGCCACGTGGTGGATATGCATCGACGCAAAGCCGCGCTCGTCGTGATGCGCATTCCAGAACGCAAGCTGCTGGCCGCCATGCGCCGCACAGAACGTGTCGTCGATGTCGAGGACTTCCAGCTGACCCGGCTTCACCGTCGTGCCGAACTGATCAAGCAGAGCCGCAGACAGCCGCGCCGCCTCGCTCTTGCTTGGCGCATTCTCCAGACGACTGATCGTCGATTGCGACGCCAGCGGTGCCCCGGTTTGCGGACAGCGGCCGACCGCGACCTTCATCAAAGGATCATGTCGCAGCCGGTCGAAATCGATGGCGTCCTCGTAGCCGCACGCAATCGCCGACGCGCGCGCCATCACCATCTCGAACATCTCATGATGAATGCGGCTCGCAGCGCGGCGATCCGGCATCGCTTCCGCAAGCCGCCGGCACACCCCGAGCTCGCGTTCCGCCTCTCGCAACAGCAGCAGGCCGCCGTCCGACGACTGATTGCCGCCCGCAAAATCAATTGTGAGTTTCTTGCGTCGCACACATGGAAGATCGAAGGGAAGCGGTGTAGCGTCGGTCATGGCGGCTGTGGTGCTCGGCTGGTCCACGAGGCATTTTGTCTGAACACCAATTTGCTACGTGAATCGCTCGTTTCTTGCTACAGCCGTCTCCCAATTCTCCACCCTCATGCATAATCCGGGCTAGTGAGTATTTTTACGCCAGCGAACGGATGCCTAACGCCGTTCAGTTTCCGAGTTTAGCGTCAGCAACCCTGAGCAGTCCATGTCCGCTTTGGGTCTTGGTCGTGTGCAGACTCGGACGTAACGGCGGCCTCTATCGCACGTCAGCTTTTCCCTAGCGAGCAGACATTGGTACCGCCCGTTGGCATGTCTGCGATGTGCCAATTGCTGCCCTGAGCAGGTGCAGCAAGATAGCCGTCGTTACTCGATCACCTCATCGGCGCGGGCGAGCAGCGTCGGCGGCACGTCGAGGCCGAGCGCCCTCGCGGTCTTGAGGTTGACCACCAACTCGTACTTGCTCGGCGCCTGCACCGGCAGATCGGCCGGCCTCTCGCCCTTGAGTATGCGATCGACATAAGAAGCCGAACGTCGCCATAGGTCAGGAAGATCGACCGCGTAGCACATCAGACCACCGGCTGTAACAAAATGACGCCATGGGTAAATGGCCGGCAACCGATGTTGAACCGCCAACTTTACGATTAGCTGCCTATGAACTGTAGTCGTGACGTCGGGCAACACCAGGAGACTGGGGTTTATCTCGCGTGCAAAGGCTTCGATCGCGTTTTCAATTGTTCCGGCGTCTCGAATCGGCATTGCGATCGGCTGGATCGCAAAGACGGGACCTGCCGTCTCGATAGAACGCAATAGCGCGCCGGCGTAGGGTGCCGTTTGCGGGTTGTATATGATCGCAACGCGGGCCGCTTGAGGCGCGACCTCTTTGAGGAGTTCGAGCCATTTGCTGGCCAGGGCTGCTTCGTAGCTGGTGAAGCCTGTGATGTTGCCGCCCGGCGCCGCGAGGCTTTTCACGAAACCGGAGCCGACTGGATCGAAATTTTGCAGAAAAATGATAGGTATTGTGTGCGTCTCTTGCATGACTGCCGCAGTCACGGGCGTCGAAATGACAACGATAACGTTGGGCTCCAATGCCACAAGCTCTCTTGCGAGGGCCTTCATTGCGTCGACAGAACCGCCGGCCCACCGTTTTTCGATCCGAACGTTGCGGCCTTCTGTCCATCCCAATGCTTGCAGTCCCTGGACGAGCGCAGCACTATTCCGGAGCCCTTCGGAATCACCTGCAACTTCCGACCGCAATATGGCAACTAGAGGCAAACGTGCCGGCTGCTGCGCCCGCGCCGCGAGCGGCCAAGCCGCCGCCGCGCAGCCGAGCAGCGTGATGAACTCGCGGCGCTTCAACTTCGCGATCATTCGATCACCTCGTCGGCGCGGGCGAGCACGGTTTGCGGAATCGTCAGGCCGAGAACCTTCGCCGTGATCAAGTTCACCGCCAGATCGATCCTCGTGGGCTGCTCCACCGGCAGCTCACTGGGCTTCGCCCCTCGCAGAATCTTGTCGACATAGTCGGCGGAGCGTCGGAACAGGTCCGGGAAATTCGGACCATAGGACATCAGACCTCCAGCTTCGACGTGCTCGCGCGAGCCATGCATTGTTGGCAATCGCGCTCCGAGCGCCAGGGTGATGATCCGAACGCGGTTGTTGGTGACCAGTGGATCGCCACACACGATAAGCGCCTCGGCGCGGCCGCCAAGCGTCTCGAAGGCAGGAGCAATCTCCTCCGCTCGCCGTACCTCCAGCGTAGCGATATCAAGACCGAGGTTGCGGGCGGCGTCCCGCACCTCGCTCATCTCCAGCGCGGCCGCTGCATTGCCGATATTGGCCAGGATCGCCAGCCGCCCGAGTTTGGGAAGCACCTCGCGCAGAACCTCGAGTCGCTTGGCTCCCATATCGGTCGTTTGCAGCGACAGGCCGGTGACGTTGCCACCCGGTCGGCTCAGGCTGGGGACGAGCCCGGCCGCAAGCGGATCAGCTCCGGTTTCAAAGACGACCGGGATCGTCGTGGTGGCCGCTTTCACGGCAAGCGCTCCCGCCGTACTTCCGGCCGCTACAATGATCGACGGCCGGCGACTCACCAGATCGGATGCTAAAGCCGGGAACCGATCGACTTGGCTTTCCGCCCAGCGATACTCGACCATCACGTCGCGTCCCTCGCGATAGCCAGTTTCGGAGAGACCCTGGCGAAACGCCTGCAACCGGCTTGCAAACGCTTCGGGCGAAGCACCCCCGAGATAGCCAATCACCGGGACCTGCTGGGCTCGCGCGGCTACTGGCCAAGCCGCCGCACCCCCGAGCAACGTGATGAACTCGCGCCGCGTGGTCATTCGATCACCTCGTCGGCACGGGCGAGCAGCGTTGCCGGAATATCCAGGCCGAGAGCCTTGGCGGTCTTGAGGTTGATGACCAGATCGAACTTGGTTG
>Ga0081540_1003529_pt1 | contig 12327 bp, 14 predicted proteins | sample TabmetS2T1R1_FD_71024 | JGI IMG/M metagenome (GOLD analysis project Ga0081540, IMG submission 71024) | Tabebuia heterophylla rhizosphere microbial communities from the University of Puerto Rico - S2T1R1 | ecosystem: Host-associated > Plants > Roots > Rhizosphere ...
TGTAATGTCTCGTGTTCCTTCGTTATCCAGTCCGTTCCTGCTTGGGTTCGACGAAATCGAGCGTGCGCTCGATCGCGTCGTCAAAGGCGCCGACGGTTATCCTCCCTACAACATCGAGCGGTGTGACCGTGCCAACGGCCAGCCCGAACGGCTGCGCATCACGCTGGCGGTGGCGGGTTTTACCCGCGACCAACTCGATGTGACGACTGAGGAAAACCAGCTCGTGATCCGGGGCCGCCAGCAGGACGACAAGGCCCGGCAATACATCCATCGCGGCATCGCCGCGCGCCACTTCCAGCGCACCTTTGTGCTGGCGGAGGGGATGCTGGTGCTGGGCGCGGATCTGAAAAACGGGCTGTTGTCGATCGACCTTGCCAGGCCGGAGCCTGAAAGGGTCGTTAAGACAATTGCTATCAATGAGCACGAATAATGGAACAAGTAGCGGACTCGACCGCTTAGACCCAGAAGGAGTCGAGACCATGAGTGACGTGAGTGTTACCTTCGAACCTGAAAAGGTTTCCGTTGAGGCACTGGCCCATCTTGGTGAAGGCCACATCGCCTACGTGAAGCAAGTCCGTTCCGAGGACGTGCCGGGACTGTTTCCGCAGGCGCCGAAAATCGCGCCGGGGCTGAAACTGTTCGCGCTGCATGCCGCCGACGGCACCCCGATCATGCTGACCGACAGCCGTGAAGCGGCGATCGCCAATGCATGGAGCAACGAGCTTCAGGCCGTCAGCGTGCACTGACGCGGCCTTCCGCTGTCACTGACGCAGATCTTCTGCTGTCACTGACGCAGCTACTTGCTGCCGTCACTGACACCACTTCGCCGGCGTCGCTCGTCTGATGCCGGGCGAATGTGAGAAGAAGGTTTGGGATACGCGGGCGTCGCCCGCGTATTGTCCTTCACAACGATTTTGAGCTGCTCACGCCGCGCGCACGGTCGAGAGGAATTTCTCCACCTCACCCTTGAGATGATTGCTCTGTCCCAGCAGCGACCGGGCCAGCCCGTGCACATGCGTCGATGCCGTGCCGGTATTGGTCGCGCCGCGGTTGACGTCGGTGATGCTGCCCGCGACCTGGGTGGCGCCCTGCGCCGCCTGCTGCACGTTGCGCGAGATTTCCTGCGTCGTGGCGCCCTGCTCTTCGACCGCCGCTGCGATCGCCTGCGAGATTTCCGCAATGCGGCCGATGGTGCCGCCGATTTCCTGAATCGCCGACACCGACTGATTGGTCGCCGACTGCATCTGGCCGATCTGCTCTGAGATTTCCTCGGTCGCTTTCGCGGTCTGCGCGGCAAGCGCCTTGACCTCGGATGCGACGACGGCAAACCCGCGTCCCGCCTCGCCGGCGCGTGCCGCCTCGATCGTGGCGTTCAGCGCCAGCAAATTGGTCTGCTCGGCGACCGCGCTGATCATCTTGACCACTTCGCCGATCCGGCTGGCAGACTGGGCGAGATCGGCGATGCGCGCATTGGTCTGCTCGACCTGACTCACCGCCTCCCGCGAGATCTTGTGCGAATCCTGGACCTGGCGGCTGATCTCCGACACCGATGAGGCCATCTCTTCCGCGGCCGCCGCAGCGGACTGCGCGTTGGCCGAGGACTGCTCCGATGCGGAGGCGACCGTTGCCGAGAGCACCTGGGTCACTTCGGCAGTCTTGGTCAGCTGCCCGGCTGATGATTCGAGTTCGGACGATGCGCTAGATACCGTCTGGATGATCTTTCCGATCGCGGAATCGAAGCCTTCGGCCATCTGCTGCATCGCGGCCTTGCGGTCGCCTTCCGCCTTCAGCTTGAGGCTGGTCTGCTCCTTTTCCATCGACTGAACGCGGAGCGCGTTGTCCTTGAAGACCTGGACCGCGCGCGCCATGGCGCCCACCTCATCGCCGCGGCTGAGCGCCGGGACCGAAACGTTGAGGTCGCCACCCACCAGGCCCTTCATCACGTCAGTCATTGCCGCGATCGGGCGAATGACGCCGAATGCCACGCCGAAAATGCCCGCACCGATGATAAGAAACACCACCGCAGAAACACCCCACAGGACCCACGTGAAGGTGCTGACCCGTCCCGTCGCCGCGACTTCCGTCGCTGCGTTCTGGTCGTTGGTCTGCTTGACGATGTCGTCGATGATGGCGCGGTGCGCGGTATAGCGCGCGGTGATTTCAGCATAGGATTTCGCCGCCACGGCGCTGTCGCCCCTGGCGAGTGCGGGCAACAGAGCGTCCTGGATCGCGGCCCAGAAGCGGCGCACCTCGCTGTCGGATTTCTCCACCAGCTTGGCCTTGAGCACCGGATCGAGATCGGACTTGACCCAGAAATCCCACCGCTCGTCATATTCCTTCTTGAGCTGGGCAAGCCGGTCGCGATGCGCCGAAAGCTGCGCCGGATCGTGCAGCACGAGGGTGGACTCGAGATAGGCTTCGATGACGTATTCCGGCGGCGGCAGGATGTCGGCGACGAGATCGTTGCCGAGCTTGATCTGGTTGTAGAGGGGGCCACCGACCTTGAGCTGCGACAGCCCGTAAACGCTGGTGGCAATCACGGCACCGAGCCCCAGGGCGGTAACCAATCCAAAAATCAATATCGCGCGCGAAATCGTCAGCCGCTGCGTCATGGCAATGTTCTCCGGGTCGATGAAAAATCCCAGCGAACGAAATAACCGCCATTTAGCTTAAAATTGCGTTTACCCGAGGTGCTACCGGCCGGGGAAACAGCTGTTCCGCCTGAGGAACTAGGCCGCGCTCGCCGGCGGCAGGGCCAGCACCGAATAGATCGCCTGGGCATCGCGCGAGGCGCGCAGCTTCTTGGCGACGTCCACGTCACGCAGCAGGCGGGCGATTCGCGCCAAAGCTTTCAGATGGTCGGCGCCGGCGCCTTCCGGGGCCAGCAGCAGGAAGATCAGGTCGACCGGCTGGCCGTCCATCGCCTCGAAATCGATCGGGCGTTCGAGCCGGGCGAACAGGCCGAACAGTTTTTCGAGTTTCGGCAGCTTGCCGTGTGGGATGGCGACGCCATAGCCGACGGCGGTGGTGCCTAGCTTCTCGCGCTGCAACAGCACCTCGAACACCGAGCGCTCATTCTGCCCGGTCAGCGCAGAGGCGCGCGCCGCCAGTTCCTGCAGTGCCTGCTTCTTGCTGATGACCTTCAAAGCGGGGAGAATCGCCTCGGGTGCGACCAGATCGGTAATCGTCATTGGGCGTTCCGAGGTGAATTAAACCGTCAGTTTGCGAGATAGGTTGTAGAACCGGGGCATCAAGAAGATGAGACAGGAGGCGGGCTTAGCCCGGGTCCTGATTTGCTGGGCTTCTACTCCAACGCTTGGCCGGTGCCAACTCCCGGATGCGGGTTCCTGCACTGCCATCGCTGGGGGCGGCGGACCATAGGGAGGGCGGCCGCAGGGGTCAATGCTTGCCGGCATATATGTCCCGTATATCTCAGAGGGTAACCGCCGGGGGATCGACCCACCCGACATTGCCGTCAGTACGACGGTAAATGATGTTCACCCGGCCGCTGGAGCCATGCTGGAACACGATGCAGGCGGCCCCGGTCAAATCCAGCTCCATAACCGCCTCGCTGACCGAAAGCCGTTTCAGCGACGTGGTCGCCTCGGCAATGATGACGGGGCTATAGGTGGTGACCTCCTCGTCGCCCTCCGCCGGCGCCTCGATCACGTAGCTCGGCGCGTCGATATCGGCCAGCGCCGCGTTGGCGGCGTAGGTCTTGCGGGCCGAACGATCCTTCAGCCGGCTCTTGTAGCGGCGCAGCCGCTTCTCGATCATCACGAGCGCCTGGTCGGCGCTGGCATAGGCATCGGTGGCGTTGGAATCGGCCTCCAGCGTGATCCCGGAATCCAGGTGCAGCGCGCAATCGGTGCGGAAGCCGAAGCCATCCTTGCTCAACGTGATGTGACCGGAATAATTGCCGTCGAAATATTTTCTCAGGACCTCATCGGTGCGCTCGCTGACGCGCGAACGAAGCGCCTCGCCGACACTGATGCTTTTCCCGGAGATTCGAAGGGTCATTTGGTGCCTCACTTGATGCCTCGATCACTCTGGTATTCCGATGTTGGAGGGTGATTCCTTTCGATGAACCGGCGTCCTTTCCTGCTCAGGCGGGGAACTGAGACTATCGCGATTTGACGCGAACGCAATCAGGCCGGGGCCGTATCGCGGGACCGGTCGGAGGAGGTGGCGGGGGCTGAAAGCGCGTTACCGAGCATGCTCTGTTTGTCGCGGCGGCGTTGCACCGAGGAAGGAATGCGCATCGCTTCGCGGTATTTCGCGACCGTGCGGCGGGCAATATCAATGCCGGATTCCCGCAATCGTTCCACGATGGTGTCGTCGGACAGGATCGCAGCGGGAGCTTCCGCGTCGATCAATTGCTTGATGTGGTGGCGGACCGCCTCCGCCGAATGGGCCTCGCCGCCGTCGGCCGACGCGATCGAGGCGGTGAAAAAATATTTCAGCTCAAAGCTGCCGCGATTGGTCGCCATATATTTGTTGGCGGTAACCCGCGACACCGTCGATTCGTGCATCTGGATCGCATCCGCCACCGCCTTCAGATTCAGCGGCCGCAGATGCGCCACGCCATGGGTGAAGAAACCGTCCTGCTGGCGCACGATTTCGGTGGCGACCTTCAGGATGGTGCGGGCGCGCTGATCGAGTGCGCGCACCAGCCAGGTCGCATTCTGCAGGCAATCGGTGAAATAGGATTTGTCGCCGTCCTTGCGGATCGTCTTCGACAGCTCGGTGTAATAGATCTGATTGACCAGCACGCGCGGCAACGTGTCGCTGTTGAGTTCGACATGCCAGCCACCGTCCGGGCCGGGCCGCACATAGACATCAGGCACCATGGTTTGCGTGCGCGCGGAACCGAACTTCAGGCCGGGCTTGGGATCGAGACGACGGATTTCACCGATCATGTCGGTGATATCTTCGTCGTCGACGCCGCACAATTTGCGCAACGAGGCGATGTCGCGCTTGGCCAGGAGATCGAGATTTTCAACCAGCGCTTGCATGGCGGGATCGTAGCGGTTGAGTTCGCGGAGCTGGATGGCGAGGCATTCGCTCAAATTCCGGGCACAGACGCCGGGTGGATCGAACTTCTGCAGCACCGTGAGCACGGCATCGACATCCGCCTGCGAGGCGCCCAGCCGCTCGGCGGCCTGCCCGAGATCCGGCGGCAGATATCCGGCATCGTCGACCAGATCGATCAGATACTGCCCGATCATGCGCTGCGCCGGTCCGCTGAACGCCACCGCGAGCTGTTCGGCGAGGTGGCTGCCGAGCGTCACCTCGGCGGCGACGAAGGCTTCCAGATTGTAGTCGTCGTCGTTGGAGGCGCCGCCGCCCCATTCGGTGTAGGCGGTCGGGGCCGCATCCTGTGCGGCGCGCGCGGCCGCTTCGGCAGGCTCTTCGGAAAAGACGTTATCGAGCGGGGTATCGAGCGTCTGTTCGATCTCAGCGCGGGTTCCGAGATCGCGGTTCAGCCAGTCCTCCTGACCAGGCTCGAAACCGTCGCTGCCTTGGCTAGTGCCCGCATCGGAGGCATCGCCGCCGCCATCCTCGCCATAGCTGCCGGAATCGGAGAATTCGGAGGGCCCGGCCGCCGGCTCGCCGGCAACCGGGGCCTCGGGGCCGTCGCTGGCCCGCTCCAGCAGCGGATTGCGCTCCAGTTCCTCCTCGACGAAGGTCGAGAGGTCGAGATTCGACAGCTGCAGCAGCTTGATCGCCTGCATCAATTGCGGCGTCATCACCAGCGACTGCGACTGCCGGAACTCTAGTCTCTGCGTTAGCGCCATGCGGCCAAGAACCGATCCACTAAAAGTTGGTCCGATTCTTGCTTATATTAGTCCAAAGCCCTTGTACACGTCTTGACGAGTGCAAAAATTGGGCTAAGGCGCGCGACCGGCCCGGATGGAAACCGGCCTCGGGTTTGAGCGCCCATAAATTCTCGAACGAGCGCAATACCTTATTGCCAAGCCACCGACAAATTGGCGCCTCGTGCACTAAAGCCGGAATTCCTCGCCAAGGTAAAGACGGCGTACATCCGGATCGTTGACGATCTCTTCCGGACTGCCCTCGGTCAAGATCTGCCCGGCATAGACGATATAGGCGCGGTCGGTCAGGCCGAGCGTTTCGCGCACATTGTGGTCGGTGATCAGGACGCCGATACCGCGGTTGGTGAGGTGGCGGACCAGGTCCTGAATGTCGCCGACCGCGATCGGATCGATGCCGGCAAAGGGTTCGTCGAGCAGCATGTAATTCGGACGCGTCGCCAGCGCACGCGCGATTTCGACGCGGCGGCGCTCGCCGCCTGAGAGCGCGATCGAGGGCGATTTGCGCAAGCGCGTGATGTTGAACTCATCGAGCAGCGAGTTGAGCTCGGCCTCGCGCTTCTTGCGGCTGGGCTCGACCACCTCGAGCACGGCACGGATATTCTGTTCCACGGTGAGGCCGCGGAAGATCGAGGCTTCCTGCGGCAAATAGCCGATGCCGAGCCGCGCGCGCTGATACATCGGCAGCTTGGTCACGTCATGGCCATCGAGCTCGATGGCGCCGCGATCCGCCTTGATCAGGCCGGTGATCATGTAGAACACCGTGGTCTTGCCGGCGCCGTTCGGGCCGAGCAGGCCGACCGCCTCGCCGCGGCGGACATAGATGCTGACGCCGCGGACCACCTGGCGGGTGCCAAAACTCTTTTCCACGCTGTGCACGGCGAGGAAGCCAGGCCGCTTGATCAGGCGCGGCGCTTCGCCGCCATTGGGCCTGACGTTGGGCCTGGCGCTGGACTTGGGACGCGGCGCCTGCGCACGCGGACGCGGCTCGCGCGGCGGTTCGACGCCGGGCTGCGGCTCAGGCAATTCGAACCCCGGCAGGGAGGCGGAGCGCGCCATCGGCGGCGCATCGCGCACCGGGCTCGTCAGCATCTCGCCGAAGGAGTCGAGCGCGGTGATATCCTCGCGCGAACGCGCAAACCCGGGAGCGCCGCGTTTCGCGGGGCGTCGACGAAACATGCCGAGTAAATCCACCATCCCGCTTCGCTTAAGCCTTTCACGGTGTTTCCGCGACGCGCCCGCCGGCGAATCGCTTCGCTAGCGAACCATGAATGAGTGGATGTCCCCTGCCCAGCGAAACACCCCGCCGTGCGCCCTGCCCAGTAGATACAGGCTCGCGCCACCGGCTTCAACCGTAGCCGCCCTAAATATTCTTCAAGGCATTGATCTACAATTATTTTTTACCGGGTATCAGCGACGGTATGGCGACGGGGGCCGGCTTCGCCCCGCCCGATCCCGACCCGCAGCGTTGGTCCGACTGCTCGATCATGACATGTACCTTGCTGTCGGCTTCGACACGCGACACGCCGGTGGTCATGTCCACCTTGAGGCGATCGCCACGCATCACGTTCTTGCACTGGGTCAGTACCACCCCACCCATCATGGTGATAAGATTGGCCCTCGGGTTGAAGACCGCGGTCTCCCCGGTCACGACCTGGTCCTTCTGCGTCACCACCACCGAGCCCTTGGCCTCCAGCCGGCGGATGGACGAGCTGCCGCCAGGTCCGGGAGTTGCGGACTGCATCGACCCGGATTTCGATCCCTTCGGCGCAGCGGTTGGCGGCGAGGCCGGCGCCGGGCCGGAATCGTAGAACACCACCAGCGACTTCGAGGTCATGGTGGTATCGCCCTGCACGACCTTCACATTGCCGGAGAAGGTCGCCTCCTTTTTCTTGTCGCGCATTTCGAGCGAGGCCGCCTCGATCTGGATCGGCTGGTCGCGGTTTTGCGAAAAGCCCTGCATCGCGTTCGGTACGCCCGACATGGCGCCTTGCGCCAAGGCGTGATCGGAGGCGATCAGCGCGAGCGCAAGCGCGGCTGCACTGCGCGAGAAGAACTGCATCATCTGCGGTGCGCGCAGCGGCATTGATATTATTTTTTACCGGGGATCAGCGACGGTATCTGCACCGGAGCCGGGGCCGGCTTCGCCCCGCCCGATCCCGACCCGCAATTCTCGCCCTGGATAAACATGCCCTGCACCTTGCCGCTGTCGGATTCGACCCGCGACACGCCGGTGGTCATGTCGACCTTGAGGCGGTCGCCGCGGAGCACGTTCTTGCACTGGGTCAGCACGACCCCGCCCACCATGGTGATGAGGTTGGCCCGCGTGTCGAAGATCGCGGTCTCGCCCGTCACGACCTGATCCTTCTGCGTCACCACGACCGACCCCTTGGCTTCCAGCCGGCGAATCGACGAACTTCCGCCGGGTCCAGGAGTTGCGGACTGCATCGACCCGGATTTCGATCCCTTAGGCGCGGCGGGCTGCGTGGCCTGATCCGAGCCGGAATCGTAAAACACCACCAGTGTTTTCGAGGTCATGGTGGTGTCGCCCTGCACGACCTTCACGTTGCCGGAAAAAGTCGCTTCCTTTTTCTTGTCGCGCATTTCGAGCGACGCCGCCTCGATCTGAATCGGCTGGTCGCGGTTTTGCGAAAAACCCTGCATCGCATTCGGTACGCCCGACATGGCGCCTTGCGCCAAGGCGTCACCGGAAGCGATCAACGCGAGCGCAAGCGCTGCGGCCGCAAAACTGCGCGGGAAGAACTGCATCATGAAAATCATTTCGTGTTTGATGACTTGCCGGTGACGGACCGCGTCCTCGGTGGTGGCGGCGGTTCAGGCTCGGGCTCGGGCGCCGGAGGGCTTTCCATGATCAGGTTCATCACGACATTGCCTTCGAAGCGCACGATCTCGCCACTGTTGATGATCCTGAGCCGGTCGGCGGTGAGCGTGCCGTTCAGCAGTTTGACATCGACATGCTCGTCCGACGTCACCGTTCCCTTGTTGATGTCGACATAGGCCTGTGAAAGCTTGGCCTCGTAGCCGGTAGAGGATTGCAGGAAGATGTCCTTGCGCAGGTCCAGCATCTGCTGCTTGCTGTCGAAAAATCCCGTGCGCGCATCCATTGTCACGGTGCTCTTGTCCTCCATCATGACCTTGGCCCGCAGCGTCTTGAGCTCGACGTGATCGGGGTCGGTGAGATCCTGGATCGCGGCCTTGGCCCACAATTCGTAGGGACGCTGGTCGGTCGAGAAACCCGCAAGGTGCGGCGTTTCCATGGTGATCTTGGTGCCGGATACCACGAGATTGCTGATATCGACGGGCAGCTTTGAAAGCCCCTGCGGGAACGGGTTCACGAAGACCTGGATCACGACGATGCTGGCCAGCGCCATCAGCACGGCCGCCGGGACCGCGATCCGCAGCACCCGCACCATCCGGCTGTGGCGGGCAGCCGCGGCAAAGCGGGCCTCCATTCCGGTGGCATAGGCTGGGTTCTGTACCGAGTTCACCGTTGCTCCAGGGGCGCGAAGACGCCAGGAAGGCGCCATTCTACCCGCAACCGCGGGATTATGCAGCCTGGACACGCGCTATGAGTGTGACCGAAACGGGGCGGAAGCAGGCTCCCCGGCGCTTCAAATGGTCCCGGTCACGAATGCGCGAAGATATCCTCGGCCTCCCAGCCGCCGAGATCGAGCTTGGCGCGGGTCGGCAGGAAGTCGAAACAGGCCTGCGCCAGCTCGGTGCGGCCTTCGCGCGCGAGCATGGCGTCGAGCCGCTCGCGCAAGGCATGCAGATGCAGCACGTCGGACGCGGCATAGGCAAGCTGCGCCTCGCTGAGGCTCGAAGACCCCCAGTCGCTCGACTGCTGCTGTTTCGACAGGTCGATGTTGAGCACCTCGCGCACCAGATCCTTCAGACCATGCCGGTCGGTATAGGTCCGGGTCAGCCGCGAGGCGATCTTGGTGCAATAGACCGGCTGCGGCATCACGCCAAAGGTGTTGTAGAGCGCGGCGAGATCGAACCGCGCGAAGTGGAAGATCTTTGTGATGGCAGGATTGGCCAGCAGCGCCTTCAGGTTCGGCGCGTCGGTGTGGCCCTTGGGAATCTGGATGACATCGGCGCTGCCGTCGCCGTTCGACATCTGCACCACGCAGAGCCGGTCGCGATGCGGATTGAGCCCCATGGTCTCGGTATCGATCGCCACCGAATCCTTGTAGCGGGACAAATCGGGCAGATCGCCGCGATGCAGGCGGATGGTCATGAAGGAAAGCCTCGTGTCATCAGCGATTCGACCGAAACACTAGCGCCCAAACCCGCGCGAGGCGAGCGGCTGGCTGCCGCCAAAGCCGCGAAGACCGGCTTTTCACAGCGGTTTTTTGGCCTCAGGCGGATGGCTGTTTTGCGTGAAGCGGTTTTCGGATCGGGTGTAAACTAGCCCTTGCCCGCGGCCACCCGTCGCCACGCCAGCGCGGCGGTGATTGCGATCAGCGCCAGCGCCAGCGGGTGAAAGACCGGCGGGGTCACGCCGTTCGAAGACAGCACCGTCATGTCGAACACCGGCAAGGCCGCCGTCACGGTCAGGAGAATGGCGAGCGGTGTCCATTGTCGCGTGAGCAGGAATATCGCGCCGGTGATGACGATGACGAGATTTCGCGACAGGTAGACCCGGTAAAACAGGCTGCCGGCGGCATCGGCAACCGGCGCGCCGAAGCGGGCCGACGCCTGTTCCGGCGCGATCAAGCCGCGCAATGACAAGGCCGCGAATGCCAGTAACAGCAGTGCGGTCAATACGATTGCCGCAACGTCCAGCGACCTCTTCATAGCGACCCTCCCATCCGGCATTCGGAAAATCGCTGAAGCCGCGGGCGGATCAGCGACTTTCGGAATATATATGTTGATATACATATTATGAAGGTCGACATACTTATTTGCAATTGATATTTTCGGGCATGGCAAAAGCCGATGATTCCAAAGGGAAAACCCTGACCGCCGCGGTCAAGCTGTTTCGCCAGCAGGGCTATCACGGCACCGCGCTGAACGACATCCTGGCGGCCGGGGGTGCACCGCGCGGGTCGCTGTATTTTCATTTCCCAGGGGGCAAGGAGGAGATTGGTGCAGGCGCACTGTCGCTTGCCGGCGAAGCCGTGCGCCAGGCCATCGTGCAGGCAGCCGAAAAATCCGATAGCGCCGAAAGCTTTCTGGTCCGCATCGTCCGCGCCATGGCGTCGGACCTTGAACGCTCCGATTTCAGGGAGGGTTGCCCGATCGCGACCACGGCACTTGAAACCGCCGCGCAATCCGAGGTGCTGGGCGCTGCGACCCGCACCGCATTCCAGAAATGGGAACTGGAGATCAAACGCGGGCTGTTCCGATTCGGCCTGACATCGGGCGACGCAGATCTGGTCGCCACCATGGTCCTCAGCCAGCTCGAAGGCGCGCTGCTGCTGGCGCGAACCTATCGTAGCCTCGCGCCGATCCAGCGCGCGGAGGAAGCGGTGAGGCTGCTGGCGCGCGCCGCAAAGAGCGCGAATTGAATAAAGCGATTGTTTTGCCTCGAACCAAATTCAATGAGCGCGTGAAGTGATGGCCCGCGGCGTCAGACTTATCTTGCTCTCGGATGATGGAGAGCTCGGCCTGATTTCATGGCTCAGGCCGTCTTCTCGTCGGATAATTTCTCGTCGAATAATTTCGGCGGTTGCAGGCCCGGACTATTCGCCCAGCGGTCGAGATTCTCGATGACGTCCGCATGGCTCGGCCGCCGGGGCGGCGGTGGCTTCTGCTCTTCGGACAGCTTGCGTGGCAGCTTGATGTTCTCGGTCATGGCCGTGCTCCAAGCCAAAATTATGCGCTCGCGCAGATCCTAAATCAACCATTAACTTATTGTTTTTGTTTATGTATTTATCTAATTTGGCTGTGAAATCTGGTTTGATGGAACTTCGGCCAAAGGTGGGCGTTGAGTAAGTTGCTCAGTTGCGTAAACTACCTCAACTATCTCAATCAGGATCTCGTCCGATGGCCGATCTTCGCGGCGAACGATTGCAGGTAATGCTCTCCCCAGAGGAGCTGACCATCATCGACGATTTTCGCTTCAAGCATCGCATGCCGACGCGAGCCGCGGCGGTCCGTGAGCTTTTGAAGCTGGGGCTGACGGTACTTGCCGCCGATGCCGACGGGGCGAAGTCCAGCAATTACGGCGTGTTCAGTCGTGGTCCGGAAGGACACTCGGCATCCGATCCGGGTCCGACGAAATAGGCCGGCGATCTATCGCGGTCGCGGCTCGTTCCGCATTTCAGAAGAAAAACTTGCCGCGCCGTGCGCAGCCCATCCGGCATCGCACCAAGCGGCATCTCACTGTTTGGGCAAGGGCACTTGGTGCCCAGGAAAGGACTCGAACCTTCACGGCCGTTAAGCCACTGGCACCTGAAGCCAGCGCGTCTACCAATTCCGCCACCTGGGCCCGGGCGGGTTAGTAAGGATCGGTCACGCGCTTGTC
>Ga0081540_1003530_pt1 | contig 12325 bp, 4 predicted proteins | sample TabmetS2T1R1_FD_71024 | JGI IMG/M metagenome (GOLD analysis project Ga0081540, IMG submission 71024) | Tabebuia heterophylla rhizosphere microbial communities from the University of Puerto Rico - S2T1R1 | ecosystem: Host-associated > Plants > Roots > Rhizosphere ...
TTTGAAACTCTGCGAACCATGGTCCGCCAACCGATCGGCATTTACAAACATGCATGGGACGCGATGCAGATACAAGCGCCTCGCAATGTGTTGGCTGAAGCATCCATCGACATGTGGGCTCTGAGTTACGCTGATCCCGAATCGGCAAAAGCTGTATTTCTAGGACAGTTCCTTGATGCGGTAGAAGACAACATCCCCTGCATGCGTGAAGATGGCGTGATGAACATGGTCGCTGCCGATGGATCAGAATGCGGCACGTCTATCTCGTGGTGTTTTCCATTTTTCTGTGCAGCATCCATATACAACCGTACCCGTGATTTGGCGTGGTTGAGCCAACTTTATCCGCGACTAAGCGCTCTCCTCAGCTGGACTCTGGCTCATCGGGTCGATTCGGGTGGATTCATCGTTGGTAAATGTAGCTGGGAAACAGGCATGGATGCGTCAAAGCGTTTTCAAATTCAACAACCGACAGGAGGAGAATTGGTGGACTTCCTGCGTTTGGTTGAGCTGCAGGCTGCGGCATCCCAAGCGGCAGCCATTCTTGCCCGTTTTGCCTCTCTTCTTTCTGACAGCCAACATGTTCCTGAGTGGCAGCGTATTCAACAAACCTATGCGCAAAAAACTCAGGAACTCTGGAAAGACGACTGGTTCCACGACTTTGATACGCGCACCATGCAGTTGGTTAACGCAGTCGAGCGCGACCCTTCCCAAGCTGCACCTGCATTTTGCGGCATTGCCACCGAAAATCAAAAACAGTTAATCTTGCCAACCCTCCGCAAAATGTACGAGAGTATGCAGGCGCAAGCTGAAAAGGCTGAGTCATCAGCAGACAGTGCTCTTAATTGGTCCTCGTTTACGCTGCCGTACTTGGAATCCGCGTGGGCTTCGGGCGACAGGGAACTGGCTTCCATGACCGTCGAGGCCATCTGCAATCGCATTTATGCAAGCATGGATCGTCGTGACGTTGACATCGCATCCGGATCGAAGCGTCCGAAGCTTGGGTGGCCCGGTGTTAGTTGCGAAATATGGGGAGCACATGGAGCCTTTGGTGGCGAAGTTTACGGGTGGGGCGCAGTCATGCCTGCGCATATCGTTCGCAATCTAATTGGATTTCGCGAGACCGATGAGAGTGAGCAAATCATACTCGCTCCAGGATTCGGCCCGTCACTTTCAGCTACGGGCAAGCAATACGGGATTTCGAATCTGCCCTATGCAAAACAGTCGCTTGGAATGCATTTTACGTTTGTTGATGATCGTAACTTGCGCGTCGAGATCGAACTCCCGCAAGGTCCTAGCGTTCTCTCAGTAACAGAAGAAAGCGGCCAACCATTGCAGGTTGAACAACACGGCGAGCGCTGGCAGTTCAAAGCCGCCAACCACAACCGATATGCCGTTCGTCTTGCAGGCTTGTCAAAGCAGTGAATCAACCAGACAGTCCATTTGTACTATCTGACCGTGGTTGAAGTGATTCATGCGTGTTCTGCTCTATAGCTACTAACCTCGCTAAATCCATGGAAGAGGGCACAGAAGAAGTCATTCCTGCACTACTGGATAACAGCGATAAATATGAAGATCCACAGTCCATGTGGATGGGAGACATCAGTAACCTCTTGCCTTTAGTTTTTGGAGACAGATGACCATGCGTCGATTCTCACCTCTACTTGCACTCGGCCTATTGCTTACCTCGATGCAAGCGTTTGCACAATTCTCATCAAGCGTTCAGGGTAACGTACTCGATGAGAAAAGTGCTGCGATTGGAAAAGCAACAGTCACCCTCGTCAATATCGATACGAAGGTGACCGCCATCCGCACTGCGGATGAAGCGGGTTCGTATCGGTTTGTTAGCCTTGCTCCAGGTAACTATGAAATCTCAGCTGCAGCGGCAAGCTTCACCACAACGAAAGTGGACTTCACACTGCAGACAGCAGAAAACCGCGAAATTCCACTTACTCTCTCGGTTGGACAAGTAGCTTCCACCGTCTCAGTCACGGCTCAGGCTCCTCTTCTCGATGTATCCGACAGCCGCAATCAATTGACAATTGATTCTCAATCCATACAGTCCCTCCCCCTTGCTGCAAGAAATCCAACGTCCTTAATCGGATTGACGCCAGGTGTCTCAGGCCTTGGATCAGTTGGCTACACCAACTTCTTCACTGAGAATGCCGATTATAGCGCCAATGGTCGCGGAAACAACGGCAATCAATATGTGCTTGATGGCCTTGACATCAACATCGACGTCAATCCGGGTGTTTTGACATTGGTACCGAATGCTGACGCTCTTTCGGAAATGTCGGTGCAGACGAATACCTATGCGGTCGACTATGGCAAGACGAGTTCGATGCAGACGATTATGACGACCAAATCCGGAACAGATCAGTACCACGGATTCGGAAGCATCTACTACACCTACCAGGGATTGAATGCTAGAGGCGAATTTGGTCCGCCGTCGTCAGTGAGAATCGCTCCATTCCACACCACCAACATGTCCTTTGGCATCGGTGGTCCGGTCATTCCTCATCATCAGTTCTTCTTCTTTTTTAGTATTGAGCCATACCTCGCACTCACCTCCAATGGAAACGCGGTGCAAACATACGAAGACCCGGCGTTCGTATCGTTTGCGCAGCAGGCTCAGCCGAACTCTCCCGAAGTGCAGTTGATGACAAAGTACCAGCCCACTGGTGCAACAACCACAGGAGTAGCCGCGACTGCTCTCGATGCATTCGGCCCTCAGGACCTGGCCCATAACACGGGTTGCGAGACGCCTGCCACTGACAATATTCCGTGCGGCACGCCAGTTTTTGACAATGGAAATTTCAACTCGTCCAGCTTCAACAACGCCAAGCAATATAACTTCCGTCTCGACAAGTACTACTCCAAAGACCGTCTTTACGGAACTTTGTTCCGCGACACAGATAATTCAGGCGGCCCTGCAGTTCGTCCTGCATTTAACACTACAAATCCATCCTCTGTAATTGCAGTGCAGGGGAGCGAGACACATACATTCTCCGCAAATACTTTGAACCAGGTTTTCTTTGGCTACAACTACCTGCAGGGCACGGCAAGCGCTACCGGTGAACTTTCCGTACCGGTTGTGAATGTCAACAATCTTGGGGTTGGCTGGGGAATTGGCTTTGCTGACGGTCAATATGCAGAGCATAACTACCACTGGCGTGATGTTTTAACCCACATCAAAAGCTCTCATGCAATCAGCGTTGGATACGAAGGCTGGCACGGCGATGATCTGGCTCTCTTCGCCCCCTCATATGCACAGCCCAACTTTCAGTACAACAACATGATTGATCTGATTAACGACAAGCCATACTCCGAGACCAATCTGTCTTACAATCCGGTGACCGGCAAACCAATGCCCGGCCAGTACGAATATGCGGCGAACACCTTCGGTATCTTCGCGCAGGACACATGGAGAGTCACGCATCGTCTGACGCTAAACTATGGGCTCCGCTACGATAATTTCGGTAATCCATACCCAACTGCCGATACGCCTCTGGCGAATTTTCATTTAGGCTCCGGTTCCAGCATGGCCGAACAGGTAGCAAATGGAATCAACAAGCAGCAAAACCATGTCTACAACCAGGACATGAATTGGATATTCAGCCCCAGGGCTGGAGTTGCATGGGACGTTACAGGCAGCGGCAAATGGGTGGCCCGCGGAGGCTTTGGACTCTATCGCGATTGGGTCACTCTAGGTAACGCCGAGAATAATCTCAAAGGAAATCCACCGGGCTTCGTCCTTCCGACTTTCTATGGCAATGGATCGACTGCAGCGCCGATCTTTGGTTACGGTACGCAGAATACATATCCATTTGGCTTCCCCTATCCAGATTTTCAAGGGAGTCCGTTAGATGCTAAAGGCGGAATCCCAGGTGCACAGATTGCTGTCGGCGGTGTCGATGGCGACCTCAAATCTCCCTACACCGAAACATGGTCAGCTGCACTTGAGCGCCAGATTACCAGCAATATGGTCGCAAGTATCGGATACGTGGGGCAGCACTCCGGGGACCTGCAATACGGAGGTGGCAGCTCATTTGGAAATTCTTTTTCCGGAGATGTGAATGTCTACGAGGGCGACTTGCTTCAGCACCTCAGTTGCACTCCGACCAATCCTCCTGGCGGTCAGCAGGCAACATGCGTTGGCACGCAGCAGCGGCTTAATTCGAGTTTTGGGGCGATCAACTATACCTTCAACGGCCCGTGGTCGAATTATTCAGCGTTGATTATTGGGCTCAAAGGACGTTTCGCTCAGCGTGGCTTTGTAACCGCCTCGTATACGCGCGCCTCGTCGAAAGACAACTCCGGCGCATTGCCGGTAGGCAACTATCCAATCGAGTATCCACTCAGCCGTTTCTATGGACCATCCGCCTGGGACGTCCCCAACAGGTTCTCGCTTGGATGGAGCTACCAGCTTCCTGGTCTCAATGGAGGCCATGGACTGCTCGGTAGAATCGCATCTGGCTGGGAGATCTCCTCGCTCACTGCTCTCCAGTCTGGATTGCCCTTCACTGTCTACTCCGGCCATGCTCTAAGTGTGGCTAAAGATGGGAACGGCAACACGATATATCTACCCGACTCAGGAGACTTTAATGCTGATGGCGATAACAACGACTTTCCGAACGTTTCCAGTTATCACATCTCAACCAGTCGCAGAAGCTACATTAATGGAGTCTTTCCCCATTGCTCAGGGACCAATCTCGATGGCTGCGGCCCATTTGCTTTTCCGCAGATAGGTCAGGAAGGAAACGAGCAGGTCAATCAGTTTCGCAACCCCGGATTTGCACAGGTTGATGCGACCTTTAAGAAGGTCACTAGCATCACAGAGCGAGTTAAGTTAGATCTCCGCCTTGACTTCTTTAATTTATTCAATCGCGTAAATCTAACGGGAGTGAATGCTGATGCTGCGAGTGGATCGGTATTTGGGTCATCTACCAGTACCCAGATCCCACGCCAAGGCCAGCTCGGTGCAAGGCTCGAGTTCTGAGCTCAAAGACCATCTATGAATCAGGAGTTGGCAGGAGAACATCACTGCCAGCTCTTGATTATGAAAAACCACCTCTAGGGCGGCCGGTGTGGTTTCGTTCTGCTGGCCAGTCCATGATCCTGAGCAACCGAGAGGCAGTACAGCGTCGGCATCACCCGATCGCAACCGCTCATGATTAGAGAACAAATTGAAAACCGTAGGGCCAACAGACACGCACGATGGCCCACACGCGGTGCAAGATAGTTCTATTCCCTGATAGGTCATTCGGACCATGTGTCGGAGGACCTATGTTATTACCATTAGTTGTCGGCTTTCGGAGATTACTTAGAGCATGTGCTTTCCTGGTTCCAACCGCTCTGCTTTTTCGCGACGTCAGTTTCTTGCTTCTCTTGGTGCAGTAGGTGTCGCTTCACTTTCGCGCGAGGCCATTGGCGCTGTTAGTAGGTTCTCTGCTGAATTGCAAAGTCGCTCTCAAATTGCAAACAGCACTCCAGTGCCGGTTAAAAATCGTACGCCTCTCACAGGCAACGCATTTTATTTGCTGCCGCTTGGGTCGATCCTTCCTTCGGGATGGCTCAAGAAACAACTTCTAGTACAAGCGCATGGACTAGGAGGTCATTTAGATGAGACCTGGCCCGATGTCGGCCCCAATAGCGGATGGCTTGGCGGAACCGGCGAATCCTGGGAGCGAGGCCCATATTTCTTAGATGGACTTGTCCCTCTCGCTTATCTGCTCGACGATGGGCGCCTCAAGGCGAAGGCCCAGAAATATCTGGATTGGACCCTTGATCACGCTGAGCCTAATGGCATGATTGGGCCTAAGTCGAATGATGATTGGTGGCCGCGTATGGTCATGTTGAAGGCCCTGACGCAATACCAGGAGGCCACAACTGATCCTCGTGTCATTCCCGTTTTGTCAAAATACTTTGCCTATCAGCGCGAGACACTGCGTTCCCGCCCACTTCGAGACTGGGGAAGATATCGCTGGCACGATGAAGCCCTGTCCATCATCTGGCTTTATAACCGCACTGGCGACTCATGGCTTCTCGATCTGTTTAAGATTCTCCAAACCCAGGGCTTTGATTGGCAGGCTGAGTTCGCAGATTTCCAATATACGGAGCGTATTACACCCGAATTCATCAAACTCGCGTCCAACTCTCCGCTTACTGATCGCGGCATGCAGACTCATGGCGTCAACATTGCTATGGCAATCAAAATGTCTCCGGTCCGCTCCCTTCTTTCTGGTAGCGAAGCGGATCGCCGCGCAGCATTGCACATGCTCGAAGTGCTATATCGATATCATGGTTTGCCAAACGGCATTTTCTCAGCGGATGAGCATCTGGCAGGGCTCAATCCATCTCAGGGAACCGAGCTTTGCACCGTTGTCGAAACAATGTTTTCCCTTGAGCAGGCTCTGGCAATTATGGGCTATCCCATTCTTGGTGATCGCTTAGAGACTCTTGCCTTTAACGCTCTTCCAGGTGCGTTTACTGACGACATGTGGGCGCATCAATACAACCAGCAACCCAATCAGATCGTTGTCAGCTTGCAAAAGGAGCCGTGGACAACAGATGGACCCGAATCGAATCTTTATGGGCTTGACCCGAATTTTGGTTGCTGTGCAGCCAACTTTCATCAGGGCTGGCCAAAATTTGCATCAAGTCTCTTCATGCTTTCCAGTGATGATGGGTTGGTTGCTGCCGCATATGCTCCGTGTGAAGTGCGCACCAGCATTCGCAATACGTCGATCCATGTAATCGAAGAAACGGAATATCCCTTCCGTGGAACGATTCGTCTCACCATCAGCCCCGCGTCGCCCTTGGCTTTTCCGCTGCTATTGCGCATTCCGGCGTGGGCAGAGAATGCCAGTATCAAGGTCAATGGAAAGCCAACGGATGCGGTTAAGCCAGCGTCTTTTGCGCATATAGAACGCACATGGAGAAGTGGGGACGTTGTTGACATCCAGTTTCCGCTGATGCCGCGTGTCTCGCAGGGGTATCACGGATCCGTGACCTTCGAGCGCGGTCCGCTGATTTTTTCCTACGGAATAGGCGAGGATTGGCTGAAGCTTCGAAACCGTGGCATGACCGCGGACTGGCAAGTCTATCCGACAACTCCCTGGAACTACGCTATCGATGTAAATAGGGATGATGTTTCGCACTCGGTTTCAGTCGTTGAGTCGAAGGTAGACGAAAACCCGTTCACCAGGTCAGGAGCGCCGGTGAAGCTTCAGGTGAAAGCCCGCCAAGTCCCTTCGTGGTTAGGAGAAAATAACGTTGCGAACCCAGTTCCGCAAAGCCCTGTAAAAAGTAACGAGCCAGAAGAACAAATCACACTCATCCCTTACGCCGCCGCCAAGTTGCGAATCACTGCATTTCCAGAACTAGAAACATAGAGGGCATGAGAGCACATCAGCGAGGCACGTGAAATGAAAGGCGATCTATGTCACTCCTAACGCGGCCCGTTCGATGGTGGCTATGTTTTTGCGCAGCAACCGTCCTGACCTTATCTCATTCCTGGGGGCAGGACACGGCCTATCCTCCGCAGGACGCACAGATTCCGGGCCCAGCTGCAGCAGGTGATTTCCAGGCATGGCTTACCGACCTTAAGCATTGGCGAAACGAACGATGGGTGCGCATGGGCTACGATGACACCAACTATTCGCGGCCAGAGTTTGAGTGGACACAGCACAACTTCGTCTGTGTGCAAATGATGATCGAAGAACGTGATTTCTACGATCGCGAACACCATGCATACACGGTCGATCACTACCTCGATGGCTTGAACAAGGAATTTGGCGGAATCGATAGCGTCCTCATATGGGATACATATCCTAACTTGGGGGTAGACAACCGCAATCAGTTTGACCGTCTCCGGGATATGCCTGGCGGACTGCCCGCTGTTAAACAGATGGTCGCAGACTTTCATCGTCGTGGCGTGCGTGTGCTGTTTCCCGAAACTCCATGGGATATGGGTACGCACGACGAAGGATCGTCCGACTGGGTAGCACAAGCAAAACTCATGGCCGAAGTCGGCGCCGATGGCATCTTAGGCGACACGATGGATGGTGTCCCTCACGCCTTTCTTCAGGCTGGGGTGAAGATCGGCCATCCTCTCGCTCTACAACCGGAAGGACTGCCAGCCGAAGAAGCTCTGGCCTGGAATGAAATGAGTTGGGGCTATTGGAGCTATCCATTTGTACCCATGGTCAGCCGATACAAATGGTTGGAAACCCGTCACATGCCTGTCCTCACAAGTGGCGGACGTCATCATCTCCCCGGCATACAGGCAGCTTTCTTCAACGGTGTCGGTTATGCCGATCAGGAAGACGTGATCGGGATCCACAATGGCTTCACGCAACGGGAAGACGAAGCATTGCGGCGCGTCATGCGCATCGAGCGCGCTTTTGCACCTTTGCTCGTCGGCCGAGATTGGGAACCCCACACCCCGACCCTGCAGTATGGAGTCTTTGCCAGTAAATTCCCTGGTCAAGGCCAGACTCTCTGGGCACTCATCAATCGCAACAGCTACAGCGTCGATGGCAAGCAACTCGAAATACCATATTCGCCCGGTACACACTATTTTGATTTGTGGCAGGGAAGGGAATTGAAGCCTGAGATCAATTCAGGTAATCCGCATACAGCCACTCTAAGTTTTTCCATGGAGCCCGAGGGATTTGGCGCAATTCTTTCGACCCATTCGATGACAGAGCCACTCCAGTCCTTATTGCAGAGTATGCGCATTGACGCTGCAAAGAAACTTGCAGACTTCAATGATGAGTGGAGTGTTCTCCCGCAGAAAATCATAGAAAAACCTTCTACAACACCAAAGACTGCCGCCCCAGAAGGAATGGTGTTGGTCTCTGGCGGTCCCTTCACATTCAGAGTCAAAGGACTCGAAGTCGCGGGAAGAAACGACGTCGGCGTAGACGTTCAATATCCTTGGGAGGACTCGCCGCGACGCTACCATGACCACGTTCTTCCCATCAAATCTTTCTACATTGACCGCTATCCCGTTACGAATGCGGAATTCAAGCGCTTCATGGATGCTACACACTATCATCCCGACGACGATCACAACTTTCTGCGCGACTGGAACAACGGCGAATACCCAGCAGGATGGGCAAACAAGCCCGTGACATGGATATCTCTTGAGGACGCCCGGGGCTATGCACATTGGGCTGGCAAACGACTGCCACACGAGTGGGAATGGCAGTATGCGGCTCAGGGCAGCGATGCCCGGAGCTACCCGTGGGGTAATCAATGGAATGACGCCGCTGTTCCTGTTCCAGACAAAGGCCGCACGTTGAAGGGCCCGGATGACGTCACGGCGCACCCTCTAGGTGTCAGCTCATTTGGAGTAGCGGACATGGTTGGGAATGTCTGGCAATGGACGGATGAGTTTGCAGATACTCATACGCGGGCAGCTATTCTGCGCGGTGGCAGCTACTATCAACCGCAAGGCTCAATGTGGTATTTTCCTCAAGCCTATCGCCTTGATGAGCACGGGAAATATCTATTAATGGCTCCCAGCATGGATCGCTCTGGCACCGTTGGTTTTCGGTGTGTAGTCGATGCGACTGAAAACTAACACCATCGACAATATCTCGAAGCCCGATTCTACTTCATGGTTAATTCATTCGTTTCTTGATCGCCGAAAGCAATCTGGCACTGAGCATTAGGAACCAGGGTCTATCGCACATTTCTGTTCACGCATCGTGATAGTTGCACGTGTGCTCGAGTCCACTGTTTAGGATGATGGAAGCGAGCATCGTCCGAACGAGTAGACCCAAGACGGACACCGACGTCTTCGCCCGGAAGAGAAAGAACAATGTGGACCATACGCAGAGCTATCCTGGCAGTTGCCTACCTGTTAAGTGCTGTAGGCGCCATCGGCGCGCAAGAGCCAAACCGTACCGTACTTCCGATCACCCCGCCTCCGTTCACCGGAACCATCGGAACAACTTACAAAGATTCCACAGCCTCGGCTATCCCAGTCGTCCATGCGCCGCACGGTGCACCAAATGTTCTTGTAGTTTTGCTCGATGACGAGGGCTATGGGCAGTCGGGTACGTTCGGTGGCTTGATCCCAACGCCGACGCTGGATCGTCTTGCGGCGGGTGGCTTACGTTATACGCGTTTTCATGTAACCGCATTGTGTTCGCCAACTCGCGCCGCTCTGCTTACGGGGCGCAACCATCACGCAGTGGGTGTGGGCACGATTACGAATCTTGCGACCGACTTTCCGGGTTATACAGGTTCAATTCCGAAGAGTGCAGCTTTAATCTCCGAAGTATTACGCGAGAACGGCTATGCGACATCAGCATTTGGCAAGTGGCATCTGATTCCGGAAAAAGAGGATACAACTGCGGGACCCTTCGATCATTGGCCAACGCATCAAGGCTTTGATTATTTCTACGGATTTCTCAATGGAGAGACGAACCAATGGTATCCAGAACTGACTCTTGGCACGCAGCCCGTAGAGATGGTGGCTCCGCCAGGGCGCAAGAATGATTACACGCTGAATGAAGATCTGGCAGATAAGGCGATTACGTGGATTCGAGCGCAGAGATCACTCGCACCGGATAAGCCCTTTTTCATCTATTATGCGCCGGGCGCCAGCCATGCGCCGCTGCAGGCGCCGAAGAGTTGGGTAGACAAGTTCAAGGGGCAGTTTGATATGGGATGGGATCGCTATCGTGAGCTCGTCTTTGAGCGCCAAAAGAAATTGGGCGTCGTCCCGCGGAATACCAAGCTGACACCGCGTCCAGCGGAGATCCCCGCATGGGACTCGCTGAACGCCGACCAGAAGAAAGTCGCTGCGCGGTTGATGGAAGTCTATGCGGGATTCACTGCACAAAGTGACCATGAGTTGGGACGGGTAATCGATGCCATTTCTGCGACGGGCCAGCTGGATAACACGCTCGTCTTCTACATCGCCGGCGACAATGGGGCAAGTATGGAAGGCGGGCTCTATGGCACCTCAAATTCCATGGCCCACGTGAATGGAATACCCGAGAGCGCAGCCGACATGATGGCGAAGCTCGATGAGCTTGGCGGGCCTGCCACCGAGCCGCACTATCCGGTTGGGTGGGCTTGGGCTGGCAATGCCCCTTTTCAATGGGGCAAACGGATAGCGTCACATCTGGGCGGCACCCGCGATCCGATGGTGGTCTTTTGGCCAAACAGAATCAAGGATGGAGGTGGAATTCGGGAACAGTTTGAAGATGTCACTGATATTGCACCTACGATTCTCGAAGTCACTGGAATTCCTGAACCACTTGAAGTAGATGGCGTGAAGCAGCAGCGCGTGGATGGATCCAGCATGGCCTCTACCTTCGGTTCTGCCTCGATTCCAGGCAAGCGCACAACGCAGTATTTCGAGATGCTGGGCAATCGCGCCATCTTTCACGACGGTTGGATCGCAGTGGCGCGCAGTGGAGAACTTCCGTGGATATACTCTGCTGCACCAGAAACAATGATGCAGCAGCCCTGGGAACTATATAACCTCGACCTCGACTATTCCGAATCCGACAATCTGGCCAAACAATATCCGGAAAAAGTGAGACAGATGCAGGCGCTCTTCGACGAAGAGGCAAAGAAAAATCAGGTGTATCCATTAGATCCGCGATTCGGCGGTCGCCAGCCGCGCCCAATAGGAACTCACTTTACCTACTACGCGCGGACCGGACATCTCTATCTATCTCTCACCCCGCAATATGAGAACCGCTCGCACACGATTACCGCACAAGTAGAAATTCCGAAGAGCGGAGCAAACGGTGCGCTGATGGCGGATGGTGGTAGCGGTGGGGGTTTTTCGCTCTTTCTGAAAGATGGAAAGCCCAGTTACACCTATAACTACTTCAGGCAGGTGACAAACATCTCCTCTCCTACAGCACTTCCACCCGGCCCCGCAAAGATCGTTTTGCAGTTTACCTATGACGGAGGTGGCAGAGGCAAGGGCGCTGTCGTAACCCTATTTGTCAACGACCACCAGGTTGGGCGGGCCCGCTTACCGCAGACCGTGCCAATTGCATTCTCGTTCGAAGACACTTTTGACGTGGGTGAGGATAGTGCCTCTCCAGTCGGTGAATATCAAAGCCCGTTTCCATTTACGGGGACTCTCAACCGGATCGATCTTGATCTTGCTCCGTAAGACCATGCGAGTCAGCTACTTTGCATGCTTTCTTGGAAGAACTGGCTGAAGTCTCAAGAGTCATCGGTAGGGCCTGCCCCTTCTAGCCGGTAACCAGGCACTGATTACAATATTTGCGCTATCGGAAACCAAAGTGGAGTAGGCAAGTCCTTCATCGACTCGGTACAGTTCGTA
>Ga0081540_1003531_pt1 | contig 12325 bp, 11 predicted proteins | sample TabmetS2T1R1_FD_71024 | JGI IMG/M metagenome (GOLD analysis project Ga0081540, IMG submission 71024) | Tabebuia heterophylla rhizosphere microbial communities from the University of Puerto Rico - S2T1R1 | ecosystem: Host-associated > Plants > Roots > Rhizosphere ...
TTTTTTGGGGCCCGGAGAAAGCCACGATGGCTTCCCTGATTTGCTCGTTCTGGACCTCGGAAATCACGTGTTTGAGTTCGCGGGGTCGGTTGGGCTGTTCAGCCGGGCTGGGCAGGTTTTGAAGACGACGCGGCACCTCGGAGAGATCTTCGACCCCGATCATGATTCCGTCGGAAAATACGAGTGCGCGCTCGATCTCGTGTTGCAACTGCCGGATATTGCCTGGCCACGGTCGCTCGGCCAACTCTGCAAGCGCCTCGGGGCTGATACCGAGCACGGGACGGGCATGTCTGTAGGCGAAGTCCTGAAGAAACTTGGCGACCAGCAGTGGGATATCGTCGATCCGTTCGCGCAGCGGCGGCAGTTCGATGACGATCGGCGAAATGCGGTAGAACAGATCGAGACGAAAACCTCCACGCTCGACCATCGCTTGCAGATCCTGGTTGGTGGCAGAGACGAGTCTGAAATCTACGGTGCGGGCGCGGTCACCTCCCACACGCTCGACGATCCTGTCCTGTAGAACGCGCAATAGCTTGGCCTGGACATCCAACGGCATATCCCCGATCTCGTCGAGAAAGATGGTGCCCCCTTCGGCTTGCTCGAATTTGCCCTTGCGGCCCTTCTTGTCTGCTCCAGTGAATGCGCCGGGTTCGTATCCGAATAACTCGGATTCCACGAGGTTGGGCGGGAGCGCTGCGGCATTGACGTTGACCATCGACCGGTCGCGCCGTGGGCTGAGCTGGTGCAGCGCGTGTGCGACAAGCTCCTTGCCTGTGCCGCTCTCGCCGCGGATCAGCACGGGTATCTCCAGCGCAGCGACTTTGGCTATCTGCCCGCGCAAGCGCTGCACCGCCGGACTTCGGCCAATGATTGCCTCGAGGCCGTAATCGCGCGCGCGCAGCGTTTCCGTTTCGCGCTTGTAGAATTCGAGCTCGCCTTCAAGGTCCTTGATGCGTCGGCTCAATGCCTCGAGCTGTTGCGGGCCCTTGAACATGACGCGTCCAATGGCGCCAAGCACGCGGCCGTCTCGTCTGATCGGAACGCGCGAGACGACGCGCTCCGCGCCGCGCATCTTCTGAATCACTCCGACGTCGGCCTTCCCCGTAGCCACAACCTCATGCAAGCGCGTATTCTCGATCACCTGTTCGACTGGCCTGCCGTTGCCTTCGCCAAGTTTGAGTCCGAAGAACGCCTCGTGGATAGGCGATATGAAGACGAGGCGCGCTTCGTGATCGACGATCGTCATCGCGTCATGGGGATCGGTCAGCAGATACTGGATGATGTCCCAAGCGAAATTCACACTGCCGACGAAGTGCAGCAGGGGATCACCCGGCGCGTGGCTGATGACGAGCAATTCACCATCCGTCGTCGGCGCGAGCAGGACCGCGTAGACCTTGCGATCCAGATTGAGCGTCGTCAGACGGCGCTCGCGCAGCTCATTCAGCCAAGCTCGATCGGCGACAAGCGCCTTGATGCGAGGATCGGATCCAAGTCCGGTGCTGAAGGCGGTCTGGCCCTCTTTGCCCAGGAGCATTGCTCCCGCAATTTGCGGCGTCGCTGGCATTTCCCCGTGTCCATTTTGAGGACACGTGAGCACGATGGGACATCGTTGGCAAGGACATTTGTTGTCGCCAAAGACACTGCCAAAGGAACCGCTTAGTCGACCACATTGAAAAGTCTAGGGATTTTGGGTTCGCGAGACCACGCCTCGCGTGGCATGGCCGTTGCTGACCGAAGATCACCGCAGCACCAATTGGCAGTGCTGCAACTGCGAGATAACCATGAGGCCATTTCTCACCCTTCATCACCCGGCGGATGCGACCCGCTACTATCAGCAAGGGCTGTGGCGCAAAGACACCTTCTACGGTCTGCTGAGCAAGCATGCGGTGGAGCGCGCTGACGCCGTCGCCCTGCAGGATGGCCGGCGCGCGGTGTCGTGGTCGCAGTTGCTTCCCTGGGTCGACGGGGTCGCCAACAGTCTTCGCGAGTTCGGTCTGGTCGGCGGCGATCGCGTCTCGATCTGGATGTCGAACCGGATCGAAGCGGTCGTGATGTTCCTCGCCTGCGCACGGGAGGGGTTCGCCTGCAATCCGTCGCTGCACAAAACCTACACATGCGCCGAGATTATCGAACTGCTGTCGACCTTGTCGGTGCGCGCCTTCCTCACCGAGCCTGGCTGGGGCGCTGACCGCGCGAAGGTCGATCTGGATTCGATGCTCGTCAGGCTTCCCAACCTGAAGATGGTCTATACGCCCGATACTTTCCCCGGGCCGGTCGGCAACGCCACGCCGCCGTGCACCGATCCTGACAAGGTCACTTATCTCGCCTTCACTTCGGGGACGACTGCCGCACCCAAGTGCGTCATGCACTCCGACAACACCCTGCTTGCCAACGCGCGGGACCTGGTCGCGGACTGGCGGCACGGACCGGACACTGTGCTGTTATCGCTTTCGCCGCTGTCCCACCACATCGCATGGGTCGGTGTTGCGCAATGGCTGCTGAGCGGCGGTCGCTTCGTGACGGATGATCCACCGTCCGGCATGAGCCGGCTCGATTGGATCGATGCGACTGGCGCCAACTACGTCCTCGGTGTCCCGACCCACGCGATGGATATTCTCGCCGAACAGCAGCGGGCGGGCCGCCGCGGACTCGGCAAAGTATCGGTTTTCTACATGGCCGGCGCGCCGATCCCGCCAGCCACCGCTGCAGCGTTCGTCGATCAAGGCGTGAAGCCGCAGAATGTCTACGGTATGACCGAGAACTCATCGCATCAATATACCCATCCCGAAGATTCCCCCGAGGTCATCGTCACGACTTGTGGTCGGGGCGGTAAGGCCTACGAGGTGCGGCTGTTCGATCCATCCGACTCCGACAAGGATGTCGGCCCGGGCGAGGTAGGTCAGATCGCCGGGCGTGGTGCGGCGCTCATGCTGGGTTATTTCGACAATCAGGCAGCGACCGAAACCAGTTTCAACAAGGACGGCTGGTTTCTTTCCGGCGATCTCGGCATTGTCGACGTATCCGGAAATCTTCGGATCGAAGGTCGCCTGAAGGATCTGATCATCCGCGGCGGCCACAACATCTATCCCTCCCATATCGAGGCGGTGGCCGTCCGCCATGAGTATGTCGACCGGGTCGCCGCATTTCCGGTTCCCGACGATCGGCTCGGCGAGCGAGTCTGCATCGCAATATCCGGAACCGCCGACCTTGATGATCTGATGCAGCATCTGCGGGAGCAGGGCATCTCCAAGTACGACATGCCGGAATACTTCGTTCGCGTGGAGGAATTCCCGCTCACTGCAAGTGGCAAGATCCTCAAGCGGGAACTCACGATGCAAGTTCGCCGCGGCGAGCTGACGCCGCTCCACGTCGCGAGCAAGTCTATGGTCAAGGCCCAGGGAGCGCGATGATGCGACCCCTTGAGGATATCTGCGTTCTCGATTTCAGCACCTTGCTGCCAGGGCCGTTCGCTACATTGATGCTGGCGGAGGCGGGCGCCAGAGTGATCAAGATCGAGCGCCCTGGAAGCGGCGACGAAATGCGAAGCTACGTGCCGAAGCTCGGCGCCGATAGCACCAATTTCCATCTGCTCAATGCCGGCAAGGAAAGCCTCGCGATCGATTTGAAGGCCAAGGACGCATTCGATCGCTTGCGGCCGTTGATCGCACAGGCCGATGTCGTCGTGGAGCAGTTCCGGCCCGGCGTCATGGGCCGGCTCGGCTTTGGTTACGATGCGTTGCGCGCGATCAATCCCCGATTGATCTATTGCGCGATCACGGGATGGGGCCAAAACGGACCGAAATCGACTATCGCCGCCCATGATCTCAACTACATGGCAGAGGCTGGATTGCTGGGGCTCAGCCGCGGCAGTGATGGCGCGCCCGTGGTACCGCCGGTGCTCGTCGCCGATCTTGCCGCCGGTGCATTGCCCGCCGTCGTGAACATTCTGCTGGCGCTGCGTCGGCGAGATCGAACCGGCGAGGGTGCCTACCTCGACATCGCGATGGGAGAGAACCTGCTGCCGCTTGCCTATTGGGGGCTTGGAAACGGATTCGCCGCGGGCGATTGGCCGGGCAGTGGCGATGCGCTCGTCACAGGCGGAAGCCCACGGTATCAAATCTACCGGACCGCCGATGGCCGCTTTCTCGCGGCGGCACCCATCGAGGATCGGTTCTGGAATAATTTCTGCGAGCTGATCGGACTCTCCCCGGAATTGCGGAATGCCGACGCAGATCCCGAGACGGTCAAGCGTGTGGTCGCGGGGATCATCGCCGGCCGAACGGCCGATGCCTGGCGCGCCATCTTCGCCGGGAACGACGTCTGCTGTTCGATCGTCGTCAGCCTGCAGGAAGCTGTCGCCGACCCGCACTTTGCTGCCCGCGGTATGTTCGCTCGCAAGGTCGTCGCCGACGGGCAATCCATTCCAGCGATTCCGGGACCGGTCGCTGCGTGCTTCCGCGGCGAGGCAAAACGCTCCGCACCGCCCCTCGGAGCCCATACCGGGACCTTGCTTGCGAAGGAGCGCGTCTGATGCGCGCCTATCAGGTCGTTGAATTTGGACCACCGTCCGCGCTGCGCATCGGCGAGATCGCCGATCTCGTGCCGGGCGACGGTCAAATACTGGTCGATGTTGCAGCAGCCGGCGTCAACTATCCGGACGTCCTGGTGGTGTCGGGAGGCTATCAGATATTGCCCCAGCGCCCATTCGTTCCCGGCAAGGAGATCGGTGGCGTCGTGCGAACCGTAGGGGCTCGTGTGCGCGGCTTCGCTCCCGGCGATCGCGTGCTGAGCCAACTCGAACACGGCGCGTTCGCGGAGCAGGCTCTGGTCAGGCCGGAGGACACGTTTCATCTGCCGAATGGACTTGGATTTGCCGAGGCGACCTCGATGGGGCTGGTCTATCAGACCGCCTATTTCGCGCTGCGTGACCGCGCCAACTTGCGACCAGGTGAAACCGTACTCGTCGGCGGAGCTGCGGGCGGGGTTGGGGTCGCCGGCATCCAGCTTGCCAAGGCTTTCGGAGCTCGCGTCCTTGCGGCGGTCCGAAAGCCCGACCAGAAGGAATTCGTTCGCGCCTGTGGCGCAGACGTTGTGATCGACGTCGGCGGGAGCAACTTGCGCGAGGAACTACGTTCGCAGGTTCTCGCCACCACAGGCGAAGCCGGTGCTGACGTCGTGCTAGATCCTGTGGGGGCCGAGTTCTTCGGTGCCGCGCTACGCGCGCTGGCGTGGCGTGGAAGGCTGGTCGTGATCGGCTTCGTCGGTGGCGAAATCCCGTCCGTGAAGGCGAATTACCTTCTGGTGAAGAACATCAGCGTCAGCGGCCTTCAGTGGAGCGATTACCGGGAGCGCACGCCCGAGCGTATCACCGAGGCGCAAACAGAAATCTTCAGCCTGTGGCAGAGCGGAGCCCTGCGCCCGCCGGCGACGAAGACATTCGTCTTTGAAGAGCTTCCCGCGGCGCTGAATCTCATCGCTCAAGGCAGGATTCAAGGCAAGGCCGCGATCGTTTTTGACAAGAGACCGTGAGATGGACACGGAGATCGAAGCGTCGAGCACTACCAGGTCTCTATGAGCACACAGACGAGGCGCTGCGCGAGCTGCTCGGCGTGAACGACGACGAAAATAGCATGAATAGAACATCATCCGGAGGATCCATGAGCTTCGATACGATCATCTATCAGGAAGACGGCCCAATCGGGACCATCACGTTGAACCGTCCGGATGACGGCAACATGTTCACGGTCGGGATGTGTCACGAGATCCGCGATTGCATCAACGCGATCCGGCGCGAGACGCGTACGCGCGTGATCGTGATTACGGGAGCCGGTGACAAGTTCTTCTGCATCGGCGGCCGCAAGGAAGGCATGGAAAAGACCATCCTCTATGCCGGCGTGCTTCCGACCCTGGAGATGTACGAATCCATCGATCGTCTGCAGAAGCCGGTGATCGCCAGCGTCAACGGGTTCGCGGTCGGTGGCGGCAATGTCCTGCAGGTCGTGTGCGACCTCACCATTGCCAAGGAGAGCGCGGTCTTCCGGCAGGTCGGGCCGATGATGGGCTCCTTCGATGCCGGCTACGGCACCTGGTACCTCGAGGATCTCGTTGGCAAGAAGAAGGCCAAGGAAATGTGGTATCGCAACCCGAAGATCACGGCGCGCGAAGCGCTCGAGATCGGGTTGATCAACAAGGTCGTCCCCGACGACAAGCTGAAGGAAGAAACGCGAAAATTCGCGCTGGAGGTCGCCGAGCGCGGTCCTTTCGCGCTGGCGTCGATCAAGGCCGCCTTCAATGCGCGCCACGGCGGCGTATCCGGGCTCGCCCGTGTTTCGCACGATCTTCTGCTCCGGCCCTATCTCGACACGGATGAGAGCCACGAACTCTCGGCGTCCTTTGCCGGCAAGCGCAAGCCCGACACCGCCAAGTTCGGGAAGTAGCGCGATGGCGGTGGAGCTCAGCAAAGTCGACGATTGTGCGTTGTTACGCCTCAATCGGCCCGATGCGCTCAACGCGCTGTCCTTCGCCATCCTTCGCGATATCGCGAAAGCGCTGGACGAAGTCGCTTCGTGGAAGGTCCGGAGCTTGATCGTCACAGGCGCGGGCGAGAAGGCCTTTTGCGCCGGCGCCGATATCAAGGAACTGCGTGGTCGCAGCATGATCGAGCGCAAACGCGGCGCGGAACTCGGACAGGCGGCGTTCGCAAAGCTCGATCGGTTGCCATTTCCGTCGGTCGCGGCGATCAACGGCTTTGCCTTCGGGGGCGGCCTGGAACTGGCACTGGCCTGCACCTTCAGGGTGGCGGTCCGGAGCGCCAAGCTGGGGCTGCCTGAGATCAAGCTCGGCCTCATTCCGGGCTACGGTGGAACGCAGCGGTTGCCGCGGATGATCGGCGAGGCGAGGGCGCTCGACATGATCCTGCTCGGACGCACCGTGAATGCCGATGAGGCCGAACGGATCGGTCTCGTCGATCGCCTGGTCGATGGCGCTGCCGTGGATGGTGCGATGGCGCTGGCGCGGGAATTCGCATCGTACAGCCTCGTTGCGCTGGGGCTCGCCCGCGATGCGGTCACCCGCGCGCTCGACGTCCCGATTCACGAGGGGCTGAAGATCGAGGCGGACCTCTCCACACTGGCGTTCAGCACCGCGGACGCCGAGGAGGGTATGGCAGCGTTCACGGAAAAGCGGAAGGCGGGTTTCAAGGATGAGTAAAGGTCAGGTGATCGTCACTGGGGCGAGCCGGGGCATCGGCGAAGCCATCGCGATCGAGCTTGATCGCCGCGGCTTCGACGTCGCGGCCTTGTCGCGCAGCGGGAAATCGGCGGTCGGGAACGGCATGGTCTGCGATATGACCGACGAGAGCTCAATCGCCGCGGCTATCGCTTCCGTTGCCCAGCGCGGAAACATCGTCGGCCTGGTCAACAATGCCGGCGCCCACGAAGCAAGAGCCAGCGCCGAATTGTCGTTGTCGGAATTCGAGGCCACAATGCGATTGAATGCATCGGCGGTGCTCGTGGCCAGCCGTGAGACGTACCCGCATCTGCGCAAATCCGGCGAGGGGTTAATCGTCAATATCGGATCTTTCTTCGACCGGTTGGCGGTCGCGGAAAATCTAGCCTACTGCGCCTCGAAGGCAGCCGTCGGCGCGATTACCCGATGCCTTGCGTCGGAATGGGCAAAAGACGGGATCCGGGTTCTCGATGTGGCGCCCGGCTACATCGAAACCGATCTCAATCGTGAATTCCTGGCCAGCGAGAAGGTGAGAAGCTGGTTGAAGCGACGCGTGCCTATCGGACGACCAGGCAGCGCCGACGAAGTCGCGCGGCTGGTCGGCGCGCTATTCTCCGAAAAGATCGGCTTTCTCACCGGCGAGACCATCTACGTCGATGGCGGACAGGGAGCCAATCTCTGATGAAGATTTTTGATGCGCTTGAACAGGGACGCCGCTGGACTGAGGACGAACGGTTGCTCCTCGCGCAGGTCGACCGATTGACCGCGGACGTGATCGGTCCGAATGCGGCCGAGGCGGACGAAGAGAGCACATTTCCCTGGGCCAGCATCAAGGGAATCAACGAACTCGGCCTCAACGCGATCTTCGTTCCCGAGGCATTCGGCGGCGCGCCGATGTCGTTCAAGGTCTATCTGGCCGTGGTGCGCCGGATTGCCGAGGCCTGCGCATCGACCGGCATCATCTATGCCACCAATTTCCATGCGATGAAGCCGCTGATCGAGTTCGGCTCCGAGGAGCAGAAGGCGAGACTTCTGCCTCGCATCGCGGAGGGCGGACTCGCCGCGCTCGCGATCACCGAGGAAACCGCCGGCTCGGACGCAACCGGCATGAAGACCAGATTCCGTCCCGACGGCGACGACATCGTGGTCGACGGCGCGAAGCTCTTCATTACCAACGGCGACGTCGCCGATCGCATTCTTCTGTTCGGCAAATATTCGGAGATCGACGATCCGCGAAAGGCGATCTCCGTGCTGGTCCTTGAAAAGGGCACGGTGGGCTTCGAGGTCGCGGGGCTCGAAAAGAAGATGGGTCATCGCGGTTCGTCGACCGCGTCGCTTCGCTTCGATGGTTGCAGGGTGCCTCGCGCGAACCTCCTCGGGTGCCCCGGCGACGGCCTCAACATCCTGCTCGCGTCCTTGAACAGATCGCGCCCCAGCATTGCCGCCCATGCGCTTGGCATCGCGAGCGCCGCTTTCAGGGACATGGTCGCATATATGAACGAGCGGCGGCAGTCGGGGCGACGAATCGTCGACTTCCAAGCAAACCAATTCCTTCTCGCTGACCTTGCGACCGATCTTGCCATGGCGGAGCTCTGGCTGGATCGTCTGGCCGAACGGATCGACGCTGGGGACAAGGACTTCGGCCTGGAGGCGTCGATGGCCAAGATGCGAGCCTCCGATGTCGCCAACCGCATCGCCGCCGAAGCGGTGCAGATGCACGGCGGTTACGGTTATTGCAGCGACTTCCGGGTCGAGCGCCTCATGCGCGACGCCAAAATCACCCAGATCTGGGAAGGCACGAACCAGGTCCATCGTCAGCTCATCGGACGGAGCTTCGCAGCAAAATGACAAAAGCCATCAAGACGGTCGGGATCTGCGGCGCGGGTGGCACCATGGGCGCGGGTATCGCGCTCGTCGCCGCACGCGCCGGGTTCACAGCGGTATGCTTCGATCGATCCGACAGCGTCCTCGAGCAGGCGGCGAAGCAATCCGCCGGTTTTCTCGACAAATCGGTCGCACGAGGCAAGCTTGACGCCGCCAAGCGCGACAGCATCCTCGCATCGATGTCTCATACCACCAGAATCGACGCCCTCGCGCACTGCGATCTGGTCATCGAGGCGGTGTTCGAAGATCTCGCAGTCAAGCGCGAGCTGCTCGGCCGGCTCGACTCAGCATGTGCCGAGGACACGATTTTCGCCTCGAATACCTCGACGCTGTCCATCACCGAGATCGCGTCGGGCTCAAAGCGGCCGGAGCGTGTCGTTGGCATGCATTTCTGCCTCCCTGCACAATTGATGAAGTTGATCGAAATGTCGCCCGGCATCCTCACGTCCGAGGAAACGTTCCGGACCGCTTGGCAATGGACGGAAGCTTGCGATCAGACCCCGGTGAAAACTCAGGACAAACCCGGCTTCATCCTCAACGCGCTTCTCGTGCCGTTCAACAACGATGCGATCCGGGCGGTGGAGGCCGGCGTGGCGGAGCCTGCCGACATCGATCGCGCCATCAAAGTCGGCCTCGGGTACAAGATGGGTCCGCTCGAGTTGATCGACATGATCGGTCTCGACACCCAGGTGCGCCTTTGCGAGGCGTTCTATCCGATCACTTTCGATCCGAGGGCCGCGACGCCACCTCTGTTGAGGCGGATGGTGGCCGCGGGCCTGCTCGGGCGGAAGTCGGGCAGAGGTTTCTTCACCTATCAAGGCAACTCCATGTTTGGAGCATGAACACCATGCGCTATGCGTTTGTGAAATTCAAACCGAGCCGTTCCTTTCCCGACGACGATTCCTTTTTCTGCGGCCGATCCGAACCGGATGCGTCGGACGTCGTCATCTACAGCGGGACCCGGTTCAAGCCCAATCCGGCCAAAGCCGCGCTCCTGATCGAACTGCAGCACGAATGCCTCGGTGAGCATGTCGACGATCGAGATCAGGCAAGCGCCAACGTGCTCGGATTTGCCCGTTATCGGAACGGAGACGACAAGCCGTCGAAGCTCGTTGAATTGGTGCGGCATTCCAACACTAGCGAGCGGGCTGTCGCCGCGGCGCGAGAGTTGTTCACCGCAGCAGGATTCGAAGCGGTCGTCTGCAGCGATCAAGCGGGTCGGATCATCGATCGTCTCGTTATCCCGAAATACAATGCGGCGCTCCGCTTCCTGGACGAGGGGCTCGCCAGCCAGGCCGACATGGATCTGACCTGCAAGCTCGGACTCGGTTACCCTGACGGCCCCATCGAGCGCGTCATTCGCGGTGGCCTCGCCAATCACTATCGCGCCAGCAGGGCGTTGTTCGAAGCTTATGGCACTCCAGCGTTTGCGCCGCCGCGGCGCGCAAGCGTCGCGTATAAGCGCGACAGGACGGGAAGCTAAGTCGCAGTGTCAGTCCGCTCGTCTTGGCCATCAATCGTAACCATTCCGTCGGTTTCACACCGTCGGGTGCAGAGCGAGCGTGACTCATGAACTGCATGAGCGGGAGATAGAAAATGTCAAAGGGATATTGGGTCGGATTGGTCGATGTCAGCGATGCTGAAGCGTACAAGGCTTATGTTCGCGAGAACGCGATTGCCTTCAAGAAATATGGCGCGCGGTTCCTCACTCGCGGCGGAAAAGTCGAGAAGGTTGAAGGCTCGCCGCGATCGCGTGTCGTGGTGATCGAGTTTCCTGACTATCAGACTGCGCTCGATTGCTATCGGTCTCCAGAATACCAGCGGGCGAAAGCGCTGCGCGACAACGTTTCCATCGCCGATCTCGTCGTCGTCGAACGCTACGATGGATTGCAGCCGGGTCAGGTTTCGTAATTTGGGCAACTAGCCAGATGGTATGCGATGTGATCGCAATGTCGCGCCGCGTACCTGGTTCTTGCGGGCCATCTGCTCAATTCTCTCGTTCGGGAATCGCGAAAATTCGCCATGAACGTTCGTTCGCCCGATACCAACAAAAATACCAACAAAACGGACTGCTGCAGTGAGTACCCGCCTTTGCTGCCGCAAACTTTTGCGTGTACTTTCAATACGTCGCGAAAATTTTTCCCCAAAAATCAGGAATCGAACTAAGGCCTTAAGCTATTGTTATTGCTAGTATTTTCAATCTGGTGCCCCTGGCCGGAATCGAACCAGCACTCCTTGCGGAACTCGATTTTGAGTCGAGCGCGTCTACCAGTTCCGCCACAGGGGCCTTCGGTCGCGGGGCAGAAGCCCGGTGCGGCGAAGCGGGCGGAATATAGCGGGCGGCCTGCGCGGGTCAACCCGCGCGGATGTGATTGTGGCGTGTCTCGACACTTAAACCGCGGCGGGATAGGACGCTGGTGCCTGTTTGAGCATGGACCCATGCTCCGGAGAACGTCTGTGACGCTCAACGCCGCCGCCCATTCGTTGCCTGCGCGCCTTTCCGCCGATCCCGCGCTGGTCGCGGCGCTGGCGATTGCGTTCATTGCGGCGGATACGCTGGCGGGCGCATGGTTCTTCCAGCTGGTCTTGGACATCCGCCCCTGTCCGCTCTGCCTCGAACAGCGCTACGCCTATTATCTGGCGGTCCCGCTCGGCCTCGTGGTGGCGTTTGGGGCCTACCGGGGGGCGCCGAGGCCGGTGCTGCTGGCGGGCCTCGCCATTCTTGCGCTCGCCGCGCTCGCCAATGCCGGGCTTGGCGCCTACCACGCCGGCGTCGAATGGAAATTCTGGGAGGGCCCGACCGATTGCTCCGGCCCGGTCGTCGATCTCGGCAGCGCCGGCACGCTGCTGCAGCGGCTCGACAGCGTCAAGGTGGTGCGCTGCGACGAGGTGCAGTGGCGCTTCCTCGCTCTTTCGCTCGCCGGCTACAACGTGCTGATCTCGCTGTTGATGGCGGTGACGGCCGTGTGGGGCATCGTCTCGGCGAAGCGGGCTACGTAGATCATCCGGGCTACGAGCTGATTTGTTTGGCGCGCAAGCGTGACGTCATGCAGCAACCTGCGACAAACTGGCACGACGGGCAAATCACTTCTGATTTTCCGAAATCGTGTCAAGCCCGGGAATCAAAAATATTCCGCTTTCGTTCTCACCCAAATCAACCCCATAACTCCGCCCGTCTCACGGCGGATGAGGGGCGCTTCGCGATCGTCACGAA
>Ga0081540_1003532_pt1 | contig 12320 bp, 11 predicted proteins | sample TabmetS2T1R1_FD_71024 | JGI IMG/M metagenome (GOLD analysis project Ga0081540, IMG submission 71024) | Tabebuia heterophylla rhizosphere microbial communities from the University of Puerto Rico - S2T1R1 | ecosystem: Host-associated > Plants > Roots > Rhizosphere ...
AAGCCTGCCCTTTTTTAGTTTGCGATCAACAACTTTACTCTGTTGCAGGGCTTGCCGGAACGTTCTTGGCCGTGGTCGTCTTCTGTGCGTCTGCCTTCTCAGCGGTTTGTTCGAGAGTCGTCGCCTGGGGCATGTAGGTGAGAGCCTGATTGACCATTGGATCCCATGCTGCACGTACCCTCAAACCCTCCACCTGCCCGAACTGCGTGGTAAAGATTTCAGCTTTGATGTTCGCCTTCACCCAGTCGATTACCGCATTCAGTTCTTGATCGGTATAGCTGATCTCCTGCGAGCCAATGAATTGCTTGAATTCCGTCATTACGCCGTCATCGACCTGAAAGTCCTTTGGGACGCTTCGATTGGCGAGGTAATGCTTGGCGAAATTGAAGAAAGCGTAATGGGTCAGCAACTCTTCCTGGATGTGCGTAGACTTCGGCGTGTCGATCTTGTAGTCCGGCGTGATGCCGCCACCGCCGTACACGGTTCTTCCGGAATCCGTCAGCTTGACTTCGCGGTCTTTCGCGTCCTGGGGTTGGTCGTGGTTGTAGTAGTAGTCATAAAGCGAGACGCCGCTGTAATTGCGCTGAATCAGTCGCCCGCTGGGGGTGTAATAGTGATAAGTGGTAAGCGCGAGACCAGTATTGTCAGACAGTTGATAAACCGTCTGCACCAGGCCCTTTCCGAAGGTCGTTTCACCCACTACGATGGCGCGGTCATGATCTTGTAGAGCGCCGCTGACAATCTCAGCAGCCGATGCCGTCCCATGATTCACGAGAACGACAATCGGATAATTTCTGCCATTGTTGCCGTGCATTGCGTGGTAGGTCTGTTCGGGAAATGCACGCCCACGCTGAGAGACAATGACCTGACCCTTTTTCAGGAACTTATCGCAAGTGGATACGGCTTCGGTGAGCAGTCCGCCGGGATTTCCCCTGAGATCAAGTATCAGCCCCTTCATATCCGGACCGAAACTGTCGAGCGCATCTGCCACTTCGCGGCCGGTTGCTTCCTGGAACTGGGTGATATGGATATAGCCAATCCCTGGGCGAATCTCCTCTTTAAGATCGATACTTGGGTGCGGAATCTCGTCACGAACCAGATCGAAAGCAAGAGGGGCAGCAGCACCCTCACGGGAAACCGTCAGGTGAACATGCGTGCCTTTGGGCCCCTTGAGCATGTTGGCTACTTCTTCTGAATTTAGGTTATCGGTGGATTTTCCATCCACTGAAACAATCACATCGCCGGGACGAACGCCCGCCTTATAAGAAGGAGTTCCCTCGTAAGGGTAAAGGACAACGATCCGCTGTACGCCGCCAACGCTTTGTGGCTGGATCGTCATTCCCACGCCGTAGTACTTGCCATGCTGGTCTTCACGCATCCTGGCGTAGGCTTTAGGATCGTAGAAATTCGAATGCGGGTCGAGCACTCGCAGCATTCCCGGAATCGCGCCATCATAGATGGCTTTGTCTGGTTTGTCGCCATCAAGAGGCTCGGCGTAGTTCTGCGCGACCATGTCATAAACGCTCGTAAATGACTTGAGGCTGTCGCGGAATTGCGATTCGTCAGAACTGGATTGCGCGCCAACTTTTTGGCTGACAATCATGCCTGCAAGGCCGCAGGCGGAAAAAAAGATAACTAAAGAGAAGATAGTGCGTTGAGTGCGAGAATGCATGATTGCGAGGACCCTCGGAGCAATCCTTGTGGAAAGTATAGCAAGCCAATGGAGAAAGAGTTCTCGGGTTATCGCATTTTTGCTATCCGTTGGCTAAAACGAGCCGTCCTTTCATTAGCGGATTCGCGTTCGTGTCCCTCTAGTGTTTAGAATGACGGTAGCGCTACCGCACCATTGAGGAACTGATCCCGAGATGGTGGCTCAATCTCAAGTTGAGACGTATTCACATGATTTATCGATCCTTACCCCGTCCAGTCGCACTTGCAACAGGCATTGTCTTCCTGGTCATTCCGGCTCTTGGCCAGACCTCTGCCAAAACGCCAACTCCAGCGGCTCCTCAGTCGCCATATCAGGGTACGGTGGTCGAAGAGATCGTCGCGCGCGTCAATGATCAGGTCATCAGTAAGTCGGACTACCAAAGAGCCGATCAGGAGTTGCAGTCTCAGGCCCAGCAACAGGGATGGTCGCAACAGCAGCTTTTTGAAGCAAGACATGACCTGCTCCGCGATCTGGTCGACCAGCAGCTGCTTTTGTCCAAAGGCAAAGAACTGGGGATCACGGGCGAAACGGAAACAGTTAAGCGGCTCGATGATATTCGCAAGCAAAACCACCTGGACAGCATGGACGATCTGCAGAAAGCCGCAGAGGCGCAGGGTGTTTCCTTTGAGGATTTTAGGCAGCATATCAAGGACGGAATCATCTCGTCCTCTGTAATCCGCGATGAGGTTGGCAGACATCTCAACCTCAGCCAATCCGATGTCCAGAAGTACTATGACGCGCACAAGGCGGACTTTGACAGGCCCGAGCAGGTGCGTCTGAGTGAGATTCTCATTCCGACTGCGAATGCGGATGATGCTGCTCAGGTAGCAGCGGCGCAGCAGAAGGCCGACGATGTCGCTGCAAAGTTGAAATCGGGTTCGGACTTTGCTCAATTGGCCAAGACAGAGTCAGGCGGCCCCACAGCGGCACAAGGTGGAGAGTTGGGTGAGTTCCGTCGTGGGCAGTTGGCGAAAGTGCTCGAAGATCAGACTTTCAATCTGAAACCTGGCGAATATACCCAGCCGATTCGCACCAAACAAGGATTTGTGATCCTTAAGGTGACCGAGCATGTTCAAGGCGGCGTGCAGTCACTCAAAGATGTTGAGCCACAGGTGGAAGATGCGCTTTATAGCCAGAAGATGGCTCCGGCGCTTCGCCAGTACATGACTCGCTTGCGCGAACAGTCCTACCTTGACATCAAACCCGGATACGAAGATTCGGGCGCCAGCCCCAATGAAAGCAAACCGAGCTACAGCGCCTACGCGCCTCCGACTGGAAAGAAGAAGCAGCATGTAGAACGGACGCGCTTCCGTAAGAAGTCGGCTAAGCCCAAGCCGACGACAGAGACGGCGAGCGCGCCCGCGAATGTGCCGACGCTCGCGGATGTGCCGCAGGGCAATGCATCTCAAGCTACGACGACTGCACAAACGTCAGGCGCCACAACGGCAGGCGCAACGCCAACCCAGTCGGCCGCTCCTGCGCCAGCAACCGCCAAGAACTCGCAAGTTGCCAGTTCCGGTGTCGAGAAGCCGGGCAAAAAGGAGAAAATCCGTTTCGGCCAGGCACCGCGCGAAACTCTTCCGGCTGCTCCTACGAAGACAGAGGATGCAGGCGCAGGCAACGCCGAGGTTGCAAGCAGCAATGTTCCGCAGAATATGCAGGTCGTGGGTCCTGATGGAACTGTAGAAAACCAGCAGGTCGAAGAGAAGAAGGAGAAGACGAGATTCTCCGCACGCGCCAAGGAACCGAAGCAGAAGAAGAGCAAGGACAAAACGGATCCATTTGCTCCGGCAGCAGAGAGCCAGGATGAACTTGCTACTCGTCAGGAACAATCGACTCCGCTTGGACTGAATGGCGATACATCCAAGCCGAAAAAGGAGCCGAAGCCAACAGAGAAGACTCGCCTTTCCGATAAAGCCAAGGAGAAAGAGGAGCCAAAACCTGAGCCGGTGCCGAATCCCGAGGGTCAGCGCACGCCGCCTGCTCCCACACCTGCGCCGACGAATGGAGCACCTTCTTCCCAGCCATAGAACATAATGATGAAAGACCTGTTCATCGCAGATCTAGGTAAGTTTGAGAATCAGGTGGTGACAGGCTTCTTTGCTGTCTCTGTAAAGCAGGTGCGCGGCAAAAAGGACGGCGCGCCTTACTTTGCTGTGACACTGTGCGACCGCACCGGACAAATTGAATGCCGTATGTGGGAGATCGCAGAAGCTCAACCTTTTGATGTTGGAGAAGTTGTCAAAGCGCGCGGAACGATTTCGCGCTACCAGGACCGGCTGCAATTCACCATCGACCGAATTCGCAGGGCTATTCCTGAGGAATACGATCTGGGAGATTTTGTTCCCAAGACAGAACGTGACATCGAGGAATTGTGGGCAGAACTCAATGGTTACGTCTCCAGTTTTACGAATGCACATTTGCAGGCTCTGCTCCGCGCCTTCCTTGATGATCCCCTGATTTCTGCTCCACTCAAAAGCGCTCCCGCTGCTAAGAGCATGCATCACGCCTGGATTGGCGGTCTGTTAGAGCACGTGGTCTCCTTGCTTGGCATCAGCGATCTTGCGGCGCGCCACTATCCAGAGATCAATCGCGACTTGCTCCTCACCGGCGTAGTGCTCCACGATATTGGAAAACTGCACGAACTGCAGTGGGGAACCAGCTTCGACTACTCGCTTGAAGGCCAACTCATCGGCCACATTTCGATCGGCATCTCCATGGTCGAGAAAAAGCTGGCCAGCCTGCCAGACTTCCCGGAAAAGCTGCGCCTATTGGTCGAGCACATTATCCTGAGTCATCACGGCAAGTACGAGTTCGGTTCTCCCAAACTGCCCATGATTCCCGAGGCGCTGCTGTTGCATTATCTCGACGACCTTGATGCCAAGATGCAGACTATGCGTAGTGAGTTTGCGCGTGCCGAAGCGCAGGGCCGTGCTCCCGGGGAACTGACGGATTGGGTGCGGGCTCTTGCGCGACCGATCCTGAATACATCCGGGTATCTGGAAGAACAGACGCCGCCCTCAGAAACGAAACTGGAGGAGGAAGCCAATGCCTTACCTGCTGAAGACTGAGCCAACCGTGTATTCGCTAAGTGATCTGGAACGCGAGAAGGAAACCGTGTGGGATGGCGTGACAAATCCCGCTGCAGTTCGATTTCTTCGGAGCATGAAACCAGGCGAGAAGCTGGTGATCTATCACACTGGAGATGAGCGGACGGCGGTTGGCACTGCAAAAGTGGTGTCAGTCGATGCAGAAAATCCGAAGTCGCCCATCGTGCGCATCAAAATGGGCGAGCCATTGAAGACGCCGCATACGCTCGCGGAGATCAAGGCGCATAAGCTCTTTGCTGATTCCCCATTAGTCAGCCAAGGCAGACTATCAGTCGTTCCTCTTACAGAAGCGCAGTACTCCTGGTTGACGGGCGAATAAAAGCTCTGTGCGCTGCGCTACAATCAAAACTGGCACAGTACGCACATGTTACGTTTTTCTACTGCAGGTGAGTCGCACGGCGAGAGTCTGATTGCTCTTATTTCAGGTCTGCCGGCCGGTGTTGACGTCGATATAAATTTCATCAATCGTGAGCTCTGGCGCCGCCAACAGGGCTATGGCCGCGGCGGCCGCATGCGCATCGAGCAGGATACGGCTCGCATTCTCTCTGGCGTGCGGCATGGAAAGACGATCGGCTCGCCAATTGCAATTGAAATTGAAAACCGCGACTGGAAGAACTGGACGGATATTCTTCCGGTCGAGGTCGGCGACCCTACCAAGCATAAAGCTGTCGCATCACCGCGCCCAGGGCATGCTGACCTTGCAGGCGCGCTGAAATATGATTTTCCCGATGCTCGCTATGTTCTCGAGCGGGCGTCTGCTCGCGAGTCCACGGCGCGCGTAGCCGCCGGCGCAGTTGCGAAGCAACTCCTGCTACAACTAGGAATCGATGTTGCGAGCCACGTAATTCGTGTTGGTCATGCGCAACTGGAACGGGACGCAAGCTGGAACGAAATTTCAGCTCTGCGTGCAAAGGATGAAGTTCTCCTGAACTGTATCGACGCCGTTGCGGAAGAGCGTATGAAGGCGGAAGTCGACAAGGTGCTGCGTACGGGTGACACGGTTGGCGGTGTATTTGAAGTTGTGATTCATGGAGCCCCCGCAGGCATCGGCACGCACACGAACTGGGATGAGCGTCTAGACGGCATCCTGGCGCAAGCGGTTATGTCACTGCAGGCGGTAAAGGCAGTTGAGATCGGCCGCGGAGTCACTGCTGCGGAATCCTTCGGTTCAGATGTTCACGATGCCATTGGCTACAGTAGTGAATTGGCGAATGGTCGGCACACGCGGTTTACGCGCGATCACAATAATGCGGGCGGCGTCGAAGGCGGTATCTCCAACGGGGAGGATGTGATCGTGCGCGGCTACCTTAAGCCGATTTCAACGTTACGGAGACCACTTCAATCTGTACGTTTTGATACCCGGGAGATTACGAAGGCTGCTTACGAGCGGAGCGATGTCTGTGTGGTACCGGCTGCAGGTGTTGCTGCGGAAGCTATGGTTGCAATCGCGTTCGCGCGTCTGGTACTGGAGAAATTTGGCGGCGATTCTTTGCGGGAGCTGAAACGTAACTATGATGGTTACGTGGAACAGATTCGCGCCTACTGAGCTTTTAAAGAATGATTCGAGAGATCATCAAATATCCTGATCCGATTTTGCAGAAGCCCACCGAACCGGTTACCGAGTTCAATGCTGAGCTACAATCCCTGGTCGATGACATGTTCGAGTCGATGTATGCGGCTCAAGGCATCGGGTTAGCTGCACCCCAGATAGGCATTTCCAAACGGCTCACGGTCATCGATCTGAGTTTCAAAAAGAATCCGGAAGAGAAAATCGTTCTCATAAATCCGAAGATCATTCACAAGGAAGGTAAGCAGAATGAAGAGGAAGGCTGTCTTAGCCTTCCTGAGATTCGGGAAAAAGTATCGAGAGCGACTAAAGTACGGGTACAAGCACAAGATGTCCACGGGAATTCATTTGAAATGGACGGAGAAGAATTGCTAGCCCGCGCCTTTCAACACGAAATCGATCATCTGGACGGAATACTCTTCATATTTCGGGTAAGTGCACTCAAGCGCGATCTGCTTATGCGCAAGATTCGCAAAATGCAGAAAAATGGCGAGTGGTGAGCGATGCGCCTTGTCTTTTGCGGTACACCGCAGTTTGCTGTGCCTACGCTCAAGGAGATCCTGCGAGTCGGCCATGACATCCCGCTTGTAGTCACGCAACCCGACCGTCCCAGCGGACGGGGTATGCAGGTTGTTGCCTCGCCGGTAAAACAAGCCGCCTCTGACGCCAGACTGCGCATAGCCCAACCTGAGAGAATCAAAAACAACCTAGATTTTCGTGCTCAACTCGAAGCGATCCAACCTGATGCGATCATCGTTGTTGCCTACGGTCGCATCATTCCGAAATGGATGCTTGAACTTCCACGATACGGAAACATTAACCTGCACGCTTCTTTGTTGCCGCGCTATCGTGGTGCTGCACCCATTCAATGGGCAGTGGCAAATGGTGAACCTGTAACGGGTGCGACAACCATGCGTATAGACGAGGGCCTGGACACGGGCGATATGCTTCTGCAGCGTGAGCTGCCGATCGCTCCCGATCAGACTTCAGAGGATATTCTTCCATTGCTTGCGGCAATGGGAGCGCCACTGATGGTTGAAACGTTGGAAGCCTTGAAAGCAGGTACGATTGCACCCAAAAAACAGGATGATACCCAGGCAACGCTCGCGCCAATTCTGAAACGAGAAGATGGCTTGATGGATTTTGCACGTCCCGCTATGGAGATCTACAACCGGTGGCGCGGTTTTCAACCTTGGCCGGGTGCCTATACATACTTGCGCGGCAAGAAACTAGTTGTTCACCGGCTGTTTCCGATAGAACTGCGCGGTGAACAGAGCAATCCGTGTGAAGTTCGCGTAGAACACGATCGTCTCTTTATCGATTGCGGAAGAAATAGCCGTATCGAAGTATTTGAAGTGCAACCCGAAGGCAAGAAGCGCATGCCGGTGGCAGACTTTCTGCACGGATACCAGCTGAAGAGTGGCGATCGGCTGGAATGAGCAAAGTTGCACCCGCTCGTGCCGCAGCCTTCGACGTCCTGCTGACATTGGAGCACGGTTCAAGTCACAGTGACGAATTGTTGTACCAGCCTACAATCGGCAAACTGTCTCCCCAAGATCGCAATCTGGCAACCAACTTGATAATGGGTTCTTTGAGGTGGCAGCTTGCTATCGATGCTCGCGTTGCTGGCCTGCTGAACCAGCCGCAAAGGAAGCTTGATGCGGCAGTGCGAATCGCACTACGCCTGGGTACCTTTCAGCTGGTCTATCTTGATCGCATTCCCGTCTACGCCGCGATTGGAGAAAGCGTAGAACTAGCGAAGGCTACTGGCAACAAGTTTGCCGCACGCATGGTGAATGCGGTTTTGCGCAAAATTGCGGAGCAACCAAAGACAGAGGAAGTACCTAAAGTAGTAAGCAGCGGGGAGCTAGCCTCATATTATGCACACCCGCAGTGGCTGGTCGACCGATGGGTTGAGAATTTCGGAATTCAATCGGCGGCGAAAATTTGTGAATACGATCAGCAACCAGCGCCCGTATTTGTTCGATTGATCGAATCCGAAGCAGAAAACGAATTACTCCAAGAAGGTATCGAGCTTGCTCCAGCAAGTTTCTTGTCAAATGTTCGAAGAATAGTGAAGGGCGATGTTTCATCAACTGCTGCCTTCCGTAACGGCCTGGTGCGGATTCAGGATGAAGGCTCACAGTTGGTTGCGGAGATTGCAGGGCACGGTAAGCAGATCCTCGATGCTTGCGCTGCACCCGGTGGCAAGACTGCGATTCTTGCAGAACGCAACCCAAATGCTAGGATTGCCGCCTGCGATATCAGTAAGAGGCGCCTCAGGGCAATGCAGAGCATGCTGCGGAGCAGGGGGAATATCGATTTCAGGCTGGCAGATGTTGCAAACCTTGATTTGAAACCGGAGTATGATCTCGTTTTGTGCGACGCGCCGTGCAGCGGCACCGGAACATTGGCTCGTAACCCAGAAATTCGCCATAGGCTGAAACAAGAAGAGCTAAGTCGACAACATGATCGACAAGTGTCGATCCTTTCTTCCGTAATGCGTGGTGTGAGAATCGGAGGCCGCCTGATTTACTCAACCTGTTCTCTGGAGCCCGAAGAGAACGAAGCGGTAGTTCAGGAGTGCCTCGATCGTTTTAAGGAATATAGGCTCATTCCTATCGATCAAGAAGTTAAGCGTCTGGAACGCGCGGAAGCCATTACTCAAGAGGGCGCGGAGAAGTTGCGTGATACAGCGTTGAAAGACGGCTGTTTGAGGACACTTCCAGGAGTGCATGCGTGCGATGGTTTCTTTGCAGCCTTGTTCGTGCGGTGGAACTAACGCGCAACTGTTAGCTGGACTGGAATGCCTGCATCGACGCGATGACCGGCGAGCGGAACCTGGCCGATCACGGTTCCAGGAGGCGCAGACGCCGATGCAGCCTGCGCCGTATTTCCCGGGGTAAGGGAGGGAATGTTGATCGAGACATCAATGGGGGCTGCCAATCTGAGTCCAGCGCGCGTTATGGCTGATGCAGCAGTTGCGAAAACCTGACCGGTAAGGTCAGGCATTACGATCCCATCTTCAGAGGCGGAAATATTATCTGCAACCAATAAGCTCAAGCTGGGTCGCTCTACTCCTTCTGCATCTGGTGCGGGATTTTGAGCAATAACGGCGCCGGCAGATGCGCCTATAGAGGGCATATGTGCCACGTTTCCCAGGTCCAGTCCAGCACGACGAAGGGCGATCGTAGCAGCTCTTTCGGGCTGGCCAATTACATTTGGAATTGCTATCCGTTGTGGCCCCAAACTCTCGGTAACGCGAACGCGCCATTCGCGGCGGACAATTGTACCCAAAACGGGAGATTGCGTCAGAACACGACCGGCTGGCATCTCTGCGCTGTAGAAGCGATTGTCTACACTTAGATTTAGCTCCAGGGACGCAGCCTTACGCATTGCGTCAGCCATTGCCAGCCCTCTGAAGTCAGGTACCGAAACTTCGGTTCCATGGATGGCAAAGTGCATAGTAGTAACTGCCGAGAGTAGAGCTACAACGCATAACAGCAACATGACCAGCGCGAAGCGAAAGAACCGAATCATTCGGTGCGGACCCCGTCGACATATTCAATGACGAATTCAATTTTGGCACTCTTCTCAAGCATTCTTGAGACTGAGCAGTACTTGTTCTTCGAAAGAGCTACGGCGTCTTCTGCTGCTTTTTTCGAGACTGTGCCGCCAACGCGATAAATTAGACGGATATGTGTGAATGTACGCGGGGGGGCAGGTGCCTGCTGCGCTTCTGCAAACACCACAAGGCTGGTGAGTGGCTCGCGTTTTTTTTGCAAGATACTGACCACATCGACCGACGTACAAGCGCAGAGTGCAGTCAGCACCGCTTCCATTGGGCTTGGACCGGAAATGTGGGACCGGTCCGTATCAAAGCGGATGAGATGACCACTCTCGGAGCGTCCATCATATTGGGTGCCCCCTTTCCATTCAGCATTGGCGATCATGATTGGCGGCTTTCCTCTCAGTGATGATGATTATCTGTGGCAGGTTCGGGATGAATCAGAACGCGATACACCTCGGGACATTCGACTTTGAAACGATCCTCCAGCGCGGTGATTACGTCATGTACTCGACGCATCTCCATCGCGTCGGGAAGGGTGCAGTGGCAGGAGACCTGTATTTTGTCACCCATTCTTCCAACAACAACTTCGTGAATGTCGATGATCTCCGGCAACAACGAGGCTGCGTGACGCAGATGTTTTTCAATCAAGCGATTTTTTGTAACTAACACTGGGCGTTCAATCGTTGCCGGTTCACTTTCGATATGGGTCAGCACTGACTCGATCTGCGGCAGTTCGGCACAAATTTCTTCTTCGAGGCGCCGAACAAACGCGTGTGCGTCGCGCAGGGTCATCTTCTCTGCGACTTCAATGTGCTGTTCAACGCGCAGCTTGCCATCCAGGGATTGGATGCTTACATCGTGCAAGACGACGTTATTGCGGGCGGCTACAGCGCGCACTTTGTCGAAGATGCTTTCTGCAACGTCTGGTTTTGGCACCGTATGGATAACAACATCCGCGCCTGGCAAAACACGCTGAACCGCTTCGGTTGCGTCCTTTACAAGCTCCTCGGTTCGCTGGAAGGTCAACTGCCGGGAAAGCGAGAGGGTTAAGTCTGCAAAATAGGAATTTCCAGAGCGCCGCATGCGGGCTTGATCGACGGAGAGCACACCTGGTGTATGGTGAACTTCACTAAGTACACGTCGGCGTATATCTATCGGCACGGCATCTACCAGTGCTCCTACAGTGCGATAAGCCAGTTTGCTGCCGAAATACAGAATCATGAGCGAAACACAAATGGCGGCAAAGGGATCGGCCAGCCGCAGCCAGGATATTTGTAAATGCGATCCCAGCCATGATGCGCACAGGCCGAGAAAAACTGCGATCGTCGACCAGATGTCAGAAGCAAAGTGCAGCGCATCGGCTTCCAGGGCCTGGGAGCTGTATTTGTTGGCGACAGCCATGAGCTGGCGCGAACGCCAATAATCCACAGCTATTGAAAGCCCGAGTACCAGAAACGGCCATAAGGAATATTGGATTGCAACTGGATGAAGGAAGATTCGGCTGATGGCTTCATACGTGATCCAGATGCTTGATGCCAGCATGAGGAACGTTTCAACAAATGCAGAGACATTCTCGATCTTGCCGTGTCCGTAAGGATGATTTTCATCCGCTGGTTTATCGGAGACGCGAACGGAGAGAAACGTCAACCCAGCACCCGCAAGATCTATTCCGGAATGAGCTGCATCGGAAAGCATTCCCAGGCTGCCAGTAAGGAAGCCAGTAACGAGCTTTAACAGCGTCATTGCACTTGCCGCCAACATGGACACCATAGCCACAGAGCGTTTTTCTGTGCGTGCCCGGACGGCGTTGGCTGTTGTCGTGGCCTGTGGCATGGCAGTTTGAATCACTAGGGTTTCACACCACGATAGAGCCCGGCAATCCCGAAGCTATAAGGCTGCCAGGAGACCTCCCTAAATCCGGTATCGGATATCTCCTGTTGCATCTCGTCTGGTGGCGGAAAGCGATGTACTGATGCAGGGAGATAAGCATATGGTCCTGCGATGCCGGAGATACGTGATCCGATTGCAGGCACGATGCGACGAAAATAGAACGCATAGGCCTTTCCGAGCAAGCCACCGGGTTCGCTGAAATCGAGAATGCCGAACTGGCCGCCGGGTCGCAGAATGCGGTGAAACTCTTTGAGGCCTGAGCGATAGTTCGTCAGATTTCGGAATCCGAATGCAGTTGTAATCAAATCGAGAGAAGAAGAGGCAAGAGGCAGCTGCAATGCATCGGCTTCAACCGCAAAAATATTGTGATTTGCAAATTTTGCCTTCCCGCGGATTAACATCTGATGCGAAAAATCCGCGGCCAGTATCGGCTTGCCATTTGCAGGACGATGCTGGAGAAGCGCCATCGTC
>Ga0081540_1003533_pt1 | contig 12320 bp, 12 predicted proteins | sample TabmetS2T1R1_FD_71024 | JGI IMG/M metagenome (GOLD analysis project Ga0081540, IMG submission 71024) | Tabebuia heterophylla rhizosphere microbial communities from the University of Puerto Rico - S2T1R1 | ecosystem: Host-associated > Plants > Roots > Rhizosphere ...
TTCCCCGTCGTCCCCCGCAGCCGGAGCGACGGCAGCGAGCGGCCCGGCAGGTGGTCGGCGGCGCCGTCGTCCTCGGGGGCCGGAAGGTCGTCGGGCAGCGTGTAGGGGTCCGCGCCCGGCACTAGTCCGCCGACCGGGCGGCGCCGGCGATGACGTTGACGAAGTTCTCGAGGTGCTTGGTCGTCCAGCACTCGAAGGCGCCGTCGCAGTAGGGCTCGTACGCGGCCATCACGGAGTCGCCGTAGTTCCAGTAGAGCTTCGGCTCCGGGTTCAGCCAGAAGGTCCGGCCCGCGTGCTCGGCGATCGCGCCGAAGGTCGAGGCGTGCGGCTCGCGTCCGTTCGTGCGGGCGTCGCCGAGGACGATCACGGTGGAGCGGGGGCCGAGCTCCTCGGCGATCTCCTCGCCGAACTCGAGCCAGACGCGCCCGTAGTCCGTGTAGCCCGAGACGTCGGCGACGCCGCCCTCGGACGAGACCCTCTCGGAGATCTTCCGGAAGTCGCGCTCGTGCTCGAAGATGTCCGTCACCTCGCTGATCCGCTCGATGAAGACGAAGCTGCGCAGCTTGCGGAACGAGTCGTGCAGGGCGTGCAGGACGGAGAGGAAGAAGACGCTGGCCGAGCTGACCGAGGTCGAGACGTCGCAGAGCACGTAGATCTCGGGCCTGCGCGGGCGCTTCGGCCGGTAGCGCAGGCGCAGCGGAACGCCGCCGGTCTCGAGCGACGCACGCATCGTCCGGCGAACGTCGACCTGCTGCCCGCGGGCTCGACCGCGCGCTTCGTGGCCGAGGGTGGCGATCCGCCGCTTCAGCTGGGCGACCGCCCGGTGGACGGCGGCCAGGTCCTGCGCGGGGCTGGTGGGCAGGGTGCGATCGAGCTCCGCGAGCGGCCTCGAGGGGGGCAGCTTGCCCGTCCGCTCGATCGTCGCCCGCTCGAGCTCGCGGCGGAGGTAGCGCTCGAACCGCTTGACGTTCTCCGGGTCGAGGGCCTGCCGATCACCATCGTCGCGGCGGCCACCGGTCTGGAGGCCGAGGGCGCGGCGGATGCGCTGCACGTCCACGCCGATCACGCCCGACCGCTCGCCCCGCCTGCCGAAGGCGGTCATCGCGAGCCGGGCAAGGTCGCGCATGTCGCCGTCGTTGCCCTCCGTGATCGCGCGGCGGATCGCCTCGCGAAGCTCGTCGAGGTCGATGCGTTCTCCCGCCCCCTCGAAGCGCTCGTCCTCGATCCCGCGCTCGAGCGCCTCGGTCTCCGCTGCGCGGAAGAAGTGGCGGTCGAAGAGCAGCTCGAAGATCCTTCGATCCTCCTGGGACTTGGCGATGGTCGCGGCGAGCGATTCCCGGAAGTCGCGCTGGTCGGTCCAGCTCACCTCCTCCAGAGCTGCGAACGCGTCGAGGATCTCGGAGGTGCCGACGGCGACGCCCTCCGAGCGAAGGTCCTCGAAGAAGGCGAGCAGGCTGCTCGCGGTGGTCGACACGGCCTAGCCGCCGCGGGGCGGCGGGGTGATGCCGGGGACGCCGTCGCCCTCGAGCTTGACCGCGACGCGCTCGGCGACCAGGTCGATGTCGGAGCGGTGCTTGACGAGGATGCTCATCGAGCTCTCGAACGTATCGCGATCGATGTCGTCGGCGCCGATCAGGAGCAGCGTTCGCGCCCAGTCGATGGACTCGGCGATCGATGGCGGCTTCTTGAGGTCGAGCTGGCGGATCATGTGGACGATCTCGACCAGGTGCCTCGCGAGGCCCTCGTCCAGCTCCGGTGCATGCAGCCGCACGATCTCGAGCTCGCGGTCTACGGACGGGTAGTCGAGCCAGAGATAAAGGCAGCGCCGCTTGAGCGCCTCGGTCAGCTCGCGCGAGTTGTTCGACGTCAGCACCACGATCGGCTGCGTCCGGGCCTCGATCACGCCCAGCTCCGGAATCGAGATCTGGAAGTCCGAGAGGACCTCCAACAGCATCGCCTCGAACTCCTGGTCGGTCTTGTCGATCTCGTCGATCAGCAGGACCACCGCGTCCTCCGCGCTGATCGCCTCGAGCAGCGGGCGCGTGAGCAGGAACTCCTCGCCGAAGATGTCGCCGCGGGTCGCCTCCCAGGACCCCTCGCCGTCCCCATCTGACTCGGCCTGGATCCTGAGCAGCTGCTTGCGGTAGTTCCACTCGTACAGGGCCTTGGCCTCGTCGAGGCCCTCGTAGCACTGGAGGCGCACCAGGCGACGCCCGGTGGCCCGGGAAAGCGCCTTGGCGAGCTCGGTCTTGCCGACGCCGGCCGGGCCCTCGACCAGCACCGGCTTGCCCAGGCGCTGGGCGAGAAAGGAGACGAGGGCGGCCGCTTCGTCGGCCAGATAGCCGACCTGGCCGAGGCCCTCGCGAACCTGGGCGACCGACTGCGGCTGAGGCTCCGGCATCTCGGAGATGATAGATAGCGCCGGATGCTCGCCCTTGCCCTGCCCGACTCGCTCGGCCCCTACGCGGTCCTGCTCGCGTTGGGCTTCCTGGTGGGCTGGTACGGCAGCGGCGCGAAGAACAACTGGATCATCGCCTTCGGGATCGTCCTGATCCTGGCCGCGATCGGCCTTCTGCAGCTGGCGATCGCCACGCACAACGGGCGGGCACCGACGGGCTTCTGACGTGAGCGCCCTGGACGAGCTCGATCTCTCGCTGAAGCTCTCCAAGGAGGAGGAGGAGGAGGAGCGAATCGAGGCCGCCCAAAGGCGGCTCACCCAGCTCCGGCTGACGCTCGGCGGGCTGATCGGCTCCGGCGAGCTCGGTCCGCCGGTCTGCGTCGCCTTCGAGGGATCGGATGCCTCCGGCAAGGGGGGCGCGATCAAGCGGCTGGTCGCGCCGCTCGACCCTCGGCACGTGCGGGTCGTGCAGTTCGCCGCTCCCACTGACGACGAGAAGCGCCACCACTTTCTCTGGCGATTCTGGCCCTCACTGCCGGGTTGGGGGGGGATGGCCGTCTTCGACCGCACCTGGTACGGCCGGGTGCTCGTCGAGCGCGTGGAGGGATATGCCTCCGAGGAGGAGTGGTCGAGGGCGTACGACGAGATCAACGCCTTCGAGCGCAGCCTGGCGAACGAGGGCATGGTGCTGATCAAGTTCTGGCTGCATATCTCCGCCAAGGAACAGCTGCAGCGGTTCCAGAAGCGAGAGAAGGACCCGCTGAAGAGCTGGAAGCTGACCGACGAGGACTGGCGCAACCGCGAGAAGCGCGGTCAGTACGACCAGGCGGTGGAGGACATGGTCGCCCGGACGAGCGTCGAGCCCCACGCCGCCTGGCACCTGATCCCGGCCGAATCGAAGCCCTACGCTCGCGTGGCGGTGATCGAGACGGTGATCGCCGAGATCGAGCAGGGGATGCGCCGCCACGGGATGGAGCCGCCCGAGCCGCTCGGCGAGGGCTGAGGGACGCTCGCGGCTATTCGGGCGCCCGGGGGCGCTCGGCGTGCTCGAGCGGGCGCATCCGCAGGCCCGCGACGACGATCAGGGCAGCGCCGGCGAGGGCCACGAAGATCGCATAGTGGAGGTCGTAGGGCTCGTCGTGCCCGGCGAGCGTGAAGCGGGGCCGGTCGGCGATCCGGTAGAGCACGATGAGGACGGACCAGGAGCCCGCGAGAACGAACAGCGCCCACTCGCGGAGCGGCCGGGGCGGGACGTAGCCGCCGCCGCACTTGAGCGCCAGGAAGACGCTGGCGGCCGCCACCAGCACGAGGGCTCCCTCGGCCCAGCCGAAGGCGCCGACCCCCGTCAGCACGAGGTCACTCGAGATCGGCGACTGGTACCAGGGCAGCACGAGGCTGCCCACCATCACCGCCGCTCCGATCACCGCGATTCGCTCGTTGCCCCCGAGGCCGCGGAGGTCGCTCAGCAGCTTTCTCGAGAACGACGCCGGGCTACTCGAGCGGCTCGCGGCCACCGTAACCGCCCTCGAGGTCGTGCCAGAAGCCGACCTCGTCCTCCCCGAGCTCCCAGCAGAGATAGACCTCGCGCCCGTCGATCAGCGCCGGGAAGTCAACCAGCCCCCGGTCGATGTCACGCAGGACGAGCCCCGCCTGCTCGACCGTCTCGAGCAGCCGTCTCACCTCGAGGAACGCCACTCCGACCTTCCGTCCCTCCTCGCCGCCGCCGTTGGTCGGCGCGGCCTCCGCGAGTGCCTCGTGCGCCTCGGTGTCGGTGAGCTCGTCCCTCGCCTCACGGAGCTGGGCGAGCAGCTCCGTGAGCTGCGGCAGCAAGGCGTTCGCCTCCTCCCGGGTGAAGTGGCGCTCGTGGACGAGCTCGGTGCCCTCGTCGGTCACGCGCCGGTGGCGGTCGGTGCCGCGGCGGCCGCGGCCAGCCGTTCGCGGAGCAGATCGGCGTCTCGATCTCCGATCGTTCGCAGCTGGCCCTGGAAGGCAAGGTGCCAGTGGTCGGGTGGCCACTTCCGCACGTGTTCGAGGTCGGGGACGAGCTCCTCCGCAGCCACGAACGCATCCTCTGACAGGATCTGGACCGGTTCGGCCCGTACCCGCCACGGATAGATCTCGGGCTTTGATGCGGCGGCGGTTTTTGTGGCCGCCGTTTTCTTTGCCGGCCAGATCCGCGAGCGGTCCTCGAACATTTCCGACGTGACGCGCGCGACTCCCCCGAACGCCTGGGCCCCGGTCACGTAGAAGAAGATCTCGTCCCCGGGCTCGAACTCCTCGGCCATGCGACGGCGCCTCTCCTTGAAGCCGATCACGTCGAAGCCACGCTCGACGTTGATTCGGAAGTTCTCGAGTGACCCGGTGAGGATCCAGTTGCTGGGGCGTTCCTCTGCCACGGGGCGATTCTATGAAGCTGCCGCGCGGTCGCGAGAGACCGCTCGTCGCAGCCCGTCGAGCAGCTTCTCCACCTCACGCCTCAGGTAGCTCTTGGTGTGCAGCGCTGCCCCGACGCGGCCTCGGACGGAGCGGGCTTCGATCGGCTCGATTCCAAGCTCGACCTCGGTGAACGTGCCGTCCTGCGCCGGGGTGAGCCGCCAGTGGGCGTAGAAGCCGCTCACTTGGCACTTCAGCTTGAGCTCGTGCATGTCCTCCAGCTCCTCCACCCGAAAGGTCGTCGTGCTGGTCAGGCCGAGCGGTCCGCGAGCCTTGATGTCGAAGCTCGACCCCCTCTCGATCCTCGTCGGCATCCCGGTCACGGCCATCATGTCCGGGTCCCAGTCGGGGCCGCGTTCGGGATCGCTGAGGATCTCCCACACTGCCGGAACCGGCGCCTGGATCAGGGCCTGCTGCTTCCAGGAGGACATCAGGAGCGGACGGCGTCGCGGGCTCGTGCGGCCAGGGCGGGCGCTCCCAGCCCTTCGTACTCGGCGGCGGCCTCGTCGAGCAGGTCGCCGGCCGGGCCCGGGTCGGATTCCGTCAGCAGCCGGCCGCGAACCATCAGGCACCTGGCGGCATCGAGCGGCCGACCGAGGTCGAACCAGCGCTGCCGGGCCTCCTCGAACGCCTCCGCCGAGCTCGAGGGATCGTCCGCAGCCGCCCCGGCGGCCTCCGCCTTGGCCGCCTGGCCCACCGGGTAGTGCAGCCGGCCGGCCAGGCGCTCGGCCTCCTCGGCCGCGGCCTCCGCCTGATCGCTGCGCCCCGCCAGCGCCAGTGCCACGGCGCGGGCCGAGATCGCCTCGACGGACTGTGCGATCAGGCCGGCGCGCTCGCAGATGTCCAGGGCCCTGGCGAGCTCGGTCTCGGCTCCGGAGAGGTTGCCGCTGTCCCGGAGGGAGGCGGCGAGCCAGAAGAGGGCCGAGAAGGCCACTTCGGAGCGCCCGACCTGCTCTCCCTGCTCGTGGGCGCGGGTGTAGTACCGGATCGCGTCGTCCCAGCGGGCGTCCCTCCAGGCGAGGATCCCGCGCATCACGTCTGGGAAGCAGAGCTTGCCGTGCAGTCCCTCGCGCTCAGCCAGGCGGGCACTGGCCTCGGTGGCTCGCTCGACCTCCTCCCAGTTCGCGGCGTGCACCGCGAGCTGCCCGAGGGAGGCGTGGAGCTCGACCTGTGACGGGAGGTCTCCGACCTCCTGGGCGATCTCAAGCGCCTCCCGATAGGCGTCGGCCGCGCCCTCGTAGTCGGCCTCGGAGACTTCGAGGTGGTAGCCGAGCGTCAGCAGCGCCCGCACCGCCTCCGCGCGATCGGACTCCCTGGCGAGCGCGACGGAGCGCTCGAGGTTCTCGCGGGCCTTCTCGGAGTCCCCGATCCGGCCGAAGACCCGCCCGAAGATCCCGTGCGCCCGGCTCGCCGCGCGGGCCTCGTCGAGCCGCTCGGCGAGGCGGAGCGCCTTCTCCGACGCGTAGATCGCCAGCATGTTGTCGCCGGTGTGCATGTAGAGGGATGCGGCCTCCTCGTAGAGGCGAACGAGCTCGATGCAGGGCGGGCCGTCCTTGAGCAGGTCGATGCCGCGCTGATAGTTGTCGATCGAGGCGCGCCGCTCGCCCTTGTGCCAGAGGGCCGCACCGATCTTGCGGTGCAGGTCGGCGACGCGGGCGAGGTCCTCCTGCGAGCGGTGGTAGGAGAGGCAGCGCTCCCAGACGCCGACGGCGGCGTCGACCCGGCCCATGCGAAGCGCGACGTCGCCCTGCTTCTCGCCGATGCGGGCAACCACGTCGGGATCGAGGGACTCGGAGATCTCCAGAGCCGCGGTGTAGCGGTCGAACGCCTCGGCGTTGGAATAGAGGGCGGCCGATGCGTCGCCCGCCGCCTCGAGTGCCTCGAGGGCCTGCCCCTGCAGCCCGGCGAGCTCCGCCGGCTCCAGCCCGGCCTCCGAACCGAGCGCGGAGGCACGCGAGTAGTGCTCGGCGATCAGCCCGATGACGCCATCGGAGCGCTCACCCGCCCGCTGGCGCATGAACTCCGCGACCTGCACGTGCTTGCGGCAGCGGACGGACTTGGGAAGCATCGAGTAGGCGACGTCGCGGATGAGGACGTGCTTGAAGGCGTACTCGTGCTCCCCGGCGATCCGACTGGACGTGTTGCGAACGAGCAGGTCCTTCTCCTCGAGAGCGTCGAGGGTGCGGCCGAGGTCGAGCCCCTCCTCCGTGGCGGTCGAGGCGAGCGCGCCCTCCCAGAACGTCTGGCCGATCACCGAGGCGGACTGGAGCAGCCTGCGCTCGAGGCGCTCGAGGGAGTCGAGGCGGGCGGCGAGGAGCGACTGCACCGTGCCGGGCAGGGCGTCGGCCTCCGCCGTCCCCTCCTCGAGCAGGCGGTTGACCATCTCCTCGGCGAACAGCGGATTGCCGCCAGATCGCTCCGCCACCTGGGGGACGACCTTGGCGGCCCCGTTGCCGCTGGCCGGCAGCAGTGCCTCGACCAGCTCCTGGGTCTCTGCTGCCGTCAGCGGCTCGAGCGCGATCGTGGTGGCGTTGCGCCGGCCCCCGCCCCAGTCGGGACGGCGCTCGAGCAGCTCGTCACGGCTGAGGCAGACGAGCAGAAGCGGCGCGCGCACCCAGCGCGTCAGGTGGTCGATCAGGTCGAGCATCCCCTCGTCGGCCCAGTGGATGTCGTCGACGGCCAGAACCATGGGCTTCCGGCGCGCGATCCCCTCGACGACCGCGCGAGCGGCGGAGAAGAGCGCCTCGCGCATCCGCTGGGGGTCCTCCTCCGAGGGCCTCAGCTCCTCCGGCGGCTCGAGACCGAGAGGCAGGGCGAGCAGCGCCGCATTCCGCTCCCCGGCCGACTCGTCGCCGAGCTCGCTCATCAGCTTGGTGACGCCTGCGCGGAGCTTCTCCCAGGCGACCTCGGGAGCGTCGTCGTCACGGATCTCGAACTCCTCCTCGAGGACCTCCGCGAGCGCCCAGTAGGCGATCCCCGCCCCGTACGGTGGGCACTGGCCGCGGCGGATCGTCGGGGGCTCGTCTGCGGAGGCGAGATCCGACATCAGCTCTCGGGCCAGCCGCGACTTGCCGACGCCCGCCTGGCCGATCACCGTGACGAGATGTGGGCGACCCTCTCGCTCGACTCGCTCGACGAGGGAGGAGAGCAGCCCCGCCTCCTCGGCGCGTCCGATCAGCGGGGTCTCCGCGCGGCCGGCGCCCCGGCGTGGCTCTGAGAGCACTCCCGTCGCCTCCCACGCCGGTACGGGCTCCTCCTTCCCCTTCAGGGTCAGCGGCTCGAGTCGCTCGTAGGCGATCGCTTCGCCCGTCGATCGGTAGGTGGGCTCCCCGACCGTGACGCTGTCCGGCCGTCCCGCAGCCTGCAGTCGCGCGGCCACGTTGACCGCGTCGCCCATCACCGTGTAGCGGTCGCCGACCGCTCCCGCCATCACCTCGCCTGAGTTGATCCCGACCCTGAGGGAGAACTCGACCCCGTTCGTCTCCCGGCTCTCGCGGTTCGCCTCGCCCATCGCGTCCTGCATCGCCAGGCCCGCCCGCACGGCGCGTTCGGGATCGTCCTCGTGCGCGGTCGGAGCCCCGAAGACGCCCATGACGTTGTCGCCGATGAACTTGTCGATCGAGCCGCCGAAGCGCTCGATCTCCTGGCCCAGCCGGCGCAGGGTGCGGTCGACCAGCGCCTTCACCGCCTCCGGGTCCATCTTCTCGGCGGCGGCGGTGTAGCCCGAGAGGTCGGCGAACAGGATCGTCGCCTGACGGCGCTCCTCGGGAGGTGACTCGGTCGGGGCGGCCGCGGGCGTGGGGGCCGGGGAGGGTGAGCCCTCCGCCAGCGCCGTCCCGCACTCCATGCAGAACTTCGCGCCGGGCGGATTCTCGGCTCCGCAGTTCCGGCAGACGGGAGCGAGCTCGGTTCCGCACGACATGCAGAAGCGCGCATTGAGCGGATTCTCAGCGGCGCAGTTCGGGCAGGTTCGCCCCTCCATCGGGTTGAGGATAGGACCCGCGAACCGGGGTGGGTGTTCATCTGGTTGCGCTACCTTGCGGCCCGCTTGGAGGAGACGCCCTGAATCGGTTCGGCCTCCCGGTCGCGCTCACGCTCGCCCTGGTCTTCGCCCTGCTGCTCGCGGCATGTGGCCGCAGCGCCGGCAAGGACGAGGACCCCCAGCAGGTCCTCAGCCAGACCTTCAGCAATCCGACCCCGATCACGAGCGGGAACTTCGATCTCGACTTCAAGGTCGAGACCAACGGCGGGTCGAGCCCAGGCACGTTCGAGGCGAAGCTGGGCGGCCAGTTCCAGACCACGCCAGGCTCGAACCAGTTTCCCCAGTTCGACTTCGACGTCTCGGTGCGAGCCGAGAGCGGGTCGCAGACGCTCTCGGGCAGCGGCGGCCTCACCTCCATCGGGAGCAAGGCGTTCGTGAACATCCAGGGCACCGAGTTCGCGGTGCCGCAGCAGTTCTACGAGCGCTTCACGTCGAGGTACTCCCGGCTGCAGGCCCAGGGCGGGTCCGATCCGCGGGCCGGGCTCCTGGAGAGGCTGAACATCTCGTTGTCCAGGTGGCTCACCGACGTGAAGAACGAGGGCACGGAGGACGTGGAGGGCCAGCAGACGATCCACATCTCCGGCAAGGCGAACGTGCCGCAGATCGTGAGCGACCTGAAGACGATCGCCAAGGATGCCGGCAGCTCGATCGGGAAGGTCGATGTGAGCCGGCTGGATCAGCTGAACACCACTATCCAGTCGGGCGAGGTCGACATCAACTCGGGCGAGACCGACAAACTGCTTCGCCGAGTCGGCCTCGAGTTCACGCTGAAGCCGCCTCCCGGCACCCCGGGCGCTCCCGACTCGCTCGACTTCCACCTCCAGCTCAACCTCGCCGACGTCAACAAGCCGCAGACGATCGAGGCACCGGCGAACGCTCGGCCGCTGGACGAGAGCGCGCTGCAGAAGCTCGGCATCTCCCCCTCGGTGCTGGGCGGGGCGCTGGGGGGCGGGGTCGGCTCGGGCAAGCCTTCGCAGTCGGGTGGCTCCACGGGCGCGCCGGCGCAATCGCCCTCGCAGGCGTACCAGCAGTGCCTCTCGCAGGCGTCCGGGGTCGAGGCGCTCCAGCGCTGCTCCCAGCTGCTCGGCCAGTAGGCCGATCGGCGCCACGTAAGCTGCGGCGTTCGTGGAAGCGGGGAACACAGAGCGCCCCGGCCCTCCTTCATTCGGCTGGGCGTTCCTCAAGACGCCCGGCGGCTGGCCCTATCTGCTCGCCCCGTTCATCCCGATCGCGATCGCGCTCAGGCTGATCGATGCCGGAGCCGGACTGGTGTTCTTCTCCGCGGCGCTCGGTGTCATCCCGACCGCCGCGCTGATGGGGCGGGCCACCGAGGAGGTCGCCGCGCGCTCCGGGCCCGGCATCGGGGGCCTGCTCAACGTCACCTTCGGCAACGCGCCCGAGCTGATCATCGCCCTGTTCGCGCTCGAGAAGGGCCTGCAGGAGGTGGTCAAGGCGTCGATCGTCGGCTCGATCCTCGGGAACATCCTGCTGGTGATGGGTGCGGCGATGCTCGCCGGGGGGGTGGTCGGCGATCGCAAGGTCCAGCGTTTCGACCGAACCGCCGCGAACGTCCAGTCGCTGATGCTGATCCTGGCTGTCGCGGCCCTGGTGATGCCGGCGATCTTCGAGCTGGTGGAGGGACAGGGGCTGCCCCCGATCGACCAGGAGCGGGTCAACTTCGACAGCACCGTCGAGCACCTCTCCCTCGCAGTCGCGGTCGTCCTGATCCTCACCTACGTCGCCGGGCTGTTCTTCAGCCTGAAGACCCACCGCGAACTCTTCAACCCGCACGACGACGACGAGGAGGACGACACCTGGGGCTGGTCGATGCGCACCTCGGTGACGGCGCTCGCCATCGCAGGCGTGGCCGTGGGGGTGATGTCGGAGATCCTGGTCGGCTCGATCGAGGCCGCCTCGCATTCGGTGGGGCTGAGCCAGTTCTTCATCGGCGTGATCGTGGTCGCCATCGTCGGCAACGCCGCGGAGCACTGGGTCGCGGTCCTGGTCGCCGTCAAGGACAAGATGGACCTCTCGGTCAACATCGCGATCGGGTCGAGCGGCCAGGTGGCCCTCTTCGTCGCCCCGGTGCTGGTGCTCCTCTCCTTCGTCATCGGCCCCGGGCCGATGCCCCTGGTCTTCAACGGGTTCGAGATCGCCGCCATCTTCCTGGCGGTCCTCGTCGCCTTCCAGGTGACCAACGAGGGCGAGTCGACCTGGTTCGAGGGAGTCCAGCTCCTCGCCCTCTACGTGATCCTCGGCCTCACCTTCTACTACGCCTGAGAACGTGGACTTCGTCTATCTGATCGCCAGCTTCGCGGTCATCCTGGCCGGGGCGCTGCTGTTCACGAACGCCGTCGAGTGGATCGGGCACCGGCTCGAGTTGGGGGAGGGCGCGGTGGGAAGCCTGCTGGCCGCGGTCGGCACCGCCATGCCGGAGACCCTGATCGCGGTCGTCGCGCTGATCGGGTCGACGAAGAGTGAGGACGTCGCCGTGGGCGCGATCGTGGGCGCACCGTTCCTGCTCGCCACCCTGGCGATGGGGCTGGTGGGGCTGACCGCCTACCTGTACCGGCACCGCCGCGAGCAGGGGATCGAGCTGCGCGCGCATGTGCAGACCCTCGACAGGGACCTCGTCTTCTTCCTCGTCTTCTTCGCCCTGGCGCTCGCGCTCGGCTTCGACGCGCCCGAGGGCATCAAGATCGCCGCCGGCGTCCTCTTCTTCATCGCCTATCCGGTCTATGTCTGGCGGACCCTGGTCAGAGGCGGGGAGGCCCAGCCGGAGGAGACCCTGAACCCGCTGATCATGGAGCGGCGCCCGGGGCGCGAGATGAATCCCGGCATCGGGATCGCCGCGTTCCAGTTCCTGGTCGGCCTGGGCGCGATGGTCGGTGGAGCGCACCTCTTCGTCGAGGAGCTGCTCAAGGTGGCCGAAGACGTCGGCGTCGAGGCGATCGTTCTCTCCCTGATCCTCGCCCCGCTCGCGACCGAGTTGCCGGAGAAGGTGAACAGCTTCTTCTGGGTGCGCGACGGCAAGGACTCGCTCGCCCTCGGCAACATCACCGGAGCGATGGTCTTCCAGTCGACCATCCCGGTCGCCATCGGCCTGCTTTTCACCGACTGGGACCTCAGCGGGAACGCCGCCGTCTCCGTCGCGCTCGGCCTGGCGGGCGGTGTGATCGCCTACTGGGCGCTCCGTCTGCGCGACCGCTTCGAGCTCCCCGCCGTCCTGGCCTGGATCTCGCTCTACGCCGCTTTCATCGTGGTCGTCGCCGTCTAGATCGTGTTGCCGCACGACGAGCAGGGCGAGGGCGCCCCGGTCGTACTGCTCCACGCGGGCGTCGCGGACCGGACGATGTGGCGGGAGCATCTCCGGCCGCTCGCGGACGCCGGGTACCGCGGCGTCGCAATCGACCTCCCGGGATTCGGGCAAGCGCCGCCGGCCGAGGC